>Ga0224555_1002064_pt1 | contig 24813 bp, 24 predicted proteins | sample 714S23034metaG_FD_180687 | JGI IMG/M metagenome (GOLD analysis project Ga0224555, IMG submission 180687) | Peat soil microbial communities from Stordalen Mire, Sweden - 717 S2 30-34 | ecosystem: Environmental > Terrestrial > Soil > Wetlands > Peat | place: Sweden: Norrbotten County, Stordalen...
AAACTTTGACCTACCCCAAAATACTTGTACCACATATTAAGTCAGTGTTCAGCTATTTTTTGCTTATTACCGATTGAAAGCAAGCATACTCGATAAAGATAACGGTCTGTTTCTTATAGGAAGAAAGAAATAAAAATCCGTTTTCCTAATCGGCTGAATTGTTTCTTGCACCTATAACTCCTCAACCTCATAGAAGGAATAAAACTGATCGGTTGAAAGAGAGTAAAAACGATGGTCACAGGCGCAGTTTGTGCGCGTCCTGTGAGCCGGCAGGTTATGATTATCTTTCTGAACTTTTCTTTATCTTCTTTATGTAAGTATGGTTGCAACAGTCGAAACCAGTTCCAATCGTCTTTGACCTTTCAAATTCCCATAAACCTTTATTCATCTTAGCCACTACCAAATCTGCTGCACACGAGTATTTACATAGGTCTCCCATCTTAAGATTTCTAAATGTTGATGCGACAGGACAATATTGGATCTTGAATTCTATCCTATTGCTTGTTTCTTCCACTAAAATTAGATCATAGATTGGTCCTATTGTGAAAAAATTATTTTTTAATGTTTTCTTAAAACTGTCGAATTCAAAAGCAGATTTTGCTCTGGGTATTAGAATTCCCATGCCCAGAGCAGCCATCTTTGTTACCAACTTTCCGGTTAATCTTACAGCATTCTGCTTGCCAATCAGCAATCTGAGGAAATGAACAAGCAAGACGAAGGGAATTGTGAATACATATCCAAAAAATGTAGAGACGAATCGAACAGTTCTAGTCATTTTGCACCTATTTGGGTTTGTAAAGATTTATCATTTATTCCCATATTGATTTATAAAAGTGTTTATATGTATAATTGCTAAAACTTCAAACTACTATAGAACATTTTAAATAAAGAAGGATTGTTTAACGATTACTAATTATAAGCTAACATAAAATTATAAATTGGGGAAATAAGACTTTCAGGAGACAGCGAAATTGGGGCTGGCAAGATTGAAACTAAATATTTATTCCTGTTCCAAAGGCAAGAGAAAATAAAATAGTGATCAGGGCAAGCTTCTTTAATTCCTTATTAAATGAAGATGGGTTCTGGAAACGAAAAACATGCAATAAATGTTTTGTCAGGGGAACAAGTATGAAAACGAAAAGATAGCCCAAGTAATAAATGTGGTTCACAAACATATAAAGCAATGCAGTAATCAGTGCGGTTGCTAAAAGTGCCATGTGGTAATATTTTGCTTTTGATACCCCGATTTTGACTACAACTGTATTCTTTCCTGCGGCCTTGTCGTTGTCATGATCACGCATATTATTGATATTTAATACCCCCACACTCAACGCTCCGATTGAAATAGCCGGAAGAAAAACATCGGGAGTGATTTCTCCTGCATATAAATAATAAGTACCCATAACACTTAATAAACCAAAAAATAGAAAAACTGATAAATCGCCCCATCCGGAATAACCATAAGGATTATTTCCTATTGTATAAGTCAAAGCAGCCCATATTGCCAAAATTCCCAATATGAGGAGTACAAAAAAAGAAACAGAAAACATTGCTAGATGAGAAACCAACAGAAGGGAGACCCCCGAAATAGAAGCCATAGTTGTAAACAGTACAATCATTCTTTTCATTTTATTAGCGGAAATGACGCCGCTCTGAACCATTCTTTCAGGTCCGATCCTGTCCATATTATCAGCGCCATTCTGGTTGTCGCCATAATCGTTAGCAAGATTAGATAAAATCTGCAGGAAAAGTGTAGTGGTCAAAGCTAAGAAGAATACTTTCCAGTCGAATATTGATTTTGATAATGCAATCAGGCTTCCGGTGATCACCCCGGAAACTGATAAAGGAAGGGTGCTTAGTCGTAAGGCTGTTATCCAGGCTTTTGTTTTAGTCATGTTTTTTTAACAATAATTCGCGTTTCTGTTGTGGAAGTATAGGGAAGAGCAAGTTGTGTGTCAAGGAAAAGTGGGCATAAAGTTGCACGTGTCCTTATAAACATTACCAAGTGAAAGATTGCATGATTTTTATTGTATCAAAATTGAGGACTACAGGAAGTTATATTTATTCTAATCTATTCATGTTTCGGATTCAATCCTCTTAGCTTGAACTTTCTTCATTTGATTTTATTATCAGCAGGTTCTCAGCATTCTTCTCCTCGGCCGCTTTTGTAAAATTAAACGAGCCGGTAATAACAGTTTCACTATCAATAATTATTATCTTGTTATGAGCAATGCCACCTATCTTCCTAAACAAAACTTCTTATTATATCTCTCGACAAAAGTTGATATTGATGAACAATTTTATAATATTTGGTAAGATTATTCATTGACAAGCAACTATGTAAGGAGTAAAAATTTATATTTAAATTAAGTATCTGAGATTTAATATCAATGGTGTTTAATAATTATTGATGCCTGTCAGTTGCTTCTTTTGTAACTGACAGGGCGGAGCTGTATCAATTTATGAGAGGTTTGAACAGCGAGTTGTGCAAAACTCTCACTGTTTAATTACTTAAATCTTAATCTTAACCCTTAAATACTTATGTCCTCTATCCTTGTTACCGGTGGAACCGGCTATATCGGAAGTCATACCGTCGTTGCCCTCATTGCCGCGGGCTACGACCCGGTTATTGTAGATAACCTATCCAACAGCAAGGCCTCCGTTCTGGAGCGTATCGCGGAAATCACGGGGAAGTGGCTGCCTTTCTATAAAATCGATCTGCGGGATCGCACCGCCCTTGATGCCGTTTTTCAGAAACACCCAATCGCGTCCGTTATCCACTTCGCGGGCCTCAAGGCCGTGGGAGAATCAATCGCCGAGCCCCTGCGCTATTATGAAAACAATATTGAAAGCACTATCTCCCTTTGTTTTGTCATGGCGAACCGCTGTGTGAAGCGAATCATCTTCAGCTCCTCCGCCTGCATCTACGGAGATTCGTCCATTATTCCCATCGGGGAGGATTGTCCTTCGGCGCCAACAAATCCCTATGGCCACACTAAACTCATGATCGAGCAGCTTCTCAGGGACATTCATGTTGCCGACCCGGTCTGGCGAATCGCTCTACTGCGATACTTCAATCCTGTTGGCGCCCATGAAAGCGGTCTCATTGGCGAGGACCCTCAGGGAATTCCGAACAATCTCATGCCCTACATCAGTCAAGTTGCCGTAGGTCGTCGTGAGCTAATAAATATTTTCGGTAACGACTATCCGACATCCGACGGCACAGGTGTGCGCGACTACATCCACGTTATGGATTTAGCCGAGGGGCATGTGGCCGCACTGAAAAATATAGAAACTGATATTTTCCAAACACCACAAATTATCAATTTTGGCACTGGCCAGGGCTACACCGTTATGGAGATGCTTCGCGCCTTAGAGAAAGTATCGGGGAAAACGATACCCTATCGTATAACGAACCGCCGCCCCGGAGATATCGCCATCTGCTATGCGGACACTTCCCTTGCGCAAAAGCTTCTGGGATGGAGGGCCCGACGCAGCCTTGCCGATATGTGCGCCGACGCATGGCGTTGGCAATCTAACAACCCCGCAGGCTATCCCTCAGAAGATTAGAAGTAATTATTTACATTTTACCATTCACTTTTCACAGTTTGTACTTAATCTTTAACCCATGTCCGGCAAGAAGAACTCAACAGTATGTTTGCAGCAGCACAAACTCCACAGGCAAAAAGGGATATCAAAACACATCAGCATCTCATGGAGCGTTCTTTTGCCAGAAGCGTACGTTTTAATTTTGACCGTTCTCGATGGCGCGGGCTACGTAAAGTAAACATTTAAAAATATCTGGTATCCACACAACTTGCTACAAAAGAATGAGATGAAAAATAAATACTTGTATATACAAACCTTTGGTTGTCAGATGAACGTTCATGATTCCGAACAAATGGCGGCTCTGCTTGCGCCGGTTGGCTATAAAATGACTGATAACTTAAAACTGGCCGATTTGATCCTGCTCAACACTTGCTCCATCAGGGAGAAGGCAGCGCACAAAGTCTACAGTAAACTAGGAAGGATCAGCAAACTAAAAGAACAAAATCCGGAATTGATTATTGGTGTGGGCGGTTGTCTGGCACAGCAACTGGGAACAAAATTTCATAAAAAAGTTGGGCATCTGGATTTTGTTTTTGGCACGCACAACATTTATCGGTTACCTCAACTGATTGCTACCATCAAGAAGAAAAGGGGAAAGATTACTGAGGTTGATTTTCATAAGTCACTAAATTCCATCGGTGTTTTTGCTCCGCCGCAAGGTGGCGCAATCAGCGCTTTTGTCACGATCATGCAGGGATGCAATAATTTCTGCGCATACTGCGTGGTTCCTTATCTGCGCGGACCGGAGATGAGCAGGCCGCCTGAGGATATAATCGAGGAGATCAAAAAGCTTGCTGATTGTGGCATCAGAGAAGTTACTCTTTTAGGACAAAATGTTAATTCCTATGGCAAGACTTTGGGCAATGGATTAAATTTTGCGTCCTTGATTAAAAAAATCGGTAAAATTTCCGGCATCAAACGAATCAGATTTACTACATCACATCCCCGTGACCTCTCGTATGGATTGATAAACTGCTTTGCCGAAGAAGAAAAATTATGCGAGCATATTCATCTTCCGGTACAGTCAGGATCAAACCGGATATTAGCATTGATGAACAGAGGCTATACGGTGGAAGAATACATGCAAAAAGTTGATCATTTACGTAAAATAAGGCCCCTGATTAGCATTACCTCGGACATTATTGTTGGATTTCCTGGTGAAACACAAAATGATTATCAAGAAACCATTGACATGATGGAAAAAATCAGGTTTGATTCAGTTTTTTCATTTAAGTATTCTGAAAGAAAAGGGACTGCGGCGCAAAAGTTAGAGGGAAAAGTTGAAGAATGTGAAAAGTTGAGGCGGCTCGAACAACTTCAGATGCTGCAGGATCAACATACACTGGAAAAAAACACGGCTATGGAAAGTAGCAAACAGGAATTATTAGTTGAAGGGAAAAGCAAAAACTCTGAAAACGATTTAATGGGACGAACCAGTTCCTGGAGAATTGTTAATTTTAAAGGTGAATTGGAATTAATCGGCAAACTGGTGGATGTGAAAATATCAAAAGCTTATTTACATTCGTTAAGAGGAAAATTGATTAAGGAGGTTGGTAATGTTAATTGAAATGAAAGTTTCGGGATTGACCATCGATCCCGTTACCAATACGCCCATAGTGATATTGAAAGATATGCAGGAGAATAAAGCTATTCCGATCTGGATAGGTTTGTTTGAAGCCAGCGCTATTGCTACGGAACTGGAAAAAATTGTTTTTCCCCGACCCATGACCCATGATTTGTTTAACGAATTATTGAAATCTTTAAACGTGACGGTAAATAGAATTGAGATTGCGGATATTCGCAGCAACACTTTTTTTGCTAACATTTATTTAAGTAGGGAGGGGCAGAATTTTACGATTGATGCGCGTCCCAGTGATGCTATTGCTATAGCGTTGCGTGCACATGCGCCAATATTTGTCGATGAAGAGGTTATTGAAAAATCACGTAATGTTGATTTTGGGATTAAACTAAGTGATCTGGATAAATTAAAAGAAGATAAGATCAAAGAATTTCTGGAAAATCTTTCGGCGGAAGATTTCGGTAAGTATAAGATGTAATGAGACTCGCTGAAAACGAACGAAGTAAAGGTTGAAGTGTAAGTCGAATCATCCCCTGAGTGAAGCGAATGGGGATTTGAGTCCCAAGTTTCAGAAGCTAAGCTAAGTGGGACTATTGTTATGTCTGATAACTAGCTGGTATAAATATTATGGGAAACATAATTCAAGATTTTCAAATTTATTTGGAAGTGGAAAAAAATGTTTCTGCGCATACGCGAGTAGCTTATATTGCCGATATTCAGGAATTCGCCCGCTTTCTGCATAATAACAATTTTATAAAAAATCACGATGAAATAATTAACATAGAGCTGGAAACTATTCGGGAATATTTGAGTTGCCTATACCGCGAAAAGGTAAAAAAAGTTACGGTTAACCGCAAGGTATCGTCGCTGAGAGCTTTTTATAAATATGTCGTGCGTACCGGTAGAATTAAAAATAATCCGGCAGAAATGATCCAAACATTGAAAACAGAAAAATACATGCCTACTTTTCTTTCTGTTGATGAGATATTTGAGCTTCTGAAAGCGCAAGGTGAGAATTCAGTTTTGGATTTGCGTAATCGTGCTATGTTGGAAATATTTTATTCTTCAGGATTACGCCTCAGTGAATTAGCCGGATTGGATTTAATTGATCTTGATTTTAATCAAAAACTCGTTAAGGTTAGGGGTAAAGGCAGAAAAGAAAGAATAGTTCCCGTTGGTGAGCCAGCCTTAAAAGCTGTTCAGGAATATTTAGGAAAGATCGGAGAAATAAGAAAAGATACAAGTGGTGATATTTTTAAAAAACCATTATTTTTAAATGCTAGGGGTGAAAGAATAACGACAAGAAGTATCGCCCGGATAGTTAATGAGATAACCAGCAAAAGCGGTATTGGACGTAAGATCAATCCGCATGCTCTGAGACACAGTTTTGCCACACATCTCTTAAACGCCGGCGCTGATTTGCGTTCGATTCAGGAATTGCTGGGGCATGAGAGCCTTTCTACGACGCAAAAATATACAGCGGTAAATATTAATCGCATGATGGAAATTTACGATAAAGCACACCCGCGATCAAAAAAGTAAATGAGACTTGTCCTTTTTCAAGGCAACGCCGAAAAAGTCCTTGGTCGAATTTATTCAGTGCAAGCGAAGCACGACACGGAATCCAGAGTTTAAGAGTGTTTGGTTTTATTTGAGGAGAAGAAATGAACATAAGAGGCACCACAATATTAGCAGTCAAGCATAATGGCAAGGTAACCGTAGCCGGTGATGGCCAAGTGACGTTGGATACGACAATATTGAAACATGGCGCCCGCAAGGTTCGCCGCCTTTATAATGATGAAGTCATTGTAGGTTTTGCCGGTGCTACAGCGGACGCATTTACTTTATTCGACCGGTTTGATCAAAAGTTGGAGCAATACAACGGCAATTTGCTGCGAGCGGCAGTGGAATTAACGAAAGATTGGCGGACAGACCGCGTTTTAAGACATTTAGAAGCGTTAATGATTGCCGTAAACAAAGATAAATCGCTTATTATATCCGGTAATGGAGATGTCATTGAAGCTGATGACGATGTTATGGCCATCGGATCCGGCGGGCCTTTTGCGCAGGCGGCGGCTCGCGCACTGGTGCGTCACAGCAATCTGTCATCAGCAGAAATTGCTAAAGAGGCCATGAAAATAGCTGCGGAAATTTGTATTTACACTAATGACCATGTAACACTGGAAGAAATAGATGTTGATATGGATACAAAGGAAAGAAAAAATAGTAAAGATAAGGGGAAAAAGTAAAGTATGTCTAATAATGGGTTAACACCCCGCGAAATAGTAGAAAAATTAGATCGGCACATAATCGGTCAGGCTGATGCGAAAAGGGCTGTAGCTATTGCGCTACGCAACAGATGGCGCAGGCAAAACGTGCCGGAGGATTTGGCTGATGAAATATCGCCTAAAAATATTATCATGATCGGTCCTACCGGTGTAGGTAAAACAGAAATTGCCCGACGCTTAGCCAAGTTGGATAATTCTCCTTTTTTAAAAATAGAGGCATCAAAGTTTACTGAAGTTGGCTATGTGGGACGCGACGTCGAATCCATGATTCGGGATCTGGTTGAATTGTCCCTGAATATGGTTAAATCAGAAGAGCAGGAACATGTTCGAACGAAGGCGGCGGAAATCGCGGAGGAAAAGTTGCTCGATCTGTTGCTTCCTCCGAGGCCTAAAGAAAAAATGGTTAGCGATATGCTGACTAATTCCGATGAAACCGATGAAAAGGATCAACCTGCGGAAGATCAGCGACAGAAACCTGATGCCACGCGGGAAAAATTAAGACACTTGCTTAAGGAAAACAAACTCGACAACAGGTTAGTGGATTTGGAAGTTACCGAAACCAGAAGCGGTCCCATGATCGAAATTTTTTCCGCCGCAGGAATGGAAGATATGGGACTCAATGTCAGAGACATGTTAGGAAACGTATTTCCGCAAAAGAAGAAAATACGAACGGTAAAAGTTCCGGAAGCCCTGGAAATCATCGCAGAAGAAGAAGCGCAAAAGTTAATCGATATGGACAAGGTGACGAAAACAGCGCTGGAAAGAGTTGAACAATCGGGCATAATTTTCTTGGATGAAATTGATAAGATTGTCGGCAGTGATTCATCTCATGGACCAGACGTATCACGTGAAGGCGTGCAAAGGGATTTGCTGCCCATTGTGGAAGGTTCCAACGTTAATACACGCTATGGAATGGTCAAAACGGATCACATTCTTTTTATTGCCGCGGGTGCTTTTAGTTCTTCCAAGCCTTCCGATTTAATTCCGGAATTGCAGGGACGTTTTCCAATTCGTGTCGAGCTTGATTCGTTGGGAAAAGAAGACTTTATCCGTATTTTAACTGAGCCCAATAATGCATTAGTCAAACAATATACGGAAATGATGGCGACAGAAGGCTTGAAATTATCATTTACAGAAGAAGCCATAGCTTCCATTGCGGAAGTAGCGACAGTGGTCAACGAAAGAACAGAAAATATCGGCGCCAGAAGGCTATATACAATTATGGAAACTTTATTGGATGAAATTTCTTTTGAAGCACCCGATATGCAAAAAAAAGAAATAATAATAGATGCCCAACAAGTGGAAGAAAAACTCAATGAGATAATAGAAGATGAGGATTTAAGCCGGTACATTTTGTAAAAAGAAAGTCATATTTGAAATTCTATCCCGATACGCTTCGCTATCGGGATTAATTCGACTAAAAATTTTTACTTCTTCCGCAATCCTGCGGGATTGTAAAAATTAAGTCTCATTAATAAATGGAGTTGAAAATGGGAGATATAAAAAATTCGATGGAAAGGGCTGATATACTGCTGGAAGCACTGCCTTACATCAAACGATTCTATAATAAGACAATTGTTATCAAATACGGCGGTCATGCCATGGTTGACGACGAATTAAAAGATAAATTTGCTCAAGACGTAGTCATGATGAAATATATCGGCATCAATCCGGTTATTGTTCATGGCGGTGGTCCGCAAATAGGTACATTGCTCAAAAAGCTCGGTAAAGAATCAAAGTTTATACAAGGAATGCGGGTTACTGATGAAGAGACCATGGATATTGTGGAAATGGTTTTGGTAGGGATGGTCAATAAAGAAATAGTTGGTTTGATTAATCGGCATGGCGGTAATGCCGTGGGATTGAGCGGCAAAGATGGTAACTTGATCAAAGCGGAAAAATATTATTTAAGCGAAGAAAAGGTAAAGAACACGCCGCCGGAAATTATCGATATAGGTCTGGTGGGAAAAGTGAAGACCATCAATTCGGAATTAATTGTATCACTTAGTCAGAATTCATTTATCCCGGTAATAGCTCCCACGGGAATCGGTGATGCCGGCGAGACCTATAATATCAATGCTGACATAGTGGCCGGAGAAATCGCGGCAGCCCTGCAAGCGGAAAAACTTTTACTATTAACTGATGTGCCGGGCGTACTGGACAAAAACAAACAGCTGATCAATACAATGACCAATAAAGAAGCTTTAAAATTAATTGACGATGGCATTGTTGAAGGAGGTATGTTTCCTAAAATTAAATGTTGCCTGAAGGCGCTTAACGGAGGAGTAAAAAAGACCCATATAATTGACGGGCGTCTGAAGCATGCAATTCTTTTGGAAATATTTACCGACAAAGGAATAGGTACCGAAATAGTTTTGTAGTTAAACAATTAGAAAGATGTATAAAAAAATGAAAGAAAAAGAAATAATGGCTTTGGCCGATGAAAATATAATGAATACCTACAAACGCTTTCCGATAGTTCTCGTGAAAGGTTCAGGCGTAAAGGTATGGGATGTCAATGGTAAAGAATATCTTGATTTTGTCGCCGGGATTGCCGTTTGTAACCTGGGACACTCCCATCCGCGGGTAATTGCCGCTGTAAAGGAACAGCTAGAAAACTTAATGCATGTTTCCAATTTATATTATACAGAGCCGCAGGCTCAATTGGCACGCCTGCTCGTGGAGAATTCTTTTGCGGATAAAGTGTTTTTTTGCAATAGCGGCGCGGAAGCAAACGAAGCGGCGATAAAGCTGGCGCGAAAATATGCCCATGAAAATATGGGGCCGGATAAATTTGAATTAATCACCATGAAAGATTCCTTTCATGGCCGGACTATGGCCACAATTACGGCCACCGGACAGGAAAAATTCCAATTTGGATTTACGCCGCTGCTGGAAGGTTTTACTTATGTTCCTTTTAATGATTTACAGGCTTTGGAAGCAAGAATCTCTAATAAAACTTGTGGTATAATGGTGGAACCGATTCAGGGAGAAGGCGGCGTCAATATTCCGAATGCTCAATATTTAGCCCGGATGCGGGAAATTTGCGATCGTCATGGAATTTTGTTAATCGTCGATGAAGTTCAAACCGGTATGGGCCGGACAGGGGAATTTTTTGCTTACGAACATTCCGGAATCAAACCGGATATAATGACTTTAGCAAAAGCTTTGGGTAACGGTTTTCCGATAGGCGCGATGTTGGCGACTAATAAGATCGCCAAAGCTTTTATCCCTGGTAATCATGCTTCTACTTTTGGCGGCAATCCTTTGGCTATGGCTGCGGCGAACGCGACTGTAAAAACGATTTTGCAGGAAGGAATATTAGAGCACTGCCGAAAAATGGGAGATTATTTTTTATTACAATTAAAAAAGCTGCAACAAAAATATAAGATTATAAAAGAAGTTAGAGGAAAGGGCTTGATGCTTGCGGCACAATTGAATATCGAAGGCGGCGATATTGTACATGAATGCCTCCAGCGGGGATTACTCATAATTTCTGCCGGCGTTAAGACGCTGCGTTTTGTGCCACCGCTGATTATTACTACTCAGGACGTCGATCAAGCAATCAAAGTGCTTGATGAAGTTATGGAGGGTAAATGAAAAAGGATTTGTTAAGTATTTACGAACTGGAAACGGTAGATTTTGACATAATCTGGAAAAAAGCCGCCAGACTTAAAAAACTCTTAAAAGAAGGAAAAGATCATGCATCTCTCAAAGGAAAAACTTTGGGGATGATTTTTGATAAATCTTCCACCCGGACAAGGATATCCTTTGAAGTAGGTATGTATCAGTTAGGCGGGATTGCCTTATTTTTAAATTCCCGCGATACGCAAATCGGTCGTGGCGAAATTATTTCCGATTCCGCCCGCATGATGTCACGTTATTTGAACGGAATCATGATCAGGACTTTTGCCCAGTACAGTGTGGAAGAATTTGCCCGCTGTGCTTCAATTCCGGTAATTAATGGTTTGACCGATCTTTTGCATCCCTGTCAAATCCTGAGCGATTTGTTTACGATAAAGGAAAAGAAAGGATCTTACGATAAGTTGAAGATAACTTATATCGGCGACGGCAACAACGTTGCCAATACATGGATTGAAGCGGCCGCCAAATTACCCTTTGAATTAGCATTAGCTTGTCCGACAGGTTATGATCCTGATACGCAAATTATGGTTAGGGGAAAGAAAGAAGCAAAAGAAGGCATTACCCTTTATCGTGACCCCTTGGAGGCCGCGATAAATGCCGATGTTTTGTATACGGATGTATGGGCGAGCATGGGACAGGAATCCGAGCAGGAAGAGAGAAAAAAAATATTTAAAAATTACCAGATCAACAAAAGAATTTTAAAAGAAGCGAAAAAAGATGTAATGGTAATGCATTGTTTGCCGGCGCACCGTGGAGAAGAAATTTCTTCCGACGTCATTGACGGTCCGCAATCGGTGGTTATTGATCAGGCGGAAAACCGCCTGCATGTGCAGAAGGCAATCCTGGAAATATTACTTTAATAAGTTAGAAATTATTTTCTGCGTTATTTAGCAGAAAATAATTTCGTTAACGCATTTATCCCGTTTATCGGGGGTAGGAGGAACAAAAAGTTGTCAGCAAAAAAAAAGAAAGTTGTTTTGGCATATTCGGGCGGACTGGATACATCGGTAATTGTGCGCTGGTTGATCGAAACTTACAAATGCGAAGTTATTTGCTTTGCCGCTGATGTGGGGCAAAAAGAGGAGTTGACCGGTTTAAAAGAGAAAGCAATTAATACCGGAGCCAGTAAAATATATATTGATGATTTAAGAGAAGAGTTCGCGCGGGATTTCGTTTTTCCGGCACTGCGCGCCAACGCCATTTATGAAGGCACATATCTTTTGGGTACATCTTTGGCACGGCCATTGATAGCCAAGAGGCAAATAGAAATAGCGAAGCTGGAAGGCGCGGATACAGTATCTCACGGTGCCACAGGTAAGGGTAATGATCAAGTCCGATTCGAACTTACTTACTATGCCCTAAATCCGGAAATTAAAATTATTGCTGTGTGGAAGGATGATAATTGGAAGTTTAAGTCTAGGGAAGAAATGATTGATTATGCCGAAAAATATAAGATTCCTATTCCTCTGACTAGATCGAAGCCTTATAGCTCGGATCGCAATCTACTGCACATCTCGCATGAAGGAGGAATTCTGGAAGATCCCTGGGCGGAAGCGCCGGAAGATATTTTTGTGCTGACTAAATCTCCTGAAGCGGCGCCGGATAAACCCATATATGTGGAGATTGATTTTAAAAAAGGAAATCCCGTTGCTGTCAATGGGAAAAAAATGTCACCGGCAAAGCTCATGGAGTATATGAATAAGATTGCCGGCGTCAATGGCATCGGCCGCATGGATATGGTGGAAAATCGTTTCGTCGGAATGAAATCTAGAGGTGTGTATGAGACTCCCGGCGGTACGGTGCTCTGGGCGGCTCATCGTGCGGTGGAATCTATTACTATGGATCGCGAAGTCATGATCATGCGGGATTCTCTGATACCAAAATATGCCCAGCTTGTTTATAATGGTTTCTGGTATTCGCCGGAAATGAAAACTCTCCAGACGTATATAGATGCAACGCAGGAAAATGTTACCGGTACCGCGCGAATGAAGTTGTATAAAGGAAATTGTGTTGTCGTCGGACGAAAATCGCCCTATTCTCTTTACAGTGAGGCATTTGCTACTTTTGAAAAAGATCAGGTTTACAATCAAAAGGATGCGATAGGGTTTATCAAGTTGAATGGATTGCGTTTGATAATCCAAAATATTTTGAAAAATAAACGCTAACTATGCGGAGAAAATGCATGGCAATCGAAAAAAAACCATGGAGCGGCCGGTTTCAAAAACCGACAGCCCCCAATGTGGAGAAATTTACTTCCTCCATTCATTACGATCAGAGGCTCTATAGTTACGACATTGAAGGTTCTATTGCTCATGCCACGATGCTCGCCGAGCAAGGCATAATAGCCAAGGCTGAAGCACAAAAGATTGTATTAGCCCTGAAAAATATTTTAACGGATATAGCAAAAGGGAAAATTAAATTTAATGCGTCTGATGAAGATATTCACATGGCTATTGAAAGGGAACTGATCAGCCGTATTGGTGAAGCAGGAGGAAAACTGCATACGGCCAGAAGCCGCAATGATCAAATAGTTTTAGATGTCCGGCTTTTCCTGCGGACGGAAATTAAAGGCATCCTTGCCCTTGTCAATGATCTGCAGATACAGTTGATTAAACTGGCAAAAAGTGAAATCAAGACGATTATGCCCGGCTACACGCATATGCAAAAGGCTCAGCCGGTATTACTTTCTCATTATTTTCTTGCATTTGGAGAAATGTTTGCGCGTGATACCCAAAGATTAAATGACTGTAAAAACAGACTAAATATTTTACCTTTAGGTGCTGCGGCGCTTGCCGGTACAAGTTTGCCTATTGATCGCAAGCGGACGGCGAAAATATTAAATTTCCCGGCAATAAGTAAAAACAGTATGGATACGGTTGCGGACAGGGACTTTATAGCGGAATTTATTTTTGCGGCCTCGCTTGTAATGATGCATCTGAGCCGCTTTTGTGAAGATTTGATTTTGTGGTCTTCGGATGAATTTGGTTTTGTCGAAATATCCGATGCCTATACTACCGGCAGCAGCATCATGCCGCAAAAGAAGAATCCTGATATAGCGGAACTGATCAGAGGTAAAACCGCACGGGTTTATGGTGATCTTTTTGCGATAATGACTATTCTCAAAGGGTTACCCATGACTTATAACCGTGACTTGCAGGAAGATAAGGAACCGCTGTTTGATGCGGTAGATACCGTAAAAGATTGTTTGGCAATCTTTGCGGAAATGATTAAACATACAAAATTTAATGCCGCAAAGATGTATTTGGCGGCGCAGGGAGGATTTTCCACAGCGACCGATGTCGCGGAATATCTGGTTGAAAAAGGACTGCCTTTCCGCCGGGCGCACGAAATTGTCGGAAATATAGTCGCTTATTGTTTGAAGAATAAAAAAGAATTGGAAAATTTGACTTTAAAAGAGTATCAGAAATTTTATGACGGGTTTACTGATGATATTCAGAAGAAAATAAAACTGGAAAATGTAGTCAATTCACGTAAACATACGGGCGGGACGGCAAAGGCAGCAGTGCTGGAAAGGATCAGGGAATTTGAAAAGAGTTCCAGTAAAATATAGCATATTTGCTTGCCTGCTGACGTTAATTATTTTTATGGGTTGCGGTCTGAAAGGAAATCCGGTTTCATTATCTGCTGTATCTGATCATCGGCAGATTGTGCAAAACATGAAAGCCGTTTCGTCAGGTGATGCAGTAATATTAAAATGGGATTTCTACAACAAAGATACAAAGATTAATTACATCGCCATTGAGAGAAGCGAGGTTGGCAGTGCCGGAAATGAATGCAAGGATTGTCCAAGAACATTTGAACGCGTAGGTCAGGTGCCAGTAAAAGGGATAAAGCTGGAAAATAAAGAATCCAATATCCTTAGTTTTACTGATAAAAAAGTTGTACAGGGAAAGATATACAATTACCGCTTAATGCTTTGTTATGATTCCGGCGTGTGTTTGGAGGGGTCCTCAACAGAAATAAAATTTTAAATGATCCTCTGCTTTGCGGGATTGTTCAACTTACCAATTCCGCTGCGCTACGCTTTTGGAATTGGAGTTTCACGAATAAAATATTTAAGGAGTCTATGTTATGTTTAAGGGAGCAATGGTCGCTATTGTTACACCTTTTAAAAATGATCAAATAGATGAGAAAGCTTTGCGCGAGCTCATTGAATTTCAAATTGATAATGGAACGGACGCTATTGTGCCCTGTGGCACTACCGGCGAGTCGGCTACTCTTACCCACGAAGAACACGATCGGGTTATTGAAATTACTATTGACGCCGCAAAAAAAAGAGTTCCGGTTATTGCCGGTACAGGTTCAAACAATACTGCCGAAGCTTTGCGTTTAACAAAACATGCCTATGAAGCCGGCGCCGATGGAGCGCTCATTGTCTGTCCATATTATAACCGGCCTACTCAAGAGGGACTTTATCAGCATTTTAAAACTATAGCCGAAAGCGTTCCTATTCCGATATTACCGTATAATATACCCAGCCGTACCGGTGTGAATCTTATGCCGGAAATGGTCGCCAAACTGGCGAAAATAAAAAATATCGTCGGTATTAAAGAAGCATCCGGCTCTATCAAGCAAATGAGTGATGTTATTAATCTCTGCGACAGGGATTTTGCTGTCTTATCCGGTGACGACATTTTTACTTTGCCATTGATGGCTATGGGCGGCACAGGCATTATTTCCGTTATCTCTAATGTGGCGCCGGCGGATATGGCCGGATTGGTTGATGCTTTTGCAGCTGGCGATATGATTCGGGCGAAAGCTCTCCATCATAAGATGAGCGCATTGATCGACGCGCTTTTTATCGAAGTTAATCCCATTCCAGTTAAAGCGGCGCTAGCACTGATGGGTAAAATAAAGTATGAATATAGATTGCCGCTTTGTAAAATGGCAGAGGCTAATTTTGAAAAACTGAAAAAGGTTATGGTCAATTATGGTTTGATTTAATTATCTTGCCGAAAATAAATAATTTAAGGAGAAATTTTATGGTTAAAGCTGTCGTTACCGGAGCTGGTGGAAGAATGGGCGGCAAAATTATCAGCCTCATTTCCACGACGGAGGGTATCAGTGTTGTAGCAGCTGTAGAGATAGCAGGGCACCCCATTGTCGGCCGTGATATAGGTCAAGGACTGGGGTTAGGTAAAACGGGCATTCTGGCTTGCGACAAATTAATCGATTGTATTGATCAGGCAGATGTTGTTATCGACTTTACAAATCATGAAACTTCTCTTAATTATTTAAAAATAGCCAACGAAAAAAATCGCGCCATTGTTATCGGTTCAACTGGATTTACTCCTGATGAAATGAAAAAAATTAAAGAACTGGCAAAAAACACGCGCTGTGTATTGACTCCCAACATGAGCGTTGGCGTAAATGTGATGTTAAAAGTTCTGGAATATTGTGCGGGGGTTCTTAAAGATGATTATGATGTCGAAATTATTGAAGCTCACCATCATTTAAAAAAAGATGCTCCCAGCGGAACGGCAATGGAGATGGCGAAAGTTATCTCTGATAAATTGGGGCGCAATATGGAGGAGACCGTAGTTTATTCGCGACGAGGTTTGATCGGTGAGAGAACTAAAAAAGAAATAGGGATACAAACAATTCGCGCCGGTGATATTGTAGGTGATCATACGGTCATCTTTGGTGGAATCGGAGAACGGCTAGAATTCACTCATCGTGCCCACAACCGCGACAATTTTGCCAAAGGAGCAATTCGCGCAGCCCAGTGGATTGTCAATCAGGAAAACGGTCTGTATGATATGCAGGATGTTTTAGGATTAAGGGATAAGATTTGAACGGCATTATCTGTTATATTGGGATTGGTTCTAATTTAGGCAACGCTTTGAAAAACGGCCACCATGCTTTAGAAATCCTTTCACAAGCCAAAGGAATTGAGATAACAATAGTTTCGTCTTTTTATAAAACTGAGCCTGTAGGTATTGAGAACCAAAATTTGTTCATAAATGCAGTTGTCGAAATTAAGACGGCTCTTTCTACCCGTAACCTCTTCCAGACGTTACAAAACATTGAAAAGGATATGGGCCGCAAGAGGGAAATGAAAGGCGGCCCGAGAATTATCGATCTTGACCTCCTTTTTTACGGGCAGGAAGTAATTCAAGACGCTGATTTGATAGTACCGCATCCGGAAATTCAGAAACGGCGCTTTGTTTTGAAACCACTATGCGAAATAGCTTCTTATTTTATCCATCCTGCTTTTGGTGTTTCCATTCGCGGGCTAAAAGACAGGCTAAGTGATAATAAAATGGTCGAAATGATCAAAGAATAAATAATAAACCAGTAGCAGGATTTTATGTTTCGTTTTTTTGTATTTATAATATTGATTTATGTACTGTATAAGGTAATTAAGAATGTCGGCCAATTAAAGCCGGCAAAAAATGAAAATCATCAATTTAAAGCATCGCCGATTGGGGGAGAAGACTTAGTTCAAGATCCTATTTGTCATACTTATGTGCCTCTGAGTCAAGCCTTTAAAAAAGAAATATCCGGTAATGACTATTATTTTTGCAGTAAGCAATGTAGTGAAAAATATGCATTAGGAAAAAATAAGTAAACACAATAGGAGAATATATGAAGTTTTTTATTGATACTGCTAATATTGAAGAAATCAAGGAAGGACTTAAGCTAGGGATGGTGGACGGTGTTACTACCAATCCATCGCTCATTGCTAAAGAAAAAAAAAGTTTTGACATTGTCATTAAAGATATACTGAAAAATGTAAAAGGGCCTGTAAGTTTGGAAGTAATAAGTATGGAGGCAAAAGCAATATTTGCCGAAGGCGAGAAACTTGCACGATTGGGAAATAATATTGTCATTAAAGTGCCTATTTCCACTGAGGGATTGAAGGCAACAAGAATGTTTGCCGAGGCGGGTATTGATGTAAATCAGACTTTAATATTTTCTCCTTTGCAGGCGCTGATGGCGGCGAAAGCAGGCGCACGTTATGTCAGCCCGTTCGTCGGCCGTTTGGACGATATCGCTCATGATGGTATGGAACTGGTAGAACAAATTCTTACTATCTATGATAATTATGGTTATGAGACAGAAGTCATTGTGGCCAGTATCCGCCATCCTTGGCATGTTTTGGATGCTGCTTTGATGGGTGCGGATATAGCTACAATTCCTTTTAAAGTAATAGCTCAATTGGTTCAACATCCACTAACGGAAAAAGGGATAGAGACGTTTTTAAAAGACTGGGAAAAAGTGCCCAAGAAATCAAGGGTATGAACCTCAGAGCAAGCTGCGGGGTATAATTCGTCCAGCACGTTTCAACGCGCTTCGCTTCTGAAACGTGGGACTCATTACCCTCCGCTTCGCGGGATAATTCGACTAACAAATATTACTGCATTGCGTTTGTAATATTTAGGTCTCATTAAATTGGAGTTTCAGCAATAAATTTAATCAGCATTTTGATTTTTTTTAAAATAATTCCAACAGGCATTAAATAATGATTTCAAGACATGAAACATTCAATTTACCCAACACAATAACATTGTTGAGAATTGGTATCGTTCCTTTTCTTTTTATCTTACTTTTAGAGCCCGGCGAATTCTGGAGCCTGATTCTGGCCATATTATTTATTATAGCTTCGATTACCGATTTATTCGATGGTTACTTTGCCAGAAAGTACAACTTAATTACAACAATGGGAAAATTCCTTGATCCTATTGCTGATAAACTCATAGTCGACACGGCAATGATTCTGATGATTCAAATTCATCACATACCGGCATGGATTGTGGCTATAACAATAATTCGTGATTTAATTGTTGATGTGATAAGAAGCATTGCCTCTTCCGAAGGAATTTATATCCAGGCCAGTATTTTAGGGAAGCAAAAAACTTTAGCGCAAAATATAGCTGTAACAGCGCTGATAATTCATTATTCTATTTTCGGCATTGATGCCCATGCTGTTGGAACGGTTATTCTCTATATCGCTTTATTTTTTACAATTTATTCAGGAATTGATTATTTTATAAAATTTTACCAAACCACCGTACAAAAAGATAATCTTCATAACTAGCCGGGGAAACCGCGATTATTTAAAAACGATTATCCGAAAATAAATATGTATTTTTTTTCAGATAATAAAGATTATCTTGAAACTTGAAGCGATAAATAGATTAATAATTACCCTTAAAGAAAAAAGATCTGCTAATTTATAAGTGAATATTCATTATTTCTATTGACAAGAGAAATTTATTTGTTATAGTCAGCGCCGCTTTCAATGAGCGGGCGTAACTCAGTGGTAGAGTGCTACCTTGCCAAGGTAGACGTCGACGGTTCAAATCCGTTCGCCCGCTCCATTTATTTTATGGCGGCATAGCCAAGTGGCTAAGGCAGCGGTCTGCAAAACCGTTATTCCCCGGTTCAAGTCCGGGTGCCGCCTCCAATGATATTGAGGAGTTTACTTTTTTATGAAAGTAGCTCCTTTTTTTAGTTAAAATCGTAACAAGATATCCTGATTTATCTAAAATAACCAATTAAAATAAAATCTTAGACTAGTATTGGGGATTCAAATATTTTAAGTATTTGATATTATTTTTGGCGATAATAATTTTGTTTTCTATTCATTCCTATCAATTCATTATTTAAAAGGTATTGGTCATTGACTAAAAATATAAATGATGGTATAATACCTTTTTGATATGGTTAATGAAAGGCAGGGAAAGAAAAATGTTTAAAGTAGGGGATTTGGCGGTATATCCAGCTCATGGTGTCGGAGTCATTGAAGCTATTGAAAACAGGGAAGTAATGGGTAAAAAACAGCCCTTTTATGTTATGAAAATTATGGGTAATGGCATGAGAATAATGATTCCGATGATGAGTGTTAAGGCGGTCGGATTGCGTGAAATAATTTTAGAAAAGGAAATACCAAAGGTATATGAAATTCTGCGTAATAAAGACGTTACTATCGACAAGCAAACCTGGAATAAACGCTATAGGGAATATCTCGAAAGAATAAAAACAGGCTCAGTATTTGAAATTGCCAGCGTTTTAAGGGACTTGTTTATCTTAAAAAGCGATAAGAACCTTTCCTTCGGGGAAAGAAAAATGATGGATACGGCAAAAAATCTGCTGGTCAAAGAAATCTCCGTGGCTACCAATGCGCAAGAAGCTGAGGTTGAACACGACTTGCAAATGATCTTCACTGTACAATAACTCTCGCTTATTCGTGAAACTCCGATTACAAAAGCGAAGCACAGCGGAATTGGAAAGTTGTAATGAGACTCGCTGAAAACGAACGAAGTGAAGTTTGAAGCGTTAGTCGAATTATCCCGCGAAGCGGAGGGTATAATACCCAGCAGCTTGCTGCGAAACGTTTCCAAAGCTTGCTTTGGAGGTCGTACCCGTGATTTACTTCTTAAAAACAGCTCTTTGAAAATTGAAAATAGGCAGATTACCTTTCCTTTCTTAAGGAAAACCGTAAATGTTGCCTCCGGATTTTTAATTGAATATTGTTAGTCTGGAAACAGGCTCAATATCGATGAATTTATACAATATTAATGGAAAGGAGGTGAGGCGGTTGATCGTTAGGATTATCTTAATCGTGGCATGTTCCATAAGTGGTTATGCAATCGCGTATTATGCATCTGAGTCAAATTCTTCTTTGATTCTTGAATCAATTGGTGGCTTTATTATTGGATTTTTACTCGCATTATTAGTTATAAAAATTGAAAAGGACATCCGTAAATTATCTATCAAGGTTATTATTGGCGGCGTAGTAGGAATGATAGTCGGTTTGGTAATTGCTTTAATATTAGGTTTTGGTTTAAACTTTGTTAGTAAAATAAGGGATAATCAACAAACCGTTCCTTGGATTTATTTGCTGATAACAGGAATATGCGGTTACCTTGGTCTTGTTTTAGGGTCAAAAAAAATAGAAGAATTTAAATTTCATGGCGCCGACTCTAAAATTGGTCCTGATTATCGTATTCTGGATACGAGTGTAATAATTGAAGGAAGAATCGCTGATATTTGCGATAGCGGATTTATTGAAGGGAATTTGATTGTTCCGCGTTTTGTTTTGAATGAATTGCAGCTTGTGTCCGATTCTTCCGATTCGATGAAAAGATTACGGGGACGGCGTGGACTCGATGTCCTGAACCATATGCAAAAAAGTTCATCTATAAACATTGAAATAGTTGAACAGGATTTCCCCAAAATTAAAGGAGTGGATGGTAAACTGGTAGCTTTGGCCAAGCAACTGGGCGCTAAGCTTCTGACCAATGACTATAATTTAAACAAGGTGGCCGAATTACAGGGTGTTCGGGTGTTAAATATCAATGAGCTGGCTAATGCCATGAAACCTGTTGTGCTTCCCGGGGAGCAGATGACCGTCAAAATAATTCGTGAAGGCAAAGAGTTGGGGCAGGGTGTTGCTTATCTTGATGATGGAACGATGATTATTGTTGATAATGCTCAAAAAATGCTCAACATGAATGTTAAAGTGACAGTGACCAGTGTCCTGCAAACTACTGCCGGCCGGATGATTTTTTCAGAATTAAAAGAAGCGGCAGATAAAAGGAATTAACAAAACGTTTAATGTTTGAAAAAAATAGAAATAGTAAAAAGGTTCGGGAAAATAATTTCCCGGACCTTTTTTTTATGAGCTATTTCTTTTTTAAATCAAAGATGATATCAAAGATTTTGAATAGGAATTAATTTATGAAAACAGTAGCCATTATCCCTGCCGGCGGAGCAGGAAAAAGATTAAAAGCTCATGTGGCCAAACAGTATCTGTTCCTGGATCATATGCCGGTGTTGGTTCATACTCTCAAGGTATTTCAGAAATCTAAAGTGATAGATAATATTATTTTAGCTCTGCCACCGGATGATTTGGTTTCAGTCCGGCAGGAGTTAATAGATAAATACGGCTTAACGAAAGTTACAACTATCGTTGCCGGTGGCAAGAAACGTCAGGATTCCGTGAATAACGGTCTGGCGGCCATTAACGGAAAATGTGATGTAGTGGTTATCCATGATGCCGTTCGGCCATTTGTTACTCAAGAATTGATCATACAGGTTGTGGCTGCCGCGAAAACCACAGGCGCTGCATCAGCCGGTGTTAAGGCGAAAGACACCATAAAAGAAACCAAAAAAGATAATATGGTTGCAGCTACAATCCCACGGCAGAATTTATGGCTGACGCAAACACCCCAGGCCTTTAAGTTTGAATTTTTAAAAAAAGCATATAAGACAGCCTATGATGAAAAATTTTATGGCACTGACGACGCGTCTCTGGTAGAGCGAATTGGAAAAAAAGTAAAAATGATTGAAGGTTCTTATGAAAACATTAAAATTACAACTCGGGAAGATATATTAATCGCGGATGCTCTGATGAAAAAGGGAAGCAAAATTAATTCTCGTAATGGTTTCGGTTACGATAGTCATAGATTCGCCGCAGGCCGAAAGCTTATCTTGGGCGGCGTGGAAATTACTTTCGATAAAGGTCTTCAGGGGCATTCCGATGCCGATGCGCTCATTCACGCTATTTGTGACGCGCTTTTAGGAGCGGCGGGATGCGGTGATATCGGCAGACACTTTTCTGATAAAGATCCCGAGTACAAAAATATATCCAGCATAATTCTTCTGGAAAAAGTAAAAAAAATAATCGAAGCAAAAGAATTTTCAATTAACAACGTTGATACTACTGTTATTATGGAAATGCCTAGGATCGCGCCTTATGCCGCTCAAATGGTTTCTAATATTGCCCATGCTTTGGATATTGCGGAAACTTCCGTAAACATCAAAGCTAAAACAAACGAAGGCATGGGCTTTACAGGAAGAAATGAAGGAGTAGCGGCATTTGCTATAGCTACGGTAACAGAAAGGGAAAATGATGGCTCCAAAGCCTAGGGTAAGATTTGCGCCGTCTCCCACGGGAGAACTTCATGTGGGTAATGCGCGCACGGCACTTTTTAACTGGATGTTTGCCCGTCATCATGGCGGCTATTTTATCTTGCGTATTGAAGATACGGACGAATCACGCAGTGCCCTATCTTATCAGGTAAATCTGCTCAATGACTTAAGCTGGTTGGGACTGGATTGGGACGAAGGTCCGCAGAAAAAAGGTTCTTACGGACCTTACAAGCAGAGCGAGCGCCTGGATATTTACAATGAGCATCTCCAGAAACTTATAGACGCGGATCTTGTTTATCCCTGCTACTGCACGGAAGAAGAACTGGAAGAAGAGCGCCAGGCGTTGATCTTGAGTAAACGCATGCCGCGCTACATGGGCAAATGCAGAAATCTTACGGCGGATGAGAGAAAACAGCGGGAAATCGAAGGCAGAAAACATTCATTTCGCTTTAAGGTTCAGCCGCAAGTAATTGAATTTGAAGATTTAATCCGCGGAGCGATGAAGTTCGAGGGAGAAGCTATCGGCGATTTCATCATTGTCCGTTCCAATGGCATGCCCTCCTATAATTTTGCTGTGGTCATTGATGATCAGCTCATGGGCATCACACATGTCATTCGTGGCGAAGATCATCTTTCCAATACAGCCCTGCAGTTGATGCTCTACAAGGCTTTTGGGTTTGTGCCGCCCACCTTCGTGCACCATTCTTTAATTTTGGGCAAAGACCGCGCCAAGCTCGGCAAACGCCATGGCTCTGTCTCTGTAGGTGAATTCCGCAAGCAGGGGATTTTACCCGAAGCGCTGATTAATTATCTGGGGCTTTTGGGAAGTTCTTTCACGGATGGCCGGGAAGTATTGTCCCGTGAGGAAATGATTGAAGGATTTGTGTTGGAGCGCGCCTCCAAAAGCGGCGCGATATTCGATGAAGAAAAACTCCACTGGCTCAACGCGATTTATATAAGAAATTGCAAAACGGAAGATTTAATCGAGCGGCTTAAACCATTTTTAGAACAGGCAGGTTACAAAACTGATGCTGTTGATGCAAAATGGCTCTATGAGGTTATTGAACTGGTAAAAACTCAATTGACTACCCTTGCCGAAATCGGCAGTCATATAGACATATTTTTCGATGATAAATATATAATGACCGCTGAAGCTAAAGAAATACTAAAAAAAGATACAGCTTGTCAGGTCGTAAAGGCTTTTGCCGAATATTTAAATACTGCCGCAGGCAATCCGCAGGAAAACTATTTAGCTGCCATTAAATACACCAAAGAAAAAACAGGTGCAAAAGGTAAGGACTTATTCATGTCCATCCGCGCGGTGCTTACGGGAAAAGTCCATGGTCCGGAGTTGGATAAAGTGTTTGTTATTTTGGGTAATGACACAGCTTTAAAAAGATTGAAGCCGTTTACTGATTAATAATATACTTGACTTCACCTCCTCCTCAATTTATGCGATGAAATTATATCGATGATTACGACTTGAAGTACTCAATCCCGCGGTTTGGAATCCCCCAGCTTAAGCCGGGGGAAAAATGCGGTATAACCCGCGGGAGATCTCGCGTTATCCTCTGCTTCGCGGGATAATTCGACCTGCAAGCTTCAGTCGCAGATGACCTTTAGGTCATGCACTTTGTTTCTGAAGCGTAGGCCTCATTATTAATTAGTCGTCCCTGAAAAAGTCAATTTTTTTAAAAAGTATAAGCAGACTTTATTCCAAATTCCGCTTGGCTCATATGCAGACCGATTAATCCGGTTGAATGACGATTTTTGATCCAAAACAGCCATCGG
>Ga0224555_1002066_pt1 | contig 24794 bp, 18 predicted proteins | sample 714S23034metaG_FD_180687 | JGI IMG/M metagenome (GOLD analysis project Ga0224555, IMG submission 180687) | Peat soil microbial communities from Stordalen Mire, Sweden - 717 S2 30-34 | ecosystem: Environmental > Terrestrial > Soil > Wetlands > Peat | place: Sweden: Norrbotten County, Stordalen...
CCACCACCCGCACCGCTTCCTGCTTGAACTCCAGCCTATATCCCCCTCGTTTCCCGTTCCTCATCTTCGTTTCCCTTTCGCTATTACATCAGCTCGCTAAGGGATACGTTTTGCGGGGGCAAGCTCACGGTTCACCCCACAGACTCCGCCGACACCGGCAGTCGGCGCTCCCCGGTATTCCCAACGGTTCCCGCAAGCTGCTGGTTGCCCCAGCCCCCGAATCCCCCCAAAAAATGAACCCGCCCCCGGCAAGACTGCGGCCAGGTTCACCCCACAGCAAGCAGCAAACGCTCCCCACGATCAAACGTCAACATGATTCGACCCGTCTCTCAGCCGACGGTACCCTCCCTGCTCCCATTTTGGGAATTCACGCTCCCCACAACCGGTGCGCCCCTGCCCTCAAAAGCGTAACGAGCGCAGAAACTCTACCCAGCCCCTCAAGCCGCCGGCCGTTTCCGCAACAACCCCTTACCCGCCGCCATCCGTTCCCGTTCCGCCTCCTTTAGGTGCCCGCGGAAAAGCGAGTCCCGCCGCTTCGCCAGTTCAGCGTTCAACTCCGCTCCAACCAGGATCGCCAGCGCCGTCAGATAAATCCAGAACATCAACCCGATGATCGCCCCCATCCCGCCATACAGCCGCGAGTAGTGCGCCAGATGATCCAGGTAAAACGCCAGCCCCGACGACCCGACGAACCACAACCCGATCGCGACAATGGCTCCCGGCAGCGTGGATTTGAAGCGCTGCTTTCGATTCGGCCCGAGGAAATAGACCAGTTCAAGGCTCACGACAAACGTAACAAAGACGGTTGCAATCCGAATGACCGGCCACATCCGCTCAAACGAGCGCGGCACCGGAAAAATCTCCGCGAGAAAATGCCCGAAGTGCGGCCCGGCAATCAGCGCCAGCAGCGATACCGTTAGTAAGCCGCCGCTGGTCAGAGCCAGAATCAGCGCCTGCAGGCGGTCACGCAGCCATGATCGCGGCCTCGTCACGTCATACGCGACATTGAGCGCCGTGATCAGCGCCGTGAACCCTCCTGTCGTCGACCAGATATAGCTCAGAATGCCGAACGACAGCATCCCCCGATGCGGTGCCAGCAGGCTTCCGATCATCTTCTCCACCATCGAAAGCGCGTCCGGCGGAACCAGCATCGCCAGAACGCTCAGCAGCTGCGGCAGCAGGCCGGGTATCCGCAGCACCGACATCAGCGACGCCACCGTAATCAGCAGTGGCACCATCGACATCATCGACCAGAAGGCAAGGCCCGCGGCCACATCCACCACCCGCGTCCGACCCAGTTCCTTCCATACAATCATCGTCAGGCAGCGCGTCTCCCGCCAGCGACGCCGCAGGCGATGATGCCAGCGCCCAAAGGTCCAGGCGCGCCGCAACCTTCTTTCCGAGCGCAGAACAGTCGGACCCTGCCCTCGCGCGGCATCCGTGCCCTGCGCCCGCTCTCCTGTTTCCGAAACCATCGCGTCACGCTGCACGAAGAGGCCCCGCTTCGACCGGCTACCTTGGTGCGATGGCAAAAGGTGCCCGACGGATGCGCGCGAACTGCGCAGATTTCCCTTCCCCATGACGCAGTTGCCTCTCGCGCGCCTTTTCTGCGATACGTGGAGGGTTCACCGTGAGCAACCGTGATGAAAAGCAAGATCCTCCCGGGAACCCTCTTCGCTCTTTGCGCTGCAATCTCCCCGCCGCGTCCGAACCCTCCGCGAACCTGCAGAAGGTCTCCTTTGCCAGCGGCAGCGGCTGCGGCATCGGCGACACCGCAACCGGCTCTCTGGCTCTGCGCAACCGGCTGTCTGGCTCTGCCCGACGGCTCCGGCTGCCATCCCCCGTCGTCGTCATTCAGGAGTGGTGGGGCGTCAATGACTGGGTGAAGGAGCGGGAATGACTGGGGGAAGGAGCAGGCCGAAGCAACCCCGAACGCCCAACGACAGGATTCGGCCAGGTTCACCCCACAGCAAGCAGCAAACGCTCCCGGCAAGCAAAAGTCAACACCAATTCGATTCACGCTTGAACCGCCGGTACCCTCCCTGCTCCATTTTGGGAATGCGCCCTTTCCGCTGCCGGTTCACCCCACAGACTCCAGTCACACCGGCAGTCGGCGCTCCCCGGTAGTCCGACGGTTTCCGCAAGCTGCAGGTTGACCCAGCCCGAATCCCCCAAAAATGAACCCGCCCCCGGCTGGACTGCGGCCAGGTTCACCCCATCGCCAACCATCGATGACGCACTACCCCCTATGACGGAGCGCCAGGTTCACCCCACAGACTCCGCCGACACCAGCAGTCGGCGCTCCCCGGTAGTCCGACGGTTTCCGCAAGCTGCGGGTTGACCCAGCCCGAATCCCCCAAAAATGAACCCGCCCCCGGCTGGACTGCGGCCAGGTTCATCCCACAGCAAGCAGCGGACACCTTTGCGGTCCGATTCGTCCATCGAATTCCCTCTGCGTTTGACCCGATAGTACCGAGCCATTCCCGGATCGGGCAGCGATAGCCGGGCTGACCGCGCAGCCAATCCCGAAGATGCCCAGTCGCGCTCCCACCTCTCCGCCGAGCCCCCAATGCAACGGTGACCGCGGAAAGCCCGTCAGCCCACCAACTCAGAATCGCGTCGGTGGAAATCAAGCCCGTACTCCACAGCACCGCCAAGCCGGGTCCGGCCGGCCCCGGAGGTCCAGGCAACCGGCCGTCCTCCTTTTTGCGTCCGTAAGTCTTTGAAAATCCGTGCGATTGATGAGTGAGGGTAACTTTCTTCCGTTTCGGTCCAGGTTACTAAAGGCGGAAAAATACTTCTTGCTTGTCTTTCTGCGAACGTGTTAACTATGCAGATAATATCTTGAAATTCCTGCCTTGCTGTACACAGGGGAAAGTGCGGTCTGTAAGGCCACCACTATGAAAATTGGAATAACTATCCGAGGCTATCGCCTGCAAAAAGGCCTTTCGCAGGGAGACATCGAAAAACGTACCGGCCTCCTCCGCTGCTATTTATCCCGAGTCGAGAACGGGCACACCGTTCCCTCACTCGACACCCTCGCCAAAATCGCCGGCGCGCTCGAACTTCCTCTCGCTCAGCTCTTTGCCGAAGACACCCTGGGCCGCCAGCTGCAGTCCCAGAAGCTCTCCGACGACGAGCTCCGCTTCCTCACCCAAATCCGCCGGTATTCCACCAACCTGAACGACAGCGACCGCAAGTTGCTCCTGGCCATGGTCAAAAAGTTCGCCGCCACCGCAACACGGTAGTTCCACCGCGTTCCCCCGAAATCTCTACCACCACCGGCTCCGGGCACCCCTGGAGCCGCCCCCGGCGCTATCCCGTCGCGCCCTCGTAGTACGCGCGCAGTCCCCACGCGATCAATAGCAGAACGAACAGCATCACCCCCACCGCGATCGCTCGCCGGCGCACAAACGTCTCCCGCGGCGCTCCAATCCGCGGCACCAGCGGCACGCCAAACGCCAGCCCGCTCAAAAATCCCCCCAGGTGGGCCATGTTGTCCACCTGCAGCCGCGTATGCGCCACCCACAGCCCGCCATCGATCACAAAATTGATCAGCGCGAAATACCACACGCTCCGCCGCAGCTTCTTCAGCTCCAACTGCGGAATCGGCAGCAGCGGCGACCGCAGCAGCATCAGCAGCACCCCGGCGAGCCCAAACACCGCCCCCGACGCACCCGCGCTCAGCGCGCCCCCGGCAGGTCCCGGCGCCCTCTGGTTGAACGCCACGCTCAGCAGATTGCCAGCTACGCCAGTCAGCAGATATGCGGCGACGATCCCGAACTCCCCCAGCAACGGTTCGCCGAGCAGGCCCAGGTTCCACAGGCACCACATGTTCGTCAGAATGTGGATCCACCCGAAGTGCACAAAGATCGACGTCACCAGCCGCCACCACTCGCCGCTCAGCACGTAGGAACCGTTGCACAGCAGCCCATACGACACCTTGTCCTCAAACGTGGGGCCCGTCGCCGTTCCGCTCAGAACCAGCGTCAGCAGATACACAGCACAGTTCACCCCCACCAGCGCGTACGTCGCCGGCGCATGCGCCCAGTGGCGGCGCGCCCGCGGCGGCGGCGCCTGGTACTGCGGCGGCGGATACCACCCGCGCGGCTGCTCCCCTTGCTGCGAATCTTCAGGAAAGGTCCCCGGCGGGAGGATTTCGGGCGGAGGGGTAGAGCGGCGGCCCTGCTCGGGTTCCATTCCTTTACCCTACCGTTCCCGCTGCGCGATGACAATCTTGAGCCGATTTGCGGGCGTCTGAGCCCACAGCCGCAATCCTGACCCTGAGCGAGCTGCGAACAGCGCAGCGAGTCGAACCAGGAAGGACCTCTCTCTCGGGCTCCGACCCGATGATTCGGGCCTTTCGCGAAGCGGCCCCGCTTGAACGGGACGACGGTAGAAGCCCCGCCCTTCACAGCTTGCGGAAAAAAGCAAAGAACCCCCAGTGCTGGATCGACCAGGTTCACCCCACAGCAAGCAGAAGACTCCTTTCAATCCCCAATTTCAATGCTCTCGACCGCCTGCTCTGTCCAGAAGTACTGCCCGGCAAGCCCATTTTGGAACCCACTCCCCCCAATCCTGAAGCGCCAGGTTCACCCCACAGCAAGCAAAAGACTCCTTTCAATCCCCAATTTCAATGCTCTCGACCGCCTGCTCTGTCCAGAAGTACTGCCCGGCAAGCCCATTTTGGAACCCGCTCCCCCCAATCCTCGAGCGCCAGGTTCACCCCACAGCAAGCAGAAAACTCCTTTCAATCCCCAATTTCAATGCTCTCGACCGCCTGCTCTGTCCAGAAGTACTGCCCGGCAAGCCCATTTTGGAACCCACTCCCCCCAATCCTCGAGCGCCAGGTTCACCCCACAGCAAGCAGAAAACGCCCCCCCACGATCAAATGTCAACACGATTCGACCCGTCTCTCAGCCGACGGTACCCTCCCTGCTCCATTTTGGGAATTCGCCCTTTCCACAGCCGGTTCACCCTACAGGCTCCGCCCACACCGGCAGTCGGCGCTCCCCGGTTGTCCCAACGGTTCCCGCAAGCCGTTGGTTGACCCAACCCCGAATCCCCAAAAAATGAACCCGACCCCCGGCAAAAACCCCGACCAGGTTCACCCCACAGCAAGTAGCAAAAGCCTCCCGGCATGCGAAAGTCAACAAAACTCCATGCTCCGCCCTCCCGAAAGTACTGCCCTGGACCGTTTTGGGGAAAAACACAGTCCCACCCCGGGCCCCTCGACTTTTTCCGCAAGCTCTTCAAGGCCGGGGAACAAGCAAGTCGAAAATCTCCGGCCTTTAGGCCCGGAAAACTGCAGACGGTCACCATACTCGTGGAACGAGGGATCCCAATGTCGCGTCAGCTTCGGGTTCCAGGGCCCCTCCCTCCGTCCTTCATGCAACGATGGAAGCAGCACCCCCTCGCCTCCACCGCCGTTTACAATTTGCTGTTCCACTCCCACACTCACAACCTTCCTTCAGGAGTCCTTTCATTGAGCGGTGACAGAAAGATCGCCCGCGTTCTGCTGAGCGTGACCGACAAATCCGGCATCGTCGACTTCGCCCAATGCCTCGTCCGCCACGGCGCCGAGCTCGTCTCCACCGGAGGCACCGCCCGCACCCTGCGCGAGGCCGGTCTCGCCGTGCGCGAGGTCGCCGACCTCACCGGCTTCCCCGAGATGTTCGATGGCCGCGTCAAGACCCTCCACCCCAAAGTGCATGGCGGCATCCTCTACATCCGCCGCAGTCCCGAACACACCCGCCAGGCCGCCGCCCACGGCATCGAGCCCATCGACATGGTCGTCGTCAATCTCTACGCCTTCGAGAAAACCGCCGCCAACCCCGACGCGAAATTCGAGGACATCATCGAAAACATCGACATCGGCGGTCCCGCCATGATTCGCTCCGCGGCCAAGAACTTCGAAGACGTCGCCGTCGTCACCTCTGCCGCCGACTACGGCTTTCTCGGCGACGAGCTGGACCTGAACCGCAGCATGCTCAGCCGCGAAACCCGCTGGCGCCTCGCCCAGCACGCCTTCGCCACCACCGGCAGCTACGACACCGCCATCGCCAATGCGCTGGAGCGCCTCGAGCCCTCGGCTCCCACCCTGCCCCTGCACACCAACGACGAATTCCCCCAGACCCTCCGCATCTCCTGGCCCCTCGCGCAGTCGCTCCGCTACGGCGAGAATCCGCATCAGCGCGCCGCTCTCTATCGCGACAACTCCGGCAACGGCATCGCCGCCGCGCAGCAGCTTCAGGGCAAGGAACTCAGCTACAACAACCTCGTTGACCTCGACGCCTGCTGGGAACTCGCCCAGGAATTCGACGAGCCCGCCTGCGCCATCATCAAGCACACCAATCCCTGCGGCACCGCCACCGGCGGCAATCTGCTCGAGGCCTACCGCAAAGCCCTGGTCGCCGATCCCGTTTCGGCCTTCGGCGGCGTCATCGGCGTCAACCGCGAGGTCAACGGCGACACGGCCGAAGAGATGGCCGCGATGTTCGTCGAAGCCATCGCCGCGCCCAGCTTCAGCAACGACGCCCTGTCGCGCTTCTCCTCGAAGAAGAATCTGCGCCTCGTTGTAGTGCACCCCGCGCGCATCACGCGCATGCTCAAGCAGATCTCCGGCGGCATGCTCATGCAGGATGCCGACAATCCAGGGCTCTCCGTCGCCGACCTCAAAATCGCGACCCAGCGCGCTCCCACCGAAGACGAGCTGAATGCGCTTCTCTTCGCCTGGAAGGTCGTCAAGCACGTCAAGTCGAACGCCATCGTCTACGCGCGCGACGGCCAAACCATCGGCATCGGCGCCGGACAGATGAGCCGCGTCGACGCCGCCCGCTTCGGCGCCATGAAAGCAGTGCTGTCACTCAAAGGCTGTGTCGCCGCCTCGGACGCCTTCTTTCCCTTCCCCGACGGACTCGAGGTCGTCGCCCAGGCCGGAGCCACAGCAGTCATCCAGCCTGGCGGCTCCGTCAAGGATACGGACGTGATCGCCGCCGCCGATCGCCTCGGCCTCGCCATGGTCTTCACCGGCATCCGCCACTTCCGGCACTGAAGCCTCGGCGACTGTTGTTCCGCAACGTGCCCTGACCAGGCTCCGAGCACAGCCAGGTGCGCGTCGAATGGAGCCGGCCCTGAGCAAGCTCCGAGTGCAACGTCGAATGGGCCGGCCTGTTTCGCCAGACGCAAGCCCACCCACTCCTCGCACCGCCGGCGACTATCCTCACGCCAGGTTGACCCCACGGCAAGACGTAAACGCTCCCCACGATCAAACGTCAACACGATTCGACCCGTCTCTCAGCCGACGGTACCCTCCCTGCTCCATTTGGGGAATGCGCCCTTTCCACAGCCGGTTCACCCCACAGACTCCGCCGACACCGGCAGTCGGCGCTCCCCGGTAGTCCCAACGGTTCCCGCAAGCCGTTGGTTGACCCAACCCCCAACCCCCAATCCCCAAAAATGAACCCGTCCCCGGCAAAAATCCCGGCCAGGTTCACCCCAACAGCAAGAAGCTCATACCTCTGCCGTCCAGAGATCAACAGGAAATGTTCCCCGCTTTGTCCGAAGGTAATCCCTTCCATGCGGCCCGGACCGTTTTGGCAAAGCAGACGGTCGGGAACCCACAACCCGGCCTGAGCAGGCGCTGATCGAACCCAAAGCACGCGTCGAATGGAGCCGGCCTGTTTCGCCAAGCCCACCGCCGGCGACTACCCCCACGCCAGGTTCACCCCACAGCAAGAAGCTCATACCTGTGCCGTCCAGAGATCAACAGGAAATGTTCCCCGCTTTGTCCGAAGGTAATCCCCTTCCATGCGGCCCGGACCGTTTTGGCAAAGCAGACGGCCGGGAACCCCACAACCCGGCCTGAGCAGGTGCTGATCGAACGGAAAGCACGCGTCGAATGGCGCCGGCCCAGAGCAAGCGCCGAACGAAACGAGGCACGCGTCGGAATGGCGCTGCCCGCCTTTTCAGATGTGATATCGCGCAAAGCGCGCGCATTTCCTCATGAAATTTGTACCGCGCCCAACAAGGGCGAGTATAATCGGCGACCGGCCAGATACACGGACCCCCCTCCCCTCAGAAATGCTTATGCACACGCTCTTCAGGACTGCGGCCGTCCCCGCCGGCTTTCCTGATTGATCACCTGTCAATCCAAACTGGTTCGGCCCCAGCACCGACGTTAACGCAGAACGTGAACAGCCTTCCGCGTGCCGTTATCTTCACCGCACCTCGTGCGGAATCAGGAAAACAAAGGAGGTCGTCATGAGTACTTCGCCCATTGGGACAATCGTGAAAGAGTCAGTTGGGTGGTCGATCGGACTCAGTGTTCTCATGATTGTTGTCGGCATTCTCGCCATTGTGATTCCCCCCGCCGCAGGAATTGCGGTGCTCGTCGTAGTAGCCTGGCTGCTGATGCTGAGCGGCGCATTCCACCTGATATTCGCGTGGCATACGCGCACATCGGGCGGAATGATATGGGAGCTGCTGCTCGGCATTCTCTACCTCTTCGTTGGAGTCTATGCACTGCTTCACCCCGTGGCCGGCCTGGCGTCCCTGACACTTTTCCTCGCGGTTTATCTCTTCGTGGAGGCGGTACTGGAATTGGTTTTGGGGTTCCGTCTCCGTCCTCGGCCCGGATCGGGTTGGCTGCTCTTTGATGGAATCGTAACGCTGGTTCTTGCCATCCTGATCTGGAGGAGTTGGCCATCGAGCAGCGAATGGGTAATCGGAACCCTGGTCGGAATCAGCATGCTTTTCAGCGGCACCGCCCGTTTGTCGCTGTCCATGGGAGCCCGCCGCGTGCTTGCGAAGACGGCTTGAATCCAACCCCTGCCGGACGGCGCAGCTCTGGAAGCGCCGTCCGCCCAGGGGACAAAACTGCACCTCGACATCACGTGAGCCCTACGCTCAGCTTTTTTATTGCCGAAAACAGGGTGCCCCATCCCTGGTCACGCGACGCAAGGCGCGCTGTCCCGGCTTCAGCCCCTGAGTACCCGTGGCCACGAAACTTCCGCTATGCCGGTTAACCGTCCGGAAAGATTCCAGAATTGCCGGGACAGGTGCGGGATGCCGATTTCCTCCCTCGCCGCTGCCCCACCAGGCATTTGGTAATACTCAAACGATGCGTTCGCGGAAGCCCGGATAATTGGGAAACTAGGCGCCGCGCGATCGGCTTCGGGGATTTCTATCTGGCGGCCCGGTGCGCGAACTTTCTTTCGCACAGAAGTATTTGTGTGCTACGTTGGGTCGCCACTACAAAGTCACGCGGACAACCCACTTCCAATCCCCCCTCCAACGGCAGGGTGGCTCGGCCCCGTTGTTGCCTGTCGGCTCGTCGACGATCCGACATTGTGCCCCGTTTCTGCTGACTTGCGCGTAGTTCGCGAAGACCCTTCCCCTGGCGCTTGAAGATTTGCCGGCTGTTTTCCAACCAACAAGACCGCAGCAGTTGAAAGGACGACCGTGCGAAAGCTCACTGCATTCGTTGTGCGCATTACCTTATTTGCCGTCAGCTGTGCCATCCTTCTACCCCAAAGCAAGGCACAGCTCGCTCCCATCATCGAGAAAGCGGTGGTCAATTCCACTGCAGGAACCGTGACCATTGAGGGGTCAGGTTTCGCTACAAGCAAAAAGCCAACCGTGTTCCTGGGCGGGGTGCAGCTCACCGTGACGTCTTTTAGTGCGACCACGATCGTCGCCTCGACAGCTGCTGTAACCACGCCCGGGTCCTATCTCCTGGTGGTGAACGATGATGTTCTTCCTGGGCTCTTTGAGGTGACCTTAGGGGCCGTCGGTCCCCAGGGTGCGATGGGTCTTCAGGGTCCCATCGGTCCTGCGGGTCCTGCGGGTGCAACCGGGGCAACCGGCTCCATCGGTCCTGCGGGTGCAACCGGCTCCATCGGTCCTGCGGGTGCAACCGGCTCCATCGGTCCTGCCGGGGCAACCGGCTCCATCGGTCCTGCGGGTGCAACCGGCTCCATCGGTCCTGCCGGGGCAACCGGGGCAACCGGGTTAACCGGCCCCATGGGCCTCATCGGTAATCCCGGTCCTGCCGGGGCAACCGGCGCGACGGGTGCTGCCGGACCTGCTGGAGGGCAGGTCTGGACGGCGAGCGTGGTGCTGCCCAGCGCGATTGACAATGGCATGCTGGTTCCGGTTGGAATCACCCCGACCGCATCCTTTGCCACCACCACCTTCCTGCAGGACGCATTGTCCGTCCCGCAATCCTGCACAGCCTCCAACCTCCACGTCACGACTCTTGGAACCACCGGCGGAGGCGGCGCGCTCATCAGCCTCGAAAACCAGGACATCCTCAATGGGCAGGAAAGTCCGACCGCCGTTCTCTCCTGCCAGGTGTACGGCGCGAATGATGGACTCGGCGAAGCAACTTCCTGCAACAACACCGCCGCGGTCCCGCTCAACGCCAACTCCCTCATCGCCTTCAGCGCTACTAACTTCGGCACCCGAGAGAATTACTATGGGGCCACCCTGCTGGTCAGCTTTACCTGTCAGTAAGCCACTATAAGCAGGCAACTCGAGGCGGCCATCGTGCCGCCTCAAGCTCTTTTGCAGACGAAGCTATCGCGCCTCACCGTATCTGCAGTCCACGGATCAGTCCCGAGAAACGTTAGCTTCCTATCGGAACTGCCCGTGCGACGCGGCTGAGCTGCCGAAATGCTTTGTCCGGGCAGTTTCGATAGGAGCGTTTGCAGTGAGCCGGTGCGTTTTGCGGCGGACGCGGTGATCTGGCTATGGGATTTGAATCAGCCATAGACGCCGCGACGGAGCAGGAGTATTCGCGAGCGAGGCGGCATTGCGGCTGCGAGCGGGCACCTGGAACGCAGATCCAGCTTCGCCGGGGCCTGATTCCGTCGTCGGATGGAGAGCGATGGGCGAGTCTGAACACGAGTAGACATGGGGGTGCTGATGAACACCGAACGCAGAAAAAGTGATGGCCACGGTTGGGAGCGGAAGTGTGTGAGGAGGTATCCGCATGAGGCCTCCAGGTTGTTGGCTGGCGCACATCGGTTCGAAAGTAGATCTGTGCGGCGGAGAGGCGTTCAACGAGCAACATGATGCCGGAGCAGGCCGGGCATCGGTGTTCGACGGGCAGCGGTGGCTCAGTAACGGGCGCGGAGCCGAGCAACGCGCGGCAGCGATCGAGTGCGGCACGGCGGTTCCTGTTGGCGAATAGTCCGAAGTGACGGATGCGGACGAGTCCCCGAGGAAGGACATGGAGCAGGAATCGCCGCAGGAACTCATGTGCTGATACGGTCATGACCTTTTGCTTGTTGCCGTGTGCGTAGTCTCGCCAGCGGAATGAGACCCGATCCCCGTTGAGGGCGACGAGACGATGGCTGGAGATGGCCACGCGATGGGTGTATCGAGCCAGGTAGCGGAGAACGTGTTCCGGGCCGCCGAAGGGTGGCTTGGCATAGACAACCCAGTCGTTGGTGAACAGCTGCCGCAGGAAGCGGCGAAAGTTCTCCGGAACAGCGATCTGCTGAAGTGAGCCGTGGAACTGAAGCTTGTTGTGCCTGAAGAGCTCTCTGAGAGCCTGTGTGAACTTGCCGCGGAATACGCGACCGAGCGCGACGACCGGCAGGAAGAAGCGGTCAGAGGAATCGATCCATCTGGAACCGTCGCGAGCAAGGCCGCCGGCGGGAACGATGTAATGCACGTGAGGATGATGCTCAAGGTTCTGTCCCCAGGTGTGCAGCACGCCGAGGAAGCCGATCTCAGCTCCAAGGTGCTTCGGATCGCGTGCCATCTCCAGCATGGCTGCGGCGCTGGCAGAGTAAAGCAGATCATAGATGACTCTCTTGTTGCCGAGGGCCAGTGCGGAGAGTTCGTGGGGGAGTGTGAAGACAACGTGGAAGCAGGGTACAGGCAGCAGTTCTGCCGAGCGGGCTCGAAGCCACTGGGCACGCGCGTTCCCCTGACACCTGGGACAGTGCCGGTTCCGGCACGAGTTGTATGAGATGGCCTGATATCCGCAGTCGGCACACTGATCGCGATGTCCGCCGAGAGCCGCAGTACGGCAACGCGCGATCGCATCGAGCGCCTTGCGATGGGACCACGCAAGATGCGGTCCATGCTGCTGCCAAAAGCTGTCGCCTGCTGTGTGGATGATGTCGGCCACCTCGAGGGTGGCGCGGCTCATCGCCTGATCAGCTTCCTGGATCGCCTCACGTCATCGGGAGTGGAGACGGTAAGCGACTCGATGGGACTGGCCACTGCCTGCAGATGGCGGCGGGACAGATGCAGATAGACGGCGGTGTCCGCCAGCTCTGCGTGTCCCAGCAACACCTGGATGGTGCGCAGGTCGGCTCCGGCTTCGAGCATGTGGGTGGCAAAGCTATGCCGCAGGGTATGCGGAGAGATGCGCTTCTCGATGCCGGCTCTCTTCCGCGCCTCGTTCACCGCGGTCCAGACGACCTTCGTCGTAATGGGTACATCTGCACGCCAGTTCTTCACGGTGCCGGGAAACAGATGAGTCTTCGGCTTCATCCACCGCCAGTACTCACGCAATGTCTCGAGCAGCTTGTCACTCAGGAGAACATCGCGGTCGCGGCCGCCCTTGCCGTTACGAACGCGAATGACCATGCGCTTGCTGTCGACATCGGCAACCTTCAACTGGCAGAGTTCGGCGCGGCGCACGCCGGTACCATACAAAGTCATCAGCATGGCGCGATGCATGAGGTTCTGAGCCGAATCGATAAGACGCGCGACTTCGTCCTGACTCAACACCGCGGGCAGCGGCCTCTGGCGCTTCGGAAACGGGATCTGATCGTGGATATAGGGACGCTTCAGTGTCTTCACAAAAAGGAAGCGAAGTGCGGCTGTTCGCCCCTCGACCGTCCCCGCAGACAACTTCCGCTCCCGGAACAGATGAACCTGATACTGCCGGATGTGCTCCGGCCCGAGCCGGTATGGAGAGCGACCGAAGTACCTGGCGAAGTCTTCGATCGCGTGGATGTAGGTCCGTACGGTGTTCGGGGAGTAGTTGCGGCGCTGGAGCTCGTCCAGCATCATCTGGCGTAGTTGGGTCACGGGGACCTCCTTGTGACCCACAACCTAAATCAGCCACCGATCTACACCGTAGCCCACGCGGCAGCGTCCGCCGCGCAGCGGCTTAGTGCAAACGGGCTTGTGTGTCGTAATGTCCGTAACGTCGCCCAACCCGGAATTCCCCCAACGACCCATTCAACGAGCCGCCCTTCCAGCTTCCCCCTTCCAGCTTCCCCCTTCCAGCTTCCCCCCTCCCATGACCTTCGTACCGTACCCGCCCCACATTTCCCTTGCTTCCTCCACCCGTAGCACCCTAGCCTGTTATTAAGGAACAGTGTTCCCGAACAAGCCTCACCCTCCCGGTGGGGCTTTTTTATTGCGCGTGCAGCGCATGGTTTTTCTGAACGCTGACAACTGAACGCTGAACGCTGCTCAATGAGGAAACAATGTCAGATCCAGCCACCATCACGAACCCGGATCCCGGTGCCCCGAACCCGCAGCCCGCTCCCACTCCCCGCCGCTGCCGCTCCCTCACCGTCCGCGGTCTCCAGTGCCGCGAACGCGCCCTGCGCGGTCATGACCTCTGCGTCACGCATGCCAAAAACCGCTTCCCCGTCTGTCCCAAAGGCCCGCGCGTCGCCATCCCTCTCCTCGAAGACCTCGACACCATCCAGGTCGTCGCCACCCAGGTCGCCCAGGGCCTCTTCGCCGACACTCTCGACCCCCACCGCGCCGGCAAAATCCTCTACGCCTGCCAGATCGCCGCCCTCACCCTGTCTCGTCCCCCGCGTTTCCAACCCGCTGACAAGCCGCCCCTCGCCCAGCAACCCGTTGCCGATGTCTTCCCCGCCGTCGATGGCTCCCTCCTTGGCCCCAGCCTCTCCTGGTCTTCCGATCAGGTTGGCTTCCAGCCCGTCTGGAGCTACCACAAGCGCCTCTACGAACGGGAGTGCCAGCGCCTCGGCAAACCGAAGCCTCAGGGTCCGGACGATTTCCCCGCCTCCGGCTGGCTCAGCCCCGAAGAGGTCGAAGAATACAACCGCTGCCCCGAGGGACTCGCCGAGAGTTTCTGGGAGCGCATCCTCCGTCTGCGCATCGAAGCCGACCAGCGTGGCGAACTGCCCCCGCTCCACCAGCGCACTTGTTCCTATGTCACGTATGGCCATCCCGACTGCGAAGGCCCGGGCGGCGATCAACGCTGCGAGTTCTGCTACCGCGAGCGCGAAGAGTTCCTCCGCCTCCCTCCCCGCGAAGACCCTGCACCTCAGCGCGACTCCGCCCCCCAGTCCATCGGCGACCTCCAGGCAGTAGCTCAGCCCGCGCCCAATCCATCGCAACCCAGCCTCGACGAACTCCTTGACCCGCTGGGTTGCGCGAATCTCCCCCCGCTGGCTTTTGTATCAGGGCACGACCTTGCAGCTTGCGGAGAAACCCGATTGTTTGAAAGGGTCTGGCTTCACCCCGACCGCAACGGCTGCGGAATCAATTCGGCTTCACAGCTTGCGGAAAAACTCGCCCGCTTTGAAGGGGCACAGCTTCAGCTGTGCCATAAGAGCTGTAAAACCAGTCCGGCTTTAGCCGCTGAGGGATGGCTTTTCTTCCTCCTGGGACTTTTTCCGCAAGCTGCCTGGTCGTGCCGGAAGAGCTTTCAAAAAGGATCAGGGCCTAAGCCCTTGTTCGCAGACCGTCCATCCCGTCCAGCGGAACACGCCCCCGTTGTCGAACTCGACAACACCGAAACACGCCGAGTTTTCAACAGCTTGCCACACCCTCGCACCAGGGGGGAGGGGGCGGCACCTCCGCTAACCGCTTTTCCGCTGACCGGACTTCAGCCGACCGCTTCATCGCTGACCGCTGATTGTGGTAAACGTGACCCATGCGTGCCGTTGCCGAGAAATTGCACCTCAGCGAAATTGCGCCCGGGCTGGTTCAGTCCGAGATTCGCGCCATGACCGTCGCCTGCGACCAGGCCGGCGGCGTCAACCTTGCCCAGGGCGTCTGCGACACCGAGGTTCCGTCACCCGTCGTCGCGCGTGCCATCGAAGCCATCCACCAGGGCCTCAATATCTACACGCGCATGGACGGTATCGAGAGCCTGCGCCAGGCCATCGCCGCCAAGCTTGCGCGCCACAATGGCATGAAGGCCGATCCCGACGCGGAGATTCTCGTCACCTCGGGCGCGACCGCCGGATTCCAGGCCGCCTGCATGGCGCTCTTCAATCCGGGCGACGAGGTCGTCCTCTTCGAACCGTTCTACGGCTACCACCTGAACACGCTGCGCGCTCTGCGCGTGCAGGCCGTCTCGGTTCCACTCAGCGCGCCAAACTGGGCGCTCGATCTCGACGCGCTGCGACGCTCCATCACGCCACGCACGCGCGGCATCGTCGTCAACTCGCCCTCGAATCCCTGCGGCAAGATTTTCTCGCGCGCGGAAATGGAAGCTGTCGCCGCCCTGGCCATCGAGAACGACCTCTTCGTCCTCACCGACGAGATCTACGAGTACTTTGTCTACGATGGCGCCCAGCACATCAGCCTGGCCACTTTGCCCGGCATGGCCGAGCGCACCATTTCTATCTCGGGGTTGTCCAAAACATTCAGCATCACCGGCTGGCGCATCGGGTATCTGGTCGCGGATCGTCGCTGGCTCGGGGCCATCGGCTATTTTCACGACCTTGTCTACGTCTGCGCGCCGGCGCCGTTCCAGCACGCGGCCGCCGCCGGATTGCTGCAGTTGCCCGACTCGTTCTACTCCGGCCTCTCCAGCGAGTACCAGGCCAAGCGCGACATGCTGTGCGCGGCCCTGAGCGACATGGGGCTGACGCCCTCGATTCCCCAGGGCGCCTATTATGTGCTCGCCGATGTTACAAAATTGCCTGGCGCCACGGCGCAGGAAAAAGCCCGCACTCTGCTGCGCAATACCGGAGTCGCCGGCGTGGCCGGGACCGCGTTCTTTGCCGATGGGCGCGGAGAGAACCTGATCCGTTTCTGCTTCGCCAAGCGCGACGAAGATCTGGCGCGCGCCTGCGACCTGCTGCGCGGGCTATGAAGGAGTCAGGCGGCGGTCGTCGTCGCGATATCCACCAGCGGATAGCCCAGCTTCTTCCACTCGTCGTAGCCGCCACGCAGCGGCCGCACGCGATGGATGCCCATGCCGCGCAGCCTGAGCGCCATGCGCGCCGCGGTGGCTTCGCTGGGGCAGGTGCAGAACAGCACAATCTCCTGGTCGCGCGGGATGCGGGCGCTCTGCTCCACCAGCTTGTCCGGCGTCAGGCTCAGCGCGCCGGGCAGCGTGCGCGGATCGGGCAGGTAGTCGAGCGGATGCCGCAGGTCCACGATGAACACCGGCTGGCCGGAGTCCATCATGCTCTTCAGGTCGCGTGGTTCCAGCCGCGCCATGCGCACCGAGCGCAGAAACGCGCGCCGCTGCAGCATGCGCCACAAGAGAAAGCCGATGAAGAGCAGTGCGAAGATCGCGCCGAAGAAGTGCGCCGTGGTCGAGAGGGCTCCCGGATGATGCTTCAGCACATCGCCGAAGAAGCGTCCGCTCAGCGTCACCGTGAGAGTCCACAGCAGCACGCCACCGGCGTCGGAGAGAACGAACTTGCCGTAGTTCATCCCGATCTGGCCGGCGATGGGCGCGGCCACCGAGCCCAGCCCGGGAACAAATTTCGCCACCAGCAGCGCGGTGGCTCCCCGTTTGGTGAAGTAGCCCTCGGTCTTGCGCACGCACGCCGTGCTCTCCAGACTCAGCCGGCACATCAGCCGCACCACCGCCGAGCCGTAGCGCTTGCCGAAGAGGTACCACGTGCTGTCGGCCAGCAGACTGGCCGCCAGCGCTGCGCCCAGCACCGACCACAGACTCAGCTGGTGGGTAGCCGTCAGCGTGCCGGCTGTGAGCAGCAGCGGCGCACTCGGGATGGGAATGCCCAGCTGCTCGGTCAGCACCCAGAGGAACACGATCCCGTAGCCGTATTTGATGAAGAAGTCGAGCGCGATGGGCATTGTCGGCAGCCTGCGAAGCGGAGCTTCAGTATAGATGTCGCGCGGAGCAAAAAGGGCGCGTCGGGTTTCAGCGAGGGCCTCGTTGGATCGGTACAGGCCCGCCACCGGATCGGGCTGAATCCTTCTCGTCGTCGGAGTCGGGGCGGCGGCCCTTCTGCCCATCCGCTGATGCAAGCCGCTGCGACGACTGGTACTGGATCAGGCTGTCGACCTGTTCGCGGTGAACCTCCGACAGCTCGTCAATCAGCGCGAGCAGCTGGATTTTGCCACGCTCGGAGAGCAGCGTGAACTCCACACCCACGGCATGGCCGGAGTGCAGTTGCCGAACCGAGGCCTGGACGCGCAGCGGCAGCTGCCGCACGGTGAAGGTCATCTCCACTTTCTCGCCCTCGCGAAAGCCATGCCGGTCTCCCACCAGGATCCTGCAACCGCCCAGACTCAGGTTTTCGATCTGCCCCACGGCCCGCACCGCAGAGCTCAGGCTCCGCATCTCTGCGTTGCCGCCGCAGGAAAACCGGGGGTGCTGCCTGCGATCTTCTCCGCTCTGCGCCCCACACGCCCCTTCCGGTCAACGATCCTGAAAAGGTTATCGGCGGAAGGGAAAGTGTTCATGAGAGATACAGTGCGGCGAAACGGACGTCTCAAATTCGAACAGCATTTCAAGCATCCGCTCGTGACCGCCGATACATCGATTGCGGCGCATCCCGGAGTACTCTGGTTCCATGCCATCGGAGGTCGCTGCGCGCTCGTCGACAGGCTCTGCAACCCAATTCACCGCGGCCCGCGCGGTGCTGGAGAAAGCCGTCGCGGAGCGGGCCTTTCCTGGAGCCGCGTACGGAGTGCTGCATCGCGGCTCGATCGTCGCACTCGACTCGGTGGGCCGGTTCACCTACGAACCGAACTCGCCCGCGGTTCAGCCGGACACCGTTTTCGATCTGGCCAGCGTCAGCAAAGTCCTGGCCACGACGGCGGCAGCGATGGTGCTCGTCGATCGCGGCAAGTTCGATCTGGACACTCGCCTTGGCGATATCCTCCCCGGCTTCGTGATCGGCATGGCGCCGGGCAGCGGCAAGGAGCGCGTGACGCTGCGCATGCTGCTGGCCCACACCTCCGGGCTGCCCGCGTACGAAACGCTGTTCCGCAACTGCGATACGCCGGAGGCGCTGCTGCGCGCGACCCTGAAGCTGCCGCTGGAAGCGAAGCCCGGCACGCGGACCGAGTATTCGGATTTCGGATTCATCCTGCTGGGCAAGGCCACCGAGATTCTGTCGTACAAGCGGCTGGACGTGTTCTGCACGCGGGAAATCTTCGAGCCTCTCGGCCTCACAGCTACACGCTTTCGCCCGCAGCAAGAGAGCCGGCCCCTGATCCCGCCGACCGAGGAGGACCTGACCTTTCGCGGCCGGGTCATCCAGGGAGAAGTGCAGGACGAGAACTGCTATGTGCTCGGCGGGGTTGCCGGGCACGCCGGTTTGTTCTCCAACGTGCGCGACGTCCTCGGGTTCGCGCAGTGCATTTTGGCGCAAGGCCGCACCCGGGACCGCCGCCAGCTCTTTCAGCCTGAGACGCTGGACCTGTTTGCGCAGCGCGAGGAGTCGAGCGACGGCACGGCGCGCGCACTGGGATGGGATGTGCCGACGGCGGGCTCGTCTTCCGGACGCTACTTCGGACCACGCTCCCTCGGGCACCTCGGCTACTCCGGATGCTCGCTGTGGATCGACCCCGACCAGGAACTCGCTGTGGCTCTGCTGACGAATCGGACCTGGCCGGACCGCTCCAGCCAGGCGATCAAACAGGTGCGCCCGGTGTTCCATGACGCAGTGATCGAAGCGCTGCGTGGCAGTTCCTGAGGCCGGTTTAGCCTTGTTTCGTATGCAGAAAAGCCTTCGCGGCCGGATGGCAGCGAAGGCTTTTGCATTTCGAGCCCAGGATCAGACCCCAGGAATCAGTAGATGCGGAAGTTGACCTCGATGTTGATCTCCACGGGAACTGCCTTGCCCTGGTAGGTGGCGGCCTTGAATTTGTACTGCCGCACCGCTTCCAGAGCCTTCTCATCGAGGCCCATGCCCAGCGGGCGCACGATGCGCACGCGCTGCGGGTTGCCCTGCGCGTCCACGATAAGGCTCACGACGCAAACGCCCTGATATTTGGCGCGCCGCGCTTCGTCGGAGAACTCCGGATCGGGCGCGTAGACCAGCACGGGATTGGAAACGCCGCCGCCCGGATGGTAGATGCCGCCGCCGTAACCGCCGCCGGAACCTGGTCCGATGCCATTGCCGCTACCGGAGCCGATACCACCGCCGGAACCGCTGCCAAAGCCGGAGCCCGATCCGCTGCCCTGAGACGCCAGAGCGATCTGCGGCGACTGCGGGACGCCAATATTCGGCATGCTGGGATTGTCCGGCAGCTTAATCTGCTGCGGCATCAGCACGGCCGGAGTTATAGCCAGCTTGGGGTTGTCGATCTTGAGAATCTGAGGAGGCGCAAGCGGCTGCTTCACCATTGGCGGCAGCTTGCCTTTGGAGGCCTCAACCAGCTCATGGTTGCCGCCCCCGCCACCGCCGCCCATCGTGTCTTTCAGGGGAGAGGGAGGAACGTAGGGAGAAATGTCCACAGGCGTGACGACGGCCCTCTTCGCAACCTGCCGCTCATGCCACTGCTCGATCGTGAACAGCATGATCAGACCGATAACTACGGCGTGCGTGATGAACGAAACCGCGCTCGAAGCGGGGTTCCGCTTGACCGCCATCGGGTCGCGCACCGCGATGGGCGTCGAGCTGAGCTTGAGAGGCGGCAGCTTCTTTGGGAAGAGCACGTCGGCGACGCTGGCAAACAGCGTCTTCCAGATCGGCTCTTCGACGATCGATTCCAGACCCCCCAGATGCAAAGCTGGCGGCTCTGGGCTTCTACCCCGATTTGAATCCGGTACCAGGTGCGGAGACGTCAAAACCGTATTCCCCATGTTTGCTCGCCGGACATTTCGGCCCAGCTTCTCCTGATTATCAATGACAGCCGCCCTCTCTGTCGCGCCCGGGGCTTTGCTGTACTTCCTCTGATGCGGATCTGCCCCGAAAAATCGCCTGCCCCTCTCTCTTTCAGGGATAGACGCTTGATCCCTCAGGAAGTTACTGCTGTTCCGCCGGATACAATGAACTTTTATCCGAAATCAGCTGGAGAACCGATGTCGTCAGCGCCGCCACCCGGCGACCCGAAGCCTGTTGCCCTGAAGGATACCCTTTCCCTGCCCCGAACCGGCTTTCCGATGAAGGCCAATCTGCCGCAGACCGAGCCGGCGCGACTGGAAACGTGGGAGAAAGCCCGCCTGTACGACCAGATCCGTGCCGCCCGTGAGGGGGCGCCCCGGTGGATCCTGCACGATGGACCGCCGTACGCGAATGGACCGATCCATCTGGGCCATGCGCTCAATAAGTGCCTCAAGGACTTCATTGTCAAATGCAAAACAATGGCCGGGTTCGATTCGCCCTATGTGCCGGGCTTCGATTGCCATGGCCTGCCCATTGAAATCAAGGTGGATGAGAAGCTGGGGCGCAAAAAGCTGGAGATGCCGGCGTCGGACTTCCTGCGCCAGTGCCGCGAGTATGCCCAGAAATATGTCGATCTGCAGACCAGCCAGTTCGTGCGCCTGGGCGTGTTTGGGCGCTGGGATAACCCCTACTCGACCATGTCGCGCAACTACGAGGCGCGGATTCTCGAGACCTTCTACCGCTTCCTTGAGGCTGGCTTTGTCTACCGCGGGCTTCGGCCGGTTTATTGGTGCATCCACGACCGGACGGCGCTGGCCGACGCCGAGATCGAGTACGAGCAGCACTCCAGCCCCAGCATTTATGTCCGCTACGACCTGACCAGCGATCCGGCGGCCATTCATCCGGCGCTGGCGGGCAAAAAGGTGGCGACCATCATCTGGACGACGACTCCGTGGACGCTGCCGGCTTCACTGGCGGTCGCGTTTCATCCGGAATTCGACTACGTGGCTCTGGAGCAGGCGGGGCAGGTGTACATCGTGGCCCAGGCTCTGGCAGCGCCGGTGCGCGAGGCCTGCAATTTAGAGGCGGCTGTGCCCATCGCCGGCTTCAAGGGCGAGCGCATGGAGCGCGCGACCTTCCGGCACCCGTTCCTCGATCGCCAGATCCTTGGCGTTCTGGCCGATTACGTGACCGCCGATCAGGGGACTGGCGCCGTCCATACTGCGCCCGCCCATGGCGCTGACGACTTCCATACCGGCACGCGCTACGGTCTGGACCAGACCTGCCACGTGGACAACGCCGGGCGGATCCGCGACGGCCTGCCCGAGTACGACGGCAAGACCGTCTTCCAGGCCAACCAGCCGATCATCGATCTGGTGGCCAGCCGCGGCGCTCTGCTGGGGCGCTCGGACATCTTCCATAGCTATCCGCATTGCTGGCGCTGCCATCACCCGGTCATTTTTCGGGCGACGGAGCAGTGGTTCATCAACATCGACCAGCCGATGCAGAACCCCGACGGATCGCCGACCACCTTCCGCCAGCGCGCTCTCGATGAGATCAAAAACAGTGTCCGGTGGGACCCGGCCTGGGGCGAGGAGCGGATCGCCAACATGATCGCCACGCGTCCGGACTGGTGCATCTCGCGCCAGCGGGTGTGGGGCGTGCCGATCGCGGTGTTCCTGTGCGAGAGTTGCCACCAGCCGCTGATGGACTGCGTTCTGAATCAGCGGATCCTGGAGCTTTTTGAGAAAGAAGGCGCGGAGGTGTGGCGCACGCCGGCCGCCGACGCGCTGCTGCCCAACGGCGGCCACTGCGCCAATTGCGGCGGCACGGCTTTTCGCCGCGAGACCGACATTCTGGATGTCTGGTTCGACTCCGGCTCGAGCTGGCATGCAGTGCTGGAGGCCGAACCGGGGCTCGCGCCACCGGCGGATTTGTACTTCGAGGGGGGCGACCAGTACCGGGGCTGGTTCCACACCTCGCTGCTCACGTCGGTCGGTGTCGGACAAAACCATGAGACGCCGTTCCGGATGGTCGGGACCGCTGGCTGGACCCTGGATGAACAGGGGCGCGCCATGTCGAAGTCGCTCGGCAATGGCGTCGATCCGGTGGACATTGCGGACCGGCTGGGCGCGGAGATCGTCCGCCTGTGGGTAGCCAGCGTCGACTTCCGCGAGGACGTTGTCAACAGCGAGCACATCATGCAGCGCCTGGCAGACAATTACCGCAAGCTGCGCAACACCTTCCGGTTCCTGCTGGGCAATCTCGACGGCTTCGATCCCGTGTCGGACGCCGTGTCGGACAAGGAGCTGCTTCCGCTCGACCGCTACATGCTGACGCGTTGCCGCGAGCTGGTGGAGAAGGTCTGCGGTGCCGATGGCACGGGCGGCTGGTACGGAGATTTCCAGTTCCACCGTGTTTTCCACGCGGTGAATGAGTTCTGCATCGTCGATCTGAGCGCGTTTTACCTGGACGTGCTGAAGGATCGGCTTTACACTTTTGCACCGAAGAGCCTGGAACGCCGTTCAGCGCAGACGGTGCTGTGGCGCGTTACTGAGGCGCTTGTCCGACTGGTGGCGCCGATCCTGACCTTCACGTCGGACGAGGTGTGGCAGTATCTGCCCGCCGTGTCGGACAGACCGGCCAGCGTGCATCTGGCGTTGTTTCCCAAGGCGGACGAGTTGGGCCTGGTCGATCCCCACTTGTCTGCCGACTGGCAGCGGCTGCTGGGCATCCGGGACAAGGTTCTGGTGGCGCTGGAAGCGGAGCGCAAGGCGGGGCATATCGGCAAAGCCCTGGAGTCATCCGTTCTTATCGAGTACCACACCTTTGCCGGCAAGCCGGTGGGCGACGGCGCGCTTCTGCTGCGCTGCGAGCCGGCGCTGAAAGAGCTGCTGAATGTGTCCTCGGTGAAGCTGATCAACCGCGGCGAGCATGAGGCCGGAGCGGTGCCGATCGGAGATCCGGAGTCCCTGTCGCAGCTGATTCGGGTTGTGGTGGTGGCAGCTGAGGGCACCCGCTGCGATCGCTGCTGGAACTACTACGCCGACGATGGTCCCCAACACGTGCGCGACTTTGGGGCCTGGAAGAAAGTGTGCGGCCGCTGCGCCGGTGCGCTACAGGAGATGGGCTTCCGGGAGGACGGGCGATGAGCGCTGTCTCAAATCCGGACCGGCGCATATGGCTCCTCGGCATTTCAGCCATCGTGATCCTGTTCGACCGACTCACGAAGTACTGGGTGAGCCACCACATCGAGGAGGGCGACGGGATCGTCGTGATCCGGCGCGTCTTCCGCATTACGCACGTCCGCAATCCTGGCGCGGCGTTCTCCATGTTCACCGAGTCCACACGCCCGGAAGTGGTGCGCTGGGTGCTCTCCGGCTTCTCCATCCTGGCCGCAGCCATCGTCGTCTTCGCAATTCTGCGCTTCGGGCGCCGTCTGACGCCGATCATGATTGCTCTGGCGCTGATCCTCGGGGGCACGATCGGCAATCTCTGGGATCGGCTGCGCTCGGGGCTGGTAACCGACTTCCTGGAGGTCCACATCATCCACTACCACTGGCCGGACTTCAACGTGGCCGACTCCGCCATCGTGGTCGGTGGGATTCTGCTGGTGCTGGACGCTCTTTTCTCGAGCCCGAAAGAACAGAAATCCTGAACCGGCAGGCCCGTCTCCCACACAGCACCCCTTTGTGCACTCCGTCACATCCGTGGGGAGCCCTGGGCACTTACACTGCAACCGTGCTGGAAACACCGACGCTGCCCGGTGCCGAATGTCGGACGCTGAGTCAGACCCGCGGACCCGGCCGCCCCCTGCTGAACCTGCCGATTGGCGAGTTGCTGCATCGCACCGCCAGCCGTTTCCCGAATCGCGACGCCGTTGTCTCCTGCCACCAGGGGCGGCGTCTGACATGGGCGGAGCTGAGCGAGCAGGCGGATCGTGTAGCGCGCGGGCTGTGGGCGCTCGGGATCCGCAAAGGCGACCGCGTCGGACTTTGGTCGACCAACTGCGTCGAGTGGGTCATGATGCACATGGGCGCGGCTCGGGCCGGGGCGGCCCTGGTCAACGTGAACCCTGCGTACCGCTCCCACGAGCTGCAGTACACGCTCACGCGGTCGCGGATGAAGGCCCTTTTCCTGTGGAGTCACGACAAGCGCGGCGACTACGCGGAAATTCTGGGCCGGGCGCGTCACAACCTCACGCTGGAGCTGCGCCACACCGTTTTCTTTGACTCGCCGGAATGGCTCGCTTTGCTGGAGGCGCAGGGCCAGATGCCGGATCGCGTCGATCCGCAGGACGTCGCCAACATCCAGTACACCTCCGGCACCACCGGTCTGCCGAAGGGGGTGATGCTGACGCATCACAACGTCGTCAACAATGGGCAGTTTCTGGCGCAGGGATTCCACTACACCGAGCGCGACTGCGTCTGCGTCCCGGTGCCGCTCTTCCATTGCTATGGCTGCGTCATCGGCACCATGAGCGCGCTGAACACCGGCGCGGCGCTGGTCTTCCCCAACTGGACCTTCGACCCCCGCGCCACGCTGCAGGCCGTGCATGCGGAGCGCTGCACTTCGCTCTACGGAGTGCCCGCGATGTACGTCGCCGAGCTGGCTTTGCCCGACTTCACGGAGTTCAATCTCACCAGCCTGCGCACCGGCATGATGTCCGGCGCGCCGTGCCCCATTGAGTTGATGAAGCGTGTGCTGCATGACATGCACATCCCGGAGCTGGTGATCGCCTACGGTCAGACGGAAAGCTCACCGGTAGTGACCATGTCCGACGCGGACGACTCGGTC
>Ga0224555_1002068_pt1 | contig 24778 bp, 19 predicted proteins | sample 714S23034metaG_FD_180687 | JGI IMG/M metagenome (GOLD analysis project Ga0224555, IMG submission 180687) | Peat soil microbial communities from Stordalen Mire, Sweden - 717 S2 30-34 | ecosystem: Environmental > Terrestrial > Soil > Wetlands > Peat | place: Sweden: Norrbotten County, Stordalen...
CGCTGCCGACCAGTGCGATCATGTCGGCGGCATTTTCGCTGATCAGTTGAAAAAGCTGATCGCGCTCCGCCAGTTGGCGTCGAATGCGGTGGAGTTGCAGGTGCTGATAAATCGCGTAAACGTCGAAAAGCAATACCAGAGCCGCCAGCCCCCGTACCCATTCCCTGAGGTCAAACCAGTACGCAACATCGGTCTCCCGGTTAAACCAGGGAAAAGTGAACGAGATGATCCCCAGGGTTAATGCCAGGGTTACCGCAACCGCGAAACCCCAGAGCCACCATTCCCGGCCTTCGATCCGGCGCATCTGCGTCGGTATCGCCTCCGGGCTGTTCTGGCTCACCTCTTGGAATGCCTGCTGATTCATGAGTTACAACTATTCTCCCGGCAAACTCCAGGGAATCCTAGTGGGCGAAGGAACGTAGCAAGAGTTACGAAAGCCGCGCCGTCAGTACCGCAACCGCGTCTGGCACAGGAAGTTCTGCGCATAGAATCTGGTAATGGGCTTAGTAGTACCGCGTGGCAGAAATGCCAATCCCACTCCTTCGAGCGTATTTCATAAATCAGTTTTGGGAAGGGCCCGGCTTCACAGGCCGCGGAAAAAATCCGGTTTCGTATCAGGGTATCGCTTTAGCGATACCGTAAGTCGTCAAAATCAGACGCCCCTTTAGGGGCCGGGCAGGGAAAATTTACTTTTTCCGCAGCCTCTTCAGCCGTGCCGTTCAAGGCCCGGAAGAATGCAGGCCTAGGCCCCTTGTGAAACAAGCTCACGCAAAAAGCCCAAGTAAGTCGTGCCCGCCAATCACACCGTCGGGTGACAAAGTGCACTGACAGAACCCACCAATAGGTATCTATTTATCCTGCACGAAAATCCCCCAAAAGCAAGAAAGAGACGCCATTAAAGAGCGATCCTCGGAGAACGTTTGGGAAATTCACTTTACGGAGGAATCACAACAAAGAACAAACTAACAAACTTATAAGGAGGGCACCATGAATTCACCAGGAACAAGCAGTAAGACGAAGGGCCCTTTGCAAATTTCCGCTGTCGGGCCAAGATTCGGCTCGACGAAACTGGCAGCGGGTGCCCCACCCATTCGCGCTTTTTGCGAATGTGTGGGAGTGTGCGCCATCCGCGGCGCTCTGATACTAGCTGCGCTTTCCGCGCTACTGCTGATTGCCGCTCGCCCAGCGCAGGCCGCATCCTATGGGGCTGTGCTCTACAGCTTCACAGGCGGCAGCGATGGCGCCAATCCCCAGTCCCGCCTCACCTTTGACGCTGCTGGCAACCTCTATGGCACGACCTACTCTGGGGGGCTGTGGGGATATGGAACCGTTTTTGAGCTTTCGCCGAACGGCAACGGAGGCTGGAACGAGACCGTGCTCTACAGCTTCACCGGAGGGGCGGACGGGGCGAATCCAGTTTGGTCCTACGTGATGTTCGACAGCGTGGGGAACCTTTACGGGACAGCGTACTCTGGCGGAGCGAATGGATACGGCGTCGTGTTCGAACTTAGTCCCGTGGGAACAAGCTGGACGGAAACCGTCTTGTACAGTTTTGCCGCCGGAGCGGATGGTGCCAATCCGGCGAACGGTCTGATCATGGACCCGGCGGGCAATCTCTACGGCAAGACTCTCTACGGCGCCTACGGAGATGGAATCGTCTTCGAGCTGAGCCCCTCCGGTGGCAGCTGGACGGAGCAAGTGATCTACGCCGCAGAAACAGAGGCCACCAACGCCGGGTTGACTATGGATGCCGCCGGAAACATCTACGGCACCACATATTCGACAGTATTCGAGCTGTCACCGAACGGCAGGGGAGGTTGGAATCCGATTGTGATCCACACCTTTGCTGGCGCTCCTAAAGACGGCATCGATGCAGAGGGCACTCCCGTGCTCGACCAAGCCGGAAACCTTTACGGTACGACCTATTCGGGTGGCATCGGTCGCTTTGGTTACTACTATGGGACAATCTACAAGCTGAGTCCCGGGAAGAAGGGAAAATGGAGAGAGGAGATTCTCCACTCTTTCGAAATGGGGGGCGACAATCCTATCGCGGGGATCGTCTTCGATACGGCCGGGAACATTTACTTCACTACGCCATTCGGTGGCCAGTATGCGTACATTGTGGGGGCTGTTTGGGAGCTAGTCGCAGCTAACAAGTACCACTTAAAGCTTCTAAAGAATTTGTCCCAGGATCCTCAGCCGTTAGGCAGTCTGATCCTGGACAGCGCAGGCAAACTCTATGGCACGACCAGCAACGGGGGATCGAGCGGATACGGCACTGTGTTCGAAGTGAACCCGTCGATTGCAGTGACTACGACTACGCTAACGTCTTCGCCGAATCCGTCCACTTATGGCCAGGCGGTGACCTTTGCCGCGGTGGTCACTTCCAGTGCTGGCGCGCCGCCAGACGGCGAAACCGTCTCGTTTATGAAAAACAAAACGGTACTGGGGACGGGAGCGCTGAGTGGTGGCTCCGCGAGCTTTACGACCTCGACGCTCGGACTTGATACAAATTCGGTCAGGGCGATGTATGGCGGTGACTGGAATTTTCTAGGCAGCAAGTCGAAATGGGTGAAACAGGTGGTGACTGACGGAACACATAAAGGCCCGTATGGCGTAGTATCTCCTTCGACCCTGAACCTCGGCCAAGTAGTGGTCGGTCAAACGAGTCTCCCGCAATCGGTAAGTCTGACGAACATTGGGGATTCGGAACTCATCGTATCGAACATTTCAATCAGCGCTGATTTCGCCATCACCGTCAATCACTGCGCAAATGGGGTCAAACCGGCGACACATTGCAATGTTGATGTCACGTTCACTCCCCAATCTCCTGTGGTGGAAACTGGCACCTTGACCTTTACGGATAATGCATCGAACAGCCCGCAGAGTGCTTCACTTACCGGCACGGGAACCACTGCGGCCCTAAAATGACTGTGCACCCGAGCGTAGGCGCTGGGGCGGGATTTTGAATTCATCACAAACGAGCTGTGACTCCCATCACAGACTTCCAAACCCTCCCTGCGCGATAATGGAGACCTGATTGGGGCAGTCAAGAGTGTGCCCGTCAACCCAGACGGCCCTCGAAGCTGCCCCAAACCCATCTTCAGCGCTCTTTGACAACAGTTCAGCAAAATCGCGCCGCTAAGTCGTTTGTTCTCAAAGACTTTATCCATAACTCTTTTAGAATCAAAGACCGAATCGAAAATTTCCTCCTAACCCCATGATTCCAATAGACAGGGGGGAGGGGGTACCGTAGCAAACCAGTAACTAGCAGCTTCCCGGGGACGAAAAGGCGCACCTTTCCCAAGGTGGAGGCCCATAAAAATGCGGGCAGCTCAAGGTTTGCCAACGACCATCGACCAACGACCAGCCGCAGCAGAATCCGGTAGAATAGAAGGAATTCTCCCGGAGGGGCAATGGCAGTTCCTGTATCCCAGATGTGGACAGTGGCTTCCTACGTTCTGCGCCAGAAGCTGGCCGGACGCAAGCGCTATCCGCTCGTGCTCATGCTCGAGCCGCTGTTCCGCTGCAACCTGGCCTGTGCCGGATGCGGCAAGATCCAGTACCCCACCCACATCCTGAAAAAAGATCTCTCCGTAGAAGATTGCCTCAAAGCGGTCGATGAGTGCGGAGCCCCGATGGTTTCCATCCCCGGCGGCGAGCCGCTGATGCATCCGCAGATCGCCGAAATTGTGGAAGGCCTGCTCGCGCGCAAAAAATATATTTATCTCTGCACCAACGCGCTGCTGCTGAAAGAAAAGTTGCATCTGTTCAAGCCCAGCAAGTATTTGAGCTTCTCCGTTCACGTGGACGGACAGAAAGAGCACCACGATTTTTCCGTGTGCCGCGAAGGTGGATACGAACTAGCCCTCGACGGAATTCGCGCAGCCGTCGAAGCTGGCTTCCGCGTGACCACTAACACCACGCTCTTCGATGGCGCCGATCCCAACAGCGTGCGCAACTTCTTCGACGAGATGATGGAAGTCGGTGTCGAAAGCATGATGGTCTCGCCCGGATATTCCTACGACAAGGCGCCCGACCAGAAACACTTCATGGGTCGCGCCCGCATTCGCCGCATGTTCCGCGCCATGCTTTCGAATCGCAAGAAGACGTGGCGCTTCAACCAGTCGCCGCTCTTCCTCGAATACCTGATGGGCAAGCGCAACTACAAGTGCACGCCCTGGGGCATGCCGACCTATAACATCTTCGGATGGCAGAAGCCCTGTTACCTCCTGCAGGATGGCTACGCCGAGTCCTACAAAGAATTGATGGAAACGACGGAGTGGGCCAGTTACGGCACCGAGTCGGGCAATCCGCAGTGCGCTAACTGCATGGTGCATTGCGGCTATGAACCTTCGTCGGTTGACGATACATTCGGATCGTTGCGCGGATTCGCGGACACGGTGAAGGCGACGTTCTCGCTCTATCCCGACAAAGACGCGCTCACCGACCTCGATCGCGATGTGCGCCCGGTGCACTCCTACAATCCGCTAGTTCAAATAGATGCGCAAATTGATGCAGCGACGGCCGCTCCGCAAGCGCAGACCGAAGCGAGCCGTGTATGAGCGGTCGAGAGCACGGCCACGATCCGGCGCTGCTCCACAGCGCGCAAACGCTAGCTCAGCCGCACGCCACCGATGCGCTCGAAGTTGTCCCCGGATTCGAGCGCGAAAATCTTCAGGGATGGATTCCGCAACTCGCGACCGAAGCTGATGTCCGAGCGGTGATCGAAAAGGCATTCGACTATCGCGGCGACGTAACCATCACCCGCAAGAATAAAGGTAAAGATAAAGAAGACAGCTCCCAGATCACCGGATATCTCTTCGACCGCCGTATTGGCCCAACGCTGGACAACTCCGTCGTTCGCCTGATGCTCGCCACGAGCAATGAGCGCCCCGCGATTCCCTACAGCGAAATCGCCGCCATCGCCTTCACCGGGCGCGACACCGCCGCCGGCAAGAGCTACGAAGCCTGGGTAAAAAAATACTGGGAAAAGCGCGAAAAAGGCGAAAAGAACATTTCCATCGAGCCCGAAGCGCTGGAGTAGTTCGTGTGGCGCGGACACTTTTGTCCGCGGCCTTTGGAGTCGCCCCTTACAATAACGCAATGCTAGTCCTCGCTTCCGCGTCGCCGCGACGCCAGGAATTACTGCGCAACGCAGGCATCGCTTTCGAAGTGCAGCCCGCGGACATTCCGGAAGACCCGCTGCCCGGAGAAGCCGCAAAGGATTGTGCCGAACGCCTGGCACGCGAGAAGGCGCTCGCGGTTGCTCGTCAACGTCCGCATGACTGTGTGCTCGGAGCCGACACCGTGGTTGTCGTTGGTGGGCAATATGATGGCAAACTTCTCGGCAAGCCCTCCTATGCCGCAGACGCCGCGCGCATGCTGCGCCTGCTTTCCGGACGCGAGCATCAGGTGATTACGGGAGTCTGCTTAGTGGTCAGTGGCCAGGCGTTAGTGGCCAGTGAAACTACGCTCGTTACCGTGAGTGAGATTACGGACAAAGAGATCGCCGACTACGTCGCCAGCGGCGAGCCTATGGACAAAGCGGGAGCCTACGCGATTCAAGGCATCGCTTCCCGTTGGATTCCTCGCATCGAAGGGGATTACAGCAATGTGGTGGGATTGCCGCTGGCGCTGGTATTTCGCATGTTGCGCGAGCACGCTGGCGAAATCAGTTTCCAGCGGTAGGCGGTTTGGTCGCCTCTTTTTCCTTCTCGTCCTTCTCTTTCATTGCGGACTTGAAATTGCGGATGCCTTCGCCTAGCCCTTTGCCCAAGTCGGCAAACTTACTCGGCCCGAAAAGCAGCAGCGCAATGCCAATAATCAACAGAATATGGAACGGCTGGAACAGTCCCTCACCCATAAATCCTCCAGTTTCGCACTCCAATGCAGGAGAGCAAACCCTGACCCCAACTCAATTCTAGGTTAGTGTGGACCCTCAGGTCAAAAGGGCCTGTGTTGCCCGTCACAGGAGGGTGTGATTCGATCACACTGCTTCGATCAGCCCAGCAATGAGCGCGGCTCGACGCGGCAACTCCGAGATCAGGATGTGCTCGTGCGGGGCGTGCGCTCCGTCTCCCACGGCGCCGAGACCGTCAAGGGTTGGAATCCCCATACTCGCGGTGAAATTGCCATCGGAGCCGCCGCCGACCGCAGCTTCGCCCAGTTTCCATCCCAGTTCGCGCGCGATGGCGGAGGCCTGCGCGTACAACGCTGCCACTCCGGCGGTGCGCTCCATCGGCGGACGATTGATGCCTCCGGTGATCCCGATTTTGCATTTGCGATTGAAGGGGCGCAGGCTGCGCATCTTCTTATCGATCCCGGCCGCGTCCTTTAGTCGCGCGATGCGAACATCGACCTGCGCCGCTGCATCGGCCGGAACCACGTTGGTTCGTGATCCGCCGCTCACGATTCCGACGTTTACCGTCAAGCCTTTTTTCAGATCGGTGAAGCTGGAAATTCTTTCGATCTGGCGCGCCAGCTCAAGAATCGCGTTCACGCCTTTCTGGAAATCGAGACCAGCATGAGAAGCTTTGCCGGTAACTTTGACGAGGTATCCGCCAACTCCTTTGCGCGCGGTTTTCACGGCGCCCTGGAGTCCATAAGAAGGCTCGAGCACGAGCACGGCCGCGGCTTCTTTCGCCAGCGATTCGGTGATCGACCGCGACGAGTCGCTGCCTACTTCCTCGTCAGAAACCAGGAAAACGGTCACGGGGCGCGGCGATCCGCCGTGCCACGCTTCCTTAGGCAAGTCTTGTTTATGCCAGTCTTGCAGCGCGGCGAGCGCGTGGAGTATCAGGGCGATGCCGGATTTCATATCGAGGACGCCGGGCCCAGTCAGTTTGTCGCCCACGGCGCGGCATGGCATGGTAGCGAGCGTCCCCAGCGGATAGACGGTGTCGTAATGGCCGAGCAGCAGCACCGGCTTGGCGTCGGAATCGCCAGCGAAATCGACTTGCAGGTGATTGCCAAAGTCTTTCGCCTGGTGGATCCGCAGCTTACCGCCGAGCTGGGAGAATCTGTGCGCGACGGCCTCCGCAGCGCGGTCCGCGGCGGCTTTGTTGTCGCTGGGAGATTCGATTTCGACCAACTCGCGGATAGTCGAGACGATCTCGTCGCGGCGCTCGCTAAAATAGGCCAGACGACGCTGCGCTTCGGTGCTGGACTGCGTGGGTGCTTTTCTGGAAACCGCTTTCACGATCGACTATCCCTCGGGGGCTGAGGCCCCATCCTGACTAGAAGCTATCGCATAAATGGCCATTCGGGATAGTTGCCGCAAACGCAAGAGTGGGAGTCACCCGGGGTGACAGAGCGGGCAGGCAGTGCGGTGTTTCATCACCGTACTTGGGGCTGCGCCTCCAGCTTATCCAGCTGATTCATGGTTCGCGCCAAGATCTCGTCGGGAGATCCCTTGGCTGCGATCGGCAGCAGCAGGCCGAGATTTTTGTAGAACTGGATTAGTGGCGATGTACTTCGGTCGTAGGCTTCTAAACGCACGGTGACCGACTCGGGACGGTCGTCTTCGCGCTGAAAGAGCCGCCCGCCACAGTGATCGCACACGGCCTCGACCTTCGGCGGCCTTTCCGTAACATGGAAAACTGACTTGCATTTTTCGCAGGTGCGGCGACCGCTCAGGCGCCGGACAATCTCGTCCAGCGGCAGTTCGTAGTTGATGACGGCGCTGAGCGAAATCTTCTCCTTCTCCATCAGTTTTTTCAGGGACTCGGCTTGGCCCAGCGTGCGCGGAAATCCGTCGAGGATGAAGCCGCCACAATCGAGGATGCAGGCGCTGCGCTCGCGCACCATCTCCCACACGGTGGAGTCCGGCACCAGTTCGCCACGGCGCATATACTCCAGTGCTGCCTTCATGGCCGGGGATTGCTCACAGTCACGCCGCTCCCCCGCAGCTCGAAAGACGTCTCCGGTCGAGAGATGGCAAGCATCCAGACGCCTTGTCAGGAGTTCCGCTTGAGTACCTTTGCCCACACCCGGCGCCCCCAAAAGGATCAGCCGCCAGGGGTGCTTGTGTTCTCCTGGAACGGTTGAACACTGCACTGAGCCATCTGCCGAAGGCCCTTGCAACCACGCTGCGCGATCTTTCCTGATTATTGTGCTCATGCCAATGAATTTACGCAGTGACGCGCCGCTTGCAGTGACGCTCGTCACACATCCCTCGTCACACATCCGAAGATACGCGGTTAGCCGCGTCCCGTGAGACGGAGCAAGCCCCGTCTCTACAACGGAAGAGCCAGCGATGCCCCGAGACGAATCCCAGTTCCGCCACGGGCTCCTAGGCCGTGCCCCAGATTTCTCCGATTACTCGCTGGAAGTTTGCGCCCAGGACTTTCTCGATCACCGACGGGGGCTGGCCGCGTTTGGCGAGTTCGGTGGCGATGATTTCCATGTGATCGGGGCCGTTGAGGTCGGGCACGTAGGGATAACGATCTTCGCCAGGGGCGCCGATGCCGAGTTTCTTGCGGCGCGCGATGTCCTGATCAAAGGCGGCTTTCTGTTCGGCAGTCAGGACGGTTCTCTGGATTGAGCCATCGGATCCGATGCCCACGTGATCGGCGCCGCATGCGTTGATGGCGTGCACGAGGTGATCGAGCACATGTTCGCGGGTGGGATCGGTGGGCGACGCGACTACGTAGGGCATGAGATAGACGCCGAAATAGCCGCCGCGATCGGCGAGCGACTTGAGAATGTCGTCGGGTTTGTTGCGGGGGTGGGGATAGACGGCGGCGCATCCGGAATGCGAGATGAGAACCGGCTTTGCGGATTCGGCGATGCCGTCGGAGGTGGTGCGGTATCCGCCGTGGCTGAGGTCGACGGCGACTCCGAGGTCGTTCATTTTCTTGACGGCGGCGATGCCCGCTTTGCTGAGGCCGGCGTTACCGGGTTCGAGACAACCGTCGCCGAAGAGGCTGCGATTGTTGTAGGTGAGCTGCATGATGCGCACGCCCAGCTGGCGAAACATCTCGATGCGTTCGGGTTTTTCCTCGAGAAACGCGGTGTATTGGAAACCGGGGAGAATGCCAATCTTGTTTTCACGCTTGGCGCGGGCGATGTCGGAATGCCGGCGCACGATTAGGAACGCTTCGGGATGCTGCTCAACGAGAGCTTCGACGATACCGATATTGCCGACCGTGCCCTCGAAGGTCGGGTCTGAGATGGTGAAGTTGATGGCGGTGATGCCCGATTGCCGCACCGCCGCGAGAGTGTCGGCGGTGGGTGGCGCGTCCATATCGACGAACGGGCCGCAAAGGGAATCGATAACGACGGCGTTCTTGTAGAGAGTGGCGATGGAAGAAGGATCATTATCGGCCAACGCCTCGGACGCGAGACCAGGTGGCTGAGCGAACAGCCGCGGGGCCACGAGCGCCGCGGCGGATAATTTGAGAATGCCGAGATTAAAGTCGCGACGATGCACGGTTATAGTCTCCAGTGGGATTCTAACGCGCAGGAGGGATTCGACGCCCAGTCCCTGAAGGGGCACGCATTTCGAAGAATTGTCGGCATCGCTAAAGCGATGCCCTGATACGAACCTCAAGTTTTCCTACACTACGAACCCGAGTTTTCCCACGCCGTTTTTCCCGCACGTTACTGCGGCGCCTTTCCTAAGGCCGTCAGTTCGCGTCCCAGCTCTGTGGAACATTCACATACGAGCGATCGAGTTCGGCGACGGACGCGCAACCCAGCAGCCTTAACGTACGGTCGAGATCGGTGCGCAGAATCTCGATGGCGCGATTGACGCCGGCTTCTCCGGCAGCGGCCAGGCCATAGGCGTAGGCGCGTCCGCAGAGCACGGCGCGGGCGCCTAGGCAGAGGGCCTTGACGATGTCGGTGCCGCGGCGAATGCCTCCGTCCATAAGGATTTCGGTCTGGCCGTGGACGGCCTTCACAACCTCCGGCAGGGCGCGCAAAGAAGAGGGAACGCAATCGAGTTGGCGACCGCCATGATTGGAGACGGAAATGGCCGCGGCGCCTTCATCGACGGCGCGGCGGGCATCGTCCGCGGTGAGGACGCCTTTGACGACGATGGGGCCGCGCCACAGTTTGCGGATCCAAGTCAGATCGCTCCAGGTCACGGCGGACTCGGCGAGGGCGGCGGCAACATCGATAAGCGCCATGGGGCCTTTGCCGGGGATCACGACATTGCGGAGCGGGGGAGTGCCTCCATCGAGCAGAAAACTCGCGAGCCAACCCGGGCGCGCGAGGATTTGCGAAAGAAACGGGAGTTTTTCGAAGGCGCCGCCGCTGACGAGTTCCTTCATTCCATTGCGGAAATCGCGCTCGCGGATGCCGGAGACGGCAGTGTCGATGGTGACGACGAGAGCGGAAAATCCGGCGAGGCGGGCGCGTTCAATCACGGCCTCGGCGGCGGCGCGGCCACCCATCAGATAGAGCTGAAAGAAAACGGGTCCGGTCGAGGCGGCTTTTACATTTTCCAGCTTGTGTCCCGATAGAGTGGAGAGAATGTAGGCGGTGCCCGCGTGGCCGGCGGCGCGAGCGGCGCCCACCTCGCCCACGGGGTGCATGAGGCGGCTGTAGCCGACGGGGGCGAGCAGGAATGGGAGAGCGAGATCGAAACCGAGGACGCGAGTGCGCAAGTTGCAATCGGCAAACGCGACCGCATGGCGCGGGCGAAAAGTGACGTCCTCGTACACACGGCAATTTTCGCGGAGGGTGACTTCGCCTTCGGCGCCGCCATCAAGGTAGTCGAATACAGCCCTGGGCACGCGGCGTTTGGCGATGGCACGGAAGTCTGCGATGCTGACCACGTGGGGAGAGGCGACGGAGCGGGAAGATTGAGTCATTCCGTTACTCCAGTGTCGGGAGTTCGTTAAAGCAGGTTGATGGTATCACCGCTGGAAACGTGGGGATCAGTCAATTGTGCGACCCAGCGTCTTTTGGTTGCGGCTAGCCGCTGTGCTTCGTCATGCGTTTTGCCAGGGCGGCGAACAGCGGCGCGCCCCATCCCCCGATTGCGAGCAGCGAGCCGAACAGGACGACCGCGTCGATGCTTGACCGTCCCTCGCGCACGAAGTAAACGTCCTTCAGGTTGAGCCAGAGGGCAAACTCATCGAGGGTCAGCGCCGCGCCCACTCCGTAAAGCAGCGACATCAAGCGGCCGGCAAAAAGCAACGACGAATCGCTGCCCGTGCCGAATTCACACAGCCAACCATAACCGACGGCCAGCAGAATCAGAATTCCGGGCACCAGGTGGTGGATGTGGCGACCGTTCATGATGATGTAGTGAAAAGGCGGAATCTGGTGCCGGATGCAAAAAACCATGCCCCGCACAATGGCAAACGTCAGAAAGAAGCTGACCGACGCGAGAAACAGCCGGCGGCGCGGACGGTCGGCGATATGCTCGTGCAGAAGTGAACCGAGGCGAGTGCGATGAAGCAGCACTAGCAACAGCACGATCATTGCCAGCAGAATCAGGAAAAGAATTCCAGCTTCGATCCAGTGCATGGGACATTAAACATCGACCACGACACAGGCAGCAAATGGTGCGGGCTTGAATCGGTGATGCAGGATCGGTGATGCGGGGTCGATGACGCGGGATAGATGATGCGGGATCGGTGATGCGGGATGGATGCGGGGCCGAAGATTCGGGCATAATATCTCAACCCACCTGGGACCTAACCGAGGGCTTGCCATTTGCGTAAATTCAGATCGTGTTTAAGACGCCGTATCTATTCTTGTTTTTTTCTGTTGCTCACCGTCGCAGCGGTTGCCCAGCCGGTTCCTCCGGAACTGGTGAATGGGCTCAAATGGCGCTTGATTGGGCCGTTCCGCGGCGGGCGCGCGGTGGCCGTGGCCGGCGTTCCGGGCGACTCGACAACCTTTTATTTTGGCGCGGTCAATGGCGGAATCTGGAAAACGACCGATGCCGGAGTTGTCTGGACGCCGATTTTTGACGGCCAGCCGGTGGGTTCGATCGGCGCACTTGCCGTGGCTCCCTCCGATCCTAGAACCATTTATGCCGGAACGGGCGAGAGCGACATCCGTGAGGACCTCTCTTCCGGCAACGGCGTCTACAAATCCATTGACGGCGGCGCAACTTGGAATCACATCGGGTTGGAGGACACGCGCCAGATCAGCCGGATCGTGATCGATCCGCAGAATCCGAACATCGTTTACGTCGGCGCTCTGGGACACGCTTATGGTCCCAGCGTTGATAGCTCCAACCAGCAGCGCGGCGTCTACAAATCCATCGATGGAGGGACGCATTGGACGCGGGTTCTCGATCTGGGGCCAGAGATCGGCATTTCAGATCTGGCGATCGGTTCCAGCGCGCCGCAGATTTTGTTTGCGGGCGCATGGCATACGCGGCGGCCTCCGTGGAGCGCGTACGCTCCGATTGATGGACCTGGTGGCGGGCTTTACCGTTCTCAGGATGGGGGCAAGACGTGGGCTCGTGTCAATGTCAATGGAGCTGGAAACGGGCTGCCCGAAGGCGATTGGGGACGGGTTGGCGTCGACGTTGCGCCGGACGGCAAGCGCGTGTATGCGCTCATCGAGGTAGCAAAATCTGAGGCAGGAAAGTCCGAGGCGAAAAAGTCCGGCCTCTATCGGTCGGACGATGGAGGCAACACATGGGTGCTCGCGAATGCTGATCCTCGACTCACGAGTCGCGCATGGTACTTCAATCGCATCACCATCGATCCGCAGAATCCCGATGTGATCTACATTCCGAATGTTGCTCTTTACCGATCGGAGGACGGCGGAAAGACAATTTCGATCGTGCGCGGCGCGCCGGGCGGAGATGACTATCACCAACTCTGGATCGATCCCAGGAATTCCGCCAGTATGGTTCTCGGCACGGACCAGGGAACCACGATCAGCCTCAACCGCGGCCTGACGTGGAGCAGTTGGTACAACCAGCCCACGGCACAGTTCTATCATGTAACGACCGACAACCAGTTTCCTTACGCCGTGTACGGCACGCAGCAGGATAGCGGCAGTATTGCGGTTCTAAGCCGCACCGACCACGGTCAGATCACGCCGCGAGACTGGTTTCTTCCCGGAGACAGCGAAAGCGGATATATGGTGGTCGATCCGAACGATCCCAACATCATTTATCTGAGTGGGACTTATGGTTCCGTCGCGCGCTTCAATAAACGGGATGGCTTCAGCCAGGACATTACTCCATGGCCCGCATTTGCGTGGGACGCGGAGATTCGCGAGCGCAAGTATCGTGCCCCGTGGACTCCGGCGCTGGTTTCTTCCCCGGTGGACCCGACCACGCTCTATCTCGGTACGCAGTATGTCATGAAGACGGTCGATGGCGGTCTGCACTGGGAGACGATCAGTCCCGATCTCACCCGAGCGACCAATGCGCATGAAGCAGAGGACAAGAAATCGCAAGGGCCGCCAACTGAAGGTCCGCCAACTCTCGAGAAGGCTAAACGGGACGGCTATGGGGTCGTGTTCACGATTGCGCCCTCGGCCCTCAACCGCGATCTGATCTGGGCGGGCAGCGACACGGGATCGATTCACCTGACCCGCGATGGCGGGAAGAACTGGAAAGATGTCACCCCGCCAGGACTGAGCGACTGGAGCAAAATCTCGCTGATCGAAGCTTCGCACTTCGATCCCGCCGTCGCCTATGCCGCGGTCGATCGCGGACGCCTTGACGATCAGACGCCCTACATCTATCGAACGCGCGATTACGGAGCCACCTGGCAACTGATCACAAACGGCCTTGCTGCTCCGGCATTCTTGCGCGCCGTTCGCGAAGACCCGCAGAGCAAAGGGCTACTCTTCGCCGGAACCGAATTCGGAGTTTATGTATCGTTTGACGACGGAGACCACTGGCAATCCTTGCAATTGAATCTGCCGGTCACTGGAGTTCGCGATCTCACGGTCCACGGCGATGACCTGGTGATTGCGACTTACGGGCGTTCCTTCTGGATACTCGATAACATTATGCCGCTTCGCCAGGCGCTTGAGGCGAGAAGAGCGAGTGGGCCGTGGCTTTACCGTCCGGCCACAGCGGTTCGTATTGATAACGACTCCTTTACAGGCACGCCGCTTCCACCGGAAGAACCTGCGGCAGAGAATCCTCCGAGTGGGGCGATGATTGATTATTTCCTCCAGACTCCGGCGAGCTCGGTGCGACTGGAAGTTTTCGATGCGCAACAGAATCTCGTCCGAAAGTTTTCCTCGGATGATCTTTCTTCAGAGGATCATTCTTCACAAGGTCAGGGTACGTGGAAGCACCAGCCGCTGCCCGTCGCCGAACGTTGGTTCCCGAAGCCTGAAGTAATCGAGAAATCCGCGGGGCTGCACCGCTTCGTCTGGAACCTTAGGTGGGGTAGTTCCGGCGGCCCGAGCGCGGATGAAGAAGCCGAGTACCACAATCCCAGCGGGCCGAAAATTGTGCCGGGAATCTACCAGGTCCGCTTTACGGTCGATGGAAAAACGCAAAACCAGGCGCTGCAAGTCATCATGGACCCGCGCTCGCCGGCGACTCCTGAGGTGCTCGCGCAGCAGTTGCAACTGGGCCAACAGATCTTTGGAGAAACCGTCGATGCGCGACGCGCTCGGGCCGAGATCGACTCAGTTCAGAAACAGCTGGCTGACATGCAACAGAAGCTGGGGGAAAAGAACGCACAGCTCAAGTCGACGCTGGCAGAGGCTCAATCCGGCATCGGCAAGATTCTGACGAACAAGAGTCTGATGAACAAGGAACACGCGGCCGACGAGGGACCGGGGCTGCAGGATGCGTACACGGGTCTGGCATCCGCGCTGCGAGTTGTCGAAAGTGGAGATCGGGCCGTGCCTGCGCAGGCGATCGCGGTTTATAAGGAGTCGAGCCAACAGGTGAAGGCGCGCATCGCAGAGTGGGACCGATTCAAGCAAACGAGATTGGCGCAACTCAACCAGCAACTGCGTGATGCCAACTTTGCACCCATCGCAATTGCTGAAATTGAGCAGGAGGTCGAATTTCTGATGTCGCGCTAGATTGCGCGAGGATCGTGCGCAATGCCGGCAAGATCCCCGGTGGTTTTACATTCGAGGGCTCGGGACTATTATGTTGTGCGAACCGGTTGCCTGAAGATGTTGTGTGAACATGGTATGCAAATTTGGAGGGCTTATGCGTCTGCTTAAACGTGCACTTGCCGTTCTGGCATTGGCGGGATTCTTTTTCGCTTCTGTAGCCGCCCAGGAGAAGTTCACCACGCCACTGATTCCTCGCGAGGTGCTGTTTGGGAATCCGGAACGCGCTGACCCGCAGATTTCGCCGGATGGCACGCAGCTCGGCTATCTCGCGCCCGTCGATGGTGTGCTGAATGTGTGGATTCGCACTCTCGGGAAAGTCGATGATCGCGCCGTGACTGCCGACAAGCATCGCGGCATCCGCAATTTTCTCTGGCAATTCGACAATCGGCACATTCTCTACACCCAGGACCTGGGCGGGGACGAGAACTGGCGGCTCTACCAGACCGACATTGCTTCCAAGCAAACAAAAGATCTAACACCGTTCGATAAAGTTCGCGTCGATATCGTGGCCTATGAATGGAAGTTTCCGGATACGATCCTGGTGCAAATGAACCAGCGCGACCCGAAGCTGTTTGACGTCCATAGCATCGATCTGAACAGCGGGAAGGTTGAGCTCGATACCGAGAATCCGGGAGACGTTCAAGGCTGGCAGGCGGACAATGCGCTGCAGATCCGGGGTGCGCAAGCCCAGACGCCCGATGGGGGCACTATTGTCCGCGTGCGCGATGACAGGAAATCACCCTGGCGCGAGCTGATCAAATGGGGCGCGGATGAGACCTTCGGCGGGGTTAACGGATTTTCGCCGGACAACAGGTCGCTCTGGGTTACGACCAGTCTCGACGTGAACGCCGCTCGCCTGCTCGAGATCGACGTCGCCACCGGCAAACGGAAAGTCATAACGGAAGATCCGCAGTTCGACGTTAGCAGCACGATCAACAATCCCAAAACGAATGCTCTGGAAGCTGTCAGTTACTCCCGGCAGCGCACGGAGTATGTGTTCATCGATCCGAAGGTGAAAGCGGATTTCGAGGCGCTAAAGAAGGTGCGCGGTGGTGACATCGCGACCATCTCACCAGACCTGGATGACAACAAGTGGATTGTCGGTTTTGTTAGCGATGACGCGCCGACGTACTGGTATGTCTATGATCGGACGACGAAGCAGGCCTCGTTGCTATTCAGCAATCGGCCACAACTTGAAAAATACAAACTTTCGGCGATGAAGCCGATCGAGTTCACGGCCCGCGATGGCATGAAGCTGTACGGTTACCTGACCACGCCAGCGGGAATGGATCCGAAGAGCCTGCCCATGGTGGAGTTTGTGCACGGCGGTCCATGGGGCCGTGACGAATGGGGTTTCAACCGTTACGCGCAATGGCTGTCGAATCGAGGTTATGCGGTATTGCAAATTAATTTCCGGGGATCGACTGGCTACGGCAAGCAATATGTGAACGCCGGCGATCGCCAATGGGCGGGTACGATGCATACCGACCTGCTCGATGGCAAAGACTGGGCAGTCAAACAAGGCGTTGCAGATCCGGCCAAGGTCTGCATCATGGGCGGCAGCTACGGAGGTTATGCGACGCTGGCGGGAGTGGCGTTTTCGCCGGAGGCGTTCGCCTGCGGCGTTGACATTGTCGGTCCTTCCAATCTGAACACCTTGCTTAAGACCATTCCACCGTACTGGTCCACGCTCTTGGCCACTTTCCACAAGCGCATGGGCGACTCGGAGGAAGTACTCAAGCAACAGTCACCGCTGTTCAAGGCGGACCAGATCAAAGCCCCGCTGCTGATTGGCCAGGGCGCCAACGACCCTCGCGTAAACAAAGCGGAGAGCGATCAGATTGTCGCTGCCATGCGCAAGAACAATAAACCGGTACAGTATTACGTGTTCCCCGACGAAGGGCACGGCTTTGCGCGGCCAGCCAACAACATGGCCTTCAATGCCGCCACGGAAGAATTCTTGTCGAAATACCTGGGGGGAAGATTCGAGCCGGCGACGCCAGACGAAAGCAAGCTGCTGACCAGCATTAAGCAGTGACGCCTGGGACGAGTCGCTGGCAGCGGAACGCCAAACGCAGCTTCGTCAAGGGGGGCTTGACGAGGCAGTGTTTGCAATGACTTGGAGCGCACGGGCGTTCACCCACGTTCTTGCTCACACCTTGCACAGTGATCCACATCACAGCATCCTGGGATGATCGGCTTCATGTTATAGAAGGATGCATCCGCACTGGGCAGAGGCGCGAGTTTTTTGGGACATGTCAGGCAGCCTTTTACCGGCCTTGCGAACATTCATAAAAAACCTCGACTTACCGGTTGCGCACTACCTCCTGCCGCTCGATTTCGTCGCCCTGGTGGTGATGTTCATTGTGTGGCGGCTACAGCGCCGGGAATGGGAGCGAGCTTGTGAAGCCCTGAAGCAAGCAGCGGAACTGAAGCAGCACTTGGAGCGTGAGCGCAATCAGGCGCAGGCAGAAGTGTTTCGCCGCCTGCACGAAGATAGTGAGTTGAACAAGGAGAAGTTCCAGTTCCAGGCGCAGCTTGCCGAGTACGAAAAATACTCCACGCTCGCACAACTGGCCCTGGGCGCGGCGCACGGGATAAACAATCCACTGCTCGGCATCCTGTCGCACCTGGAACTCGAGTTGAAAAGCACGGACGATCCCGACCAGCGCTGGGAAATCGAACAGTGCATTGCCGGCACCAAGCGTATTTCCGCCACCTTACGCGGACTCGTCAATTACGCCCGTCCCGGCCCTCTGGTGTTGAGCAACCTCAGCCTGCATCGCCTGGTTACGGATACGCTGAGCTTTCTCGAGGGCCAGCCGGCGCTCCGCGGCAAACGGACGGAGAACCGTGTTCCTGAAGACTTGCCCCACATCCTGGTCGATTCCAATCAGCTTTCGCAGGTGCTGATGAATTTGCTGATCAATGCGGCCGAAGCGACGCCTGACGGCGGGCGTATCACGATTTCCGCTAGCAAGCTCACCTCCGCGGAGAGCATCGAAATCCGCGTCAGCGACACTGGCTGCGGCATCCCGCCTGATATTCTGCCGCACGTCTTTGAACCTTTTTTCACCACCAAGCCCGGCAGGGGCACCGGCCTTGGCCTCAGCATCAGTTCCACATACGTGCGGAGAAACAAGGGTGAGATTCGAATCGACAGCGTATTGAACCAAGGGACCACCGTAACCATCAAGCTGCCCCTTCGGCAGGAGGAGTCACACAAAGCCAAAGAACAAACCGAAATCGTGGTTTGAGAAATAGCCGCGAGCTACGAGCTATGAGCTATGATCTGCGCTCTGCGGTGCATCCGGGTGCTCAAAGCTCGCGGCTCGAAGCTCGCAGCCATCAACACTGGCTGGTGAATTAAAATGCCCTACTCCGCCCTTATCATCGACGACGAAGAGCTCACGCTCCGTACCATCTCGCGCGGCTTGCGCCAGGATGGATTTGAGGTATTCACGGCTCTCTCCGGCGAGGATGGCCTGAAACTCTTTCACGAGGAGAAGCCGGACCTCATTTTGCTGGACATTGTCCTCCCCGGCATTGATGGGGTCGAGGTGCTGCGCCAGATCAAACAGGCGAACCCGACTGCGATCGTGATCATGATGAGCGCCTACCATCTGGTGGAGCGCGCCGTCGAAGCCATGAAACTGGGGGCCTTTGACTATCTGGTCAAGCCCTTTCCCCTGGACGACATGATGACCACCCTGCATCGCGCCGCCGAGGTGCTTGCTTTACGAGTGCGGGTGCGTGATTCGGTGGAATCGGAAAGGGGACTCTACAACTTTGGACGCGTAGTCACGCACAATCCGGCCACCATCAAGATGCTGGAGATGGCCCGCAAGGCCGCCGAGTCCGACCATACCACGATTCTGGTCCAGGGTGAGAGTGGCACCGGCAAAGGCGTGCTCGCTAAAGCAATCCACTACGCCAGTCCCCGCACCGCGATGCCATTGCTGGAAATCAATTGCGCCGCCCTTCCCGATGCACTATTGGAGAGCGAGCTCTTCGGCTACGAACCTGGGGCCTTCACCGACGCTCGCCGCCGCAAGGAGGGCCTGCTGGAGCGGGCTAGCGGCGGCACTGTTTTTCTGGATGAAATCGGCAACATGTCCGCCAGTGTGCAAGCCAAAATCCTGCGAGTGCTTGAGGAAGGGACCTTCATGCGGCTGGGAGGGACGAGCACGATCAAGGTCGATATCCGGTTGATCGCGGCCACGAATGACCAGCTAAAAAATGCCGTCATCCAAGGGCGATTTCGGGAGGACCTCTACTACCGCGTGAACGTGGTGCAGCTTTACATTCCTCCCTTGCGTGAGCGCAAGGAGGATATCGTGCCTCTGGCGCTCGAAATCCTGCAGCAGTTCAACCGCGAGTTGAAAAAAAGCTTTACCGGATTCACTCCGGCCGCCGCTGAACTGCTGGGGCAGTATTCCTGGCCAGGCAACATCCGCGAATTGAGGAATGTGATTGAGCGCACCATGATTCTCAGCCCGCAAGGCGAGATTGAAGCTGGCCATCTTCCGGAAGAAATTCGCGACCAACATCCTGAGAAAAAAGCCAGTGAAGCATTCTCCGAGGACGACATTTCTCCGACTGGGGACCAATTCCTTACTCTGCGCGCGCTGGAAGATAACTACATCGAACAGGTTCTGGCTGCCACCGGCAACAATAAAACGCAGGCGGCTCGGATTCTCGGCATTCATCCTACTTCGTTGCTGCGCCGTCTCAAAGGAAAGGCGCTGGAGTAGAACTCATCCCATCAAGGAGCTGGCGAGCGTTGCCGGTGAGACGGGCTACGCTATAAGTGCGACCCTCAGTTCTGACGGTACGGCATGAAGCCATGCCCTTTCAAAGCTCTCCGGGAAAGGACTTAATCAGCGGTTCCCTAGCGCCGCCAGGCTCGACGACGCACCGAGAGATTACTTTGGTTATGTTCCGAGTTGCCGGATTATCCGGTCTAATTTCAGAATGGTCTGCGCGTTTGGAGGAGGGGGCATGAAAGCAATGGGTATGGCGAGAAAATTGTGGCGAAGCGAGGAGGGTCAGGACATCGCCGAGTATGCGGTGATGCTGGCGGTGATTTTGGTGATCGTCATTGGAACCGTGCGTCTGATCGGTGGGAATGCGAACAATGTGTTCTCCTCGGTTTCCAGCAGCCTTTCGCAATAAGCGGCGGGGCCGCTTAGCATGTCAAGCAATAGACTGAGTATTTTTCCGGCTAAATGAAAAGCCCCGAGCTGTTCGCCCGGGGCCTTTGGTTGCAGTTGTTGAGCTACGCTTGGGCGGGAGCACTTGGAACCATCCACCGCTCCCGAGGCGGGTTCTTGGGCAAAATGTCCAAATAGATTACGGCGTAACGGAAAGCCACTGCGGCAGCCGTGATCGTCGCCAGCGAGGCCGCGAACTCTGTCCACTTCGGCACATAGTACGCAGCGGAACTGGACTGCAGTGCAGTGATGGAGACGTTCAACCGGTTGGTCATGAACCCCATCACGATCACAGCGCAGGTCCAGTACAAGTAGAGCGGGTTATCGCGCACCTTCTTCATGTTGAGCAGCACCAGAGGCACAATCACCAGCAACGCGATCTCCAGCCAGAACAAAAGTGTTGCCTCACGCCACATCCATAGATATTGAAGCGCATCGCGGTTGATCAGATCCACTGCCCGGAACACGCCGTAAATTGCCAGCAGCGGCGCAATCACCCGGCTTACATCGCTCAGAATATTCATATCAACCCGAGCATTGAGCGAGCGCACGCAGAGGTAAATTGCCATGATGGTTACGGCTAATCCGGCCGGGATTGCGGAAAGGTAAAACATCGTGGTCAGGTACGGTGTGTACCAGAGCGGATCCAGCCGGCCTTTGGTGATTAAATAAAGTCCGCCGAGAAACGATTGGTGCATGGACGAGAGCAGTGTGCCAGCGAGCACTAGGGCGATCAGTATGCTGCGGTGCCAGCGCAGATAGAGCTCGCGCAGTCGGACAAAGGGAATCTTTTCCACCAGCGCTGGTGAGAATTCCAGCGCCAGCACCGTGGTGTAGAGCATCACGCACCACGACACCTCGAACAACACCGAGTGCCGGTTCCACATCACAATCGGGTGCCAGATTCTCCAGGGAATTCCGAGTTCGTACAACATGCCCACGCAGACCGTGCAATATCCCAGGAAGGAGATGAGCACGGCGGTACGCAGGATCGGGCGGTAACGCTCGAGACCCAAAAGATAGACTGCCGCGGCGATGGCAAACCCGCCCGCCGACAGCCCGACGCCGCACAGCGTCCCCAACCCGACCCACAGCCCCCAAGGCTGAGGATCAGTAAGGTTGGTGGCGGCTTTGAAGCCGAGCGCGAACCGGGCATACATCGAATAGATACCAGCGGCGAAAATCAACGCCACGATGGTGCGCCAGAAACTGATTTTTGGAAGTCCTATGGCAGTCATGGCTCAATTCCTTTCCTTTAAAGATTTCTCGTGGGCTTCGGCCAAAGCGACCAGGGCCCGGCGTTGCGTGATCCAATACAGGCCAGAGAGCAGAGCGCCACCGACCAGGATCACGGTAGGTCCGTCGCCCAATGCACTCGCGGTCAATACCGGCATCGCCTGCTTGGGCGCAGCGACAAAGCCCAGCTTCTCGAAGGGCACGTCGGAGATGAAGAAGACCGACGTTCCGCCCGCTTCCTCGCTACCGTAAATGTGCTTCACGTATTTCGAATCACTACTGAGGATGCGGCGGAGCGCCTCTTCTAGGATTTCGTCGCGATCGCCCGCGATCGAAGCCTGCACTGGACAAGCTTCCACACACGCAGGCAGTTGGCCCTTCGCCTGGCGCGCGGCGCACATATCGCACTTCTTCACGTAAGGGACGAGCTTCGTCCACTCGTAACGCGGCACGCTGAAGGGACACGCTACCAGACAGTAGCGGCAACCGATGCATTTCGCCCCGTCATAAGTGACCGGGCCGGCATCCGTCTTCTTGAGCGCGCCTACCAGACACGCCGAGGCGCAGGCCGGTTCCTGGCAATGCATGCACATGCGCCGCACGAAGCGATCGCCGCACTCTTCCACTACCGTGAGCGCGGTGGGTGAGAGCTTGGCTTCAGAATCCATGGGAAACCCGTGGATTTGTTTGCAAGCCTGCTCGCAACTCCGGCATCCGATGCACTTCGTGATATCGACCAGGATTGCTTTAGTGGTTGCCATGACTTTTCTCCTTTCGGTGGCAGAGCCCAGTTACGACAAGAAAAACTCTTTCACAACTTTCTGCCGTAACTCCGGAGTAAGTTGCGGTAACAAACCACTGATCGGGGTACCGCCGTCCTGCGCCAGCGCCGGCGAGGGCGATAACATTGCACTGAGCCGGGCTGCGTTGTTTTGCATCCAAGGCGCCACCATCGAACCCTGGATCAGATTTCTCTGATTGACTTTGAGGTCTGGAGACTTCACCATCGCGATCCAGCCGTTCTCGTAAGGATCGTTCGTGACCAGGCTCGGATCTCGCAACACGTCGTCGTTGACTGCGGTAACTACGCCTTCAACCGGGGAGAGCAGATCCACGCTGGTGCCGCCGCTGGTTAGCGTGACGATCTTTTGTCCCTGACGAACCCAGCGATTGGCTCCGCATACGTCAATGTGATCGATCTTCCCCATCAAATTGGCGACGAACTTATCCACCCCAATCCGCGCATCGTCGGCGCCTTCCTTCATTACCCAGGTGTGTCCAAGGTGAAAGCAATAATCCTGTGGGATCTCAAACCCATACTCGCGCTTCACGCGCGGAGCTTGCGGTTTGGCCATGATTTCCGGTTCCAGCCCAGGTTGCACTTTCGGTTCGATGAAATATCTGACGCTGATGATCAGCAGGAACATCAGCAGGACAAACAGGATTGACATAAACCCTCCTCTTGGGCTTGATCCCGCCGCTCGGGTATCCGGCGCATTTTTGGCGCCTACTTGCGTCCTTACTCAGTGCACGTGATGGGCAAATTCGATTTGCGACTTGATTTATTGCAGGGCAAGGACTTGCACGAAGAGATCAGGGAGGAAGGGCCGTTAGGCCCACTGCATTTTGCAGCTAGCCAAGCATTTTGCATTAGTGCAAGCCAGAGTTGAACTTGCAGGGCTTGCTGCCATCGACTTGCAAGCGAATAGATTACAAAAGTAATGGCGAAGCATGCAGTCTAGCGCTAACCTGTCTCCGCGATTTCAGCATAACTGCGATTCCGCGTGCGGCAGGCCAGCTTGAGTTAGAAATTGAAACGGTACCAGAGCCGTTCCTCGGCATCACACGCTGCGAAGAGTTTGTCGAGTTCTTCCTGTTCGTAGATTTCAGGCTCCTCTTCGGTATATCGGGGCCAATCATTCTTGCCCACCAGCCCGCGAATCCCCTGCGCCTTCAGGAACGAGATGAGATTTCCGAACTTGTTGGCGACGCTGCGCGGTGCCTATCCTTTCTCATCCCGCAGGAATGCGCAGAACTTGAGCAAGTCTTTGCGGTCAACGTCTTCGAGATTCAACTTGTGGCAGGAATCGGTGAAGTAGCTCAAGGCCGTCCTGTAGGCCGACAGCGTCTTAGGCTTCTTCGTGAGCGTCGTTTCTTCGAGGTACTCTTCGACGGCTGCGGCAACCGACCTGTGCCCGTTCTGGTGGTTCTCCGGCACCGTGGCATCGCCGTTGTTTAGCTCGGTCTCTTTACGCAGGCGCATGGCGCTGGCGTCCGCTGGGTCCTTGCCGACGGATAGGCGGATGCGCTTGCCGTCCCCGTGCCATTCGATGTAGTACGCGCCTTCGGGATGTAGCTCAGGCTTGCCGTTGACCAGCACCGCATGGGGCTTGACGCGGCCATTCGCTGAGAGCACCACCGGGCAGTAGCGTAGCCCCGCGCTGGTTCGGATTCGTTTGGTGAGATTGACTTCGCGGTGCATCGGTGACCCTTTCTTGAAACCGTATCAAGTGTAGGTATCACCGACTCGCAAGTGCTAGACAACTAAAGTTCTGGCGGAGAGGGAGGGATTCGAACCCCCGATACCCTTTCAGGTATGCCGGTTTTCAAGACCGGAGCCATCAACCACTCGGCCACCTCTCCGGATACTACAGTTTTACTACAGTAACAATTTTACGGCAGCAGCCGCACAAGATCAGGATGCGTACGCTGCCGAGCTGCGCTCGGTTCGCACGTTTCGCCTTCGCCCTCGCTCGCGGTTCGAATTCGGCGGATACGAAATCGCCTTTCGGGATTGCCGATATAAACTGCTCCGGACGATTGCTCCGGCGGGCCACGGATTCGAGATCGCGGCTACGTTTTGTACGTTCCGCGACTATGCGTTTTCGGGTTCGTGGTTTTGTAGTCTTCAGATTTACCCCGCGGAATACTCAGCGTCTGCCATTGTGAAGTGCGCAGGTGCTTGGCGAGGAAGACGATTTGTCCAATGTGTTGCGCGTAGTGGGCGAGCGCGCGGTTGAGCGCCTGCATGACCGTGTGCGGTTCCTGGCGGATGGTCACTGTGCGCTGCACATCTTCGGGCTGGAGTGAGTCCAGAGCGGAAAACACATAGGACCATGTCTGCTCCCACCAGCGCAGAATTTCTTCGCGCGTGGTTTTCTCCGAAACTTCAAATTCCTGGTCGCGAAAACGGTCGGGCTTCTCGCCATCGCTGGTTAGGAAGCCGGTAAAGCGCGAGCGCGCGTTGCCGGCGATGTGCTTGACCAGGGCAGCGACAGAGTTCGATTCCGGATCGAGTGCGACGAAGAAAT
>Ga0224555_1002070_pt1 | contig 24750 bp, 18 predicted proteins | sample 714S23034metaG_FD_180687 | JGI IMG/M metagenome (GOLD analysis project Ga0224555, IMG submission 180687) | Peat soil microbial communities from Stordalen Mire, Sweden - 717 S2 30-34 | ecosystem: Environmental > Terrestrial > Soil > Wetlands > Peat | place: Sweden: Norrbotten County, Stordalen...
TTCTGAGCGACGTCAGCGTCCCGTCGACCGCCTCGCGCTCCAGGTTGAACGAGCCCAGCACCGGCGCCGTGCCCATAAACGAGCGCCGCAGCGCCCAGTTCTCATTCCGCAGATCGGCCCCGACACGCCACCGCCACTCCGGCCGCCCCTGCAACGGCGCCGACAGCGAGCCCCACGCCCGCCTCTTCTGCGCGTCCCATCGGATCAGCGAATCGAAATTCATCGCGCCGCGCCCAACGTTCGCGTAGCTCGGATACACCGTCTCGTACGGCACCCCGCCCAGCATCGACACGAGCGCCGCCGCCGTGCTCGGCCCGAGGCCATCCTGCTCCTGCGCGCGAAACACCGCGTCGAATCGCCCGTCCGGCCGGGCATCCAGATGAAGGTTGTAACCAGGAAAGATTCCCAGCGCATCGAGCCGCGCCTCTGTCGTGATCAGTTGCGGCTCGCGCAGCACAGCCGCCGGCGAAAACGCGAACGCCCGATCCAGCAGCAGCCGATGCACTTTCAAATGCGGATCGAAATCCAGCCCCACAATCTCCGGCTTCCGCACCCGATTCCAGTACCGCAGCGCTGCCTCGAGATTCCCCGACAGAAAGTACACCGTCCCCAGGAAGTTGTTTGCGTACGCATCGCTGGAATCGATCCGCAGCCCGCGCCGCAGCCAGTGCGCGGCTTCCGCATACTTCTTTTGCTCGAATGCCACGCCGCCCAGTTCGATGGGAAACCGCTTCTCCCCCGGACACATCCGCGCACCAACCAGCAGCGCAGCGTGGGCCTCCCCCAGCCGTCCCAGATGCGCCAGCGCCATGCCGTAGTCAAACTGCGCGTCCGCGCTCCGCACGCGCAACGCCCCCGCCACGCGCACCACCTCGGCCCAGTTCTGCTGTTGAAAAAGCTTCTGTACCCCAGCCTCAGCCGGCCCCTGACTCGACGAACACTGCGCGCCCGCACGCGCTCCTCCCACGCAGGCCAACGCCAGAATCACAATCAGCGCGCAGAAGCCGGCACGGCGAGCAGCATCCAGTCCCCTGTAGCGCTCCAGTCTTTCTCGAATCCCGCACGCTCCTGCGACAGAAGCTTCCGCTCCGCCGGATCGTTCATCATCACCAGCCCGCGCCCCGGATCGATCCCGTCCACCACAACATAATGCAGCTCTCGCTGCCCCGCGGGCCGCAGCGCCACAATCAGCGGCCGCCCCTTCCTGAGCTGCGTCTCCAGATCGCTCCACCGTCCGCTGAGCGCAAACACCTCGAACCCATGCGCCCGCAGATATTCCTGCATCGACGACGCCAGAATCCCATGCTGCGAAGGCGCATACAGCTCACGCTGGATCGTCGCGACATCGCTCACCGCTCCGGCCGGCCGCCGCTGTTGCTGCGCCCAGTATTGCATCACCATCGAGAGCGATGCCGCCCCGCATCCCTCGCGCGGCTGGTGCACGAAGGGCACGTCGATCCACACGCCCTGGGGAGCTTGCGCCTGCCCCACGAGGGCCGCCAGCAGCAACCAGCCAATCAGTGCGAATCGGCTCACACCCTCAGTGATACACCGCCAGCAGAATGACGAGCACGATGGCCAGAATGATTAACGCAATCGCCAGCGTCCCCAGTCCGCCCGCGGCGAAATCATGCTGCGCGCGATCCGCACGCGCCGAAAGATCCGCCAGCTCCGCGTTCGACAGCGTCGGAATCGCCCTCTTCACCTGTACCGGATCGATTTTCGCGTCCCTCATCGCCTTCTCGGCCTGCGGTGTGGAGAGGAACTGCGTCAGGCCCTCGACCTGCTTCTGCCGCGTCGCGGTCGATGCCTGCACCTGGCTGTTCAGCTGCGCAGGAGTCACCAGATGCGCGTCCGGAGCCGCGCTCTGGACCGCGGTGGTTGTTTTGTTCGAGGCCGGGTTCTGCGCGCGCAGTGCGGACGAAGAGGCAAAAAGTGTAATCAGCGCGGCGACAGCGAACCCCCGCGTCACGAAAGAAAAGAACGGTGAAGACTGCATGCTGGCTCCATGGATTTAAGGATGGGTCCACGCGAGCATGGACACTCTTCGGTGGGATGCGGCGCGAACAGAACCAAGTTGGCCTCCGCTCTGCTTCATACAGATACCGATCCACACCATCACGGCAGCGAAAAAGCAATGTACACCCCGCCCACCGGTCCCTTCGGATCACGTCCGCCGCTCGCCGCGATCACCACATACTGCTTCCCGTCGACGGAGTACGTGGCCGGCGTCGCGCCCGCCGAAAACGGCAGCTCCGTCTCCCACAACAGCTTTCCCGTCGCGCTGTCGAACGCGCGAAATTTGCGATCGTACGACGTCGCCCCGATGAACAGCAACCCGCCCGCAGTCACAACCGGCCCGCCATAATTCTCCGAGCCCGTGTCTTTCATCCCCTGCGCGTCCAGCGCCGGATACTCGCCCAGCGGAATCTTCCACAAATACTTTCCCGTGTTCAGATCGATGGCGCTCAGCGTTCCCCACGGCGGCGCGATCGCCGGATAGCCATCCGGATCGAGAAATTTCCTGTAGCCGGTGAAAGCCCACTGCGCTGACGGTCCACCGCCCATCTTCTCTCCTGGCACGTGCTCCGCCGGCGCCGGTTCAGCCGCTGTCGTCTTCAGGAACGTCAGCAGCTCCGTCACCTTCGCATTGTCCAGATTCGGCAGCGCCGGCATGCGGCCTCGCCCGTGCGTGATCACCGCCGTGATCTGTTCGTCCGTCAGCCGCCGATCCACGCCGATCAGCGACGGAAACGCCGGTGGCGAGCCCGCGCGGTCCGCTCCATGACAAATCGCGCATTGCGACTGATACGTCTTTGCCCCGGCCCGCGCGTTCGGATCCTCCGCCGTCAGTCCTCCCGTCCACGCCATCTCGTTCGCGTTCACATACAGCACGCCCGTCGCTGGATCCACCGCAGGCCCGCCCCACTCCGCGCCGCCATCGAACCCCGGAAAGATCACGGTCTGCCGATCGACGCCGAACGGAACGAACTGCCCGTCGCTGCGAAACGTCGCGAACGTCTTCACCGCCCACGCGTGTGCCGCGGGCGTGCGCGTCGTCAGCATGTCTTCCGTCAGCCTCTGTCGCGCAAACGGTGCGGGCTCCAGCGGCATCGGCTGGGTCGGCGCGGCCTTCTCGCCCGGAACATCGCTCGCCGGATACGCCTTCTCCTCAATCGGGAACAGCGGTGCGCCCGTCGCGCGATCGAACAGATACACCACGCCCTGCTTGGTCGTCTGCGCCACCGCGTCCACCGGCTTGCCCTCGCGCGTCACCGTCACCAGCGCCGGCGGCGCAGGAAAATCCCGGTCCCAGACGTCGTGATGCACGCCCTGGAAATGCCACAGCCGCTTGCCTGTGTTCGCATCGAGCGCCAGCAGCGTATCCGCAAACAGATCGTCCCCGATCCGGTCGCCGCCGTAGAAGTCGAACACCGCCGACCCGGTCGGCACGTAGACGATTCCGCGCTCGCGATCCAGCGTCATCCCCGACCAGTTGTTCGCCGCACCCGCATCCTTCCACGCTTCGGGCGGCCACGTGTCGTAGCCGACCTCCCCCGGCTGTGGAATCGTGTGGAAGGTCCACCGCAGCGCGCCCGTCCGCACATCGAATGCTCGGACATACCCCGGCGGCGCCGGATGCGTTTCCGGATTTCGTCCTCCGACGATGATCAGATCCTTGTACACCACCCCCGGAGTGGTCAGCGCAATCGACTGCTGCTCGTACTTCGCATCCAGATCCTCACGCAGGCCCTTGCGCAGATCGATGCGGCCCTGGTCCCCGAACTCCGCGATCGGTTTGCCCGTCTTTCCGTCCAACGCGTACAGGTAATTCATCACGCCCGCGAAAATGCGCTCGCTCTTCCCGTCCGTCCAGTACGCCAGCCCGCGCGAAGGCTGCGACGCGCCGCCGATCGTCTTGTCCCGATTCTCCACGCTCGAATCGAACGTCCACAGCAGATGCCCCGTCGCCGCGTCCAACGCGATCACCTTTCCGGAAAACGTGCACGCGTACAACACGCGTCCCTCCACCAGTGGATTCGTCTGCAGATTGCCCTTCTCGCCGGTGTCGAATTGCCACGCCATCTTCAGCTGCCGGACATTGGTGCGATTCATCTGCGTCAGCGGCGAGTAATGATCCCCGTTCACCCCACCGTTATAGGCCGGCCAGCCCCGATCCTGCTGCGCACCTGGCGCCGGCGACTCCTGACCCGCCGCCCACTCCGAGGCGATCCCCAGCCCCAGGACCGCCGCCAGCACCGCGGCTCCGCAGCCCGTAACGATCCGATTACTGGCACCCAGGTGCAATTTCCTCCCCCCAAAGCCGATTGCTATGATTTTGGCAATGGTATCGAAAAACAGGCGCCGTGTTGCGGGAGCTGTGGCGGCTGCAGCCTCCCTCGCCTGTTTTCCGGCCACTGCCCGCGCCGACGCCGGCATCGCCATGATGCCCGTTACGCATGCCACGATGTTCTTCTTCCTCCTGCTGGTCATCATCATCGAGTTCATCTACCTGCAGGCCCGCCTCAAGACGCGATTCCGCCGCACCTTTATCGCCGTCGCCACCGTGAACACCGCGACCACCGGTCTCGGCTTCCCCATCGCATGGGGCATGTACGCGATCCTCAACTCATGGGCCGGATTTCCCGCCGGCATGGCAGGCGTTTTCACCAACGCACAGTTCGTTCCCCTGTGGGTGACGCAAAAGCTCATCCCCGACTGGTCGGGCATGCACGGTGAGGCCTACGTCGTCCTCGGCATCTTCGTCGTTCTTCTCGTCCCGTCGTATCTCTTCACCCGCATCCTCAAGACCTGGGTGTTCGAGTGGTACGACTTCCTGCGCTACGAGGGCGACATCAAACCCGCCGTCCTGGCCGCGAACCGGCTCTCCTATTTCATGCTCGCCCTCACTGGCTGCATGATCCTGTTCCGCGACTTCAGCAAAATCTAGTCTCATCCGCCTTTCAGCTTCCACAACACGTGCCGCACCACGCCCATCCACCCGTGTGCCTCTTCCTCGGTGAGCGCCATGGGCCGTATCAGCCGACGCACTCTCTCCTCCGCGGTCGGTCCTGAGGACTCGCGCTCGACCGTGCTGCGCTCCAGCATTTCCGTCAGCAGAGCCACCAGCCGCTCGCGATCCCCGGCACTCGCCATCGTCACAGCTTCTCGCGCCGCCTCCGGCTCTCGCTCCCGCACCAGTTCATACAGCACCACAGCCACGGCCTGTCCCAGATTCATCGAGGGCTGGTCAGGCTCGGTGGGTATTCGCAGCACCCGCTGGCAATGGCTCAGGTTCTGATTCGACAGGCCCGTCTTCTCCGAACCGAACAGCACTGCGACCTTCGCGCCGCCTCGCAGAGCCTCTGCGATCTCCGCCGCCACCGTCTCCAGCCGCTCCAGCGGCTCCTCGGTCCGGCGCCCGCTGCCCTCGGCAGTCCCCACCACCAGTGAGCAATCCGCGACGGCCGCGGCCACGCTCGCGCATTCCTCCGCCGCCTCGAGCACCGGCTCCGCGTCCACCGCCGACCGCGCGTCGCGGAATGCCACATCATACGGCTGCACTACGCGCAGATACCGGAACCCGAAGTTCACCATCGCCCGCGCCGCCGCGCCCATGTTCAGCGGATTCCGGCTCCGCACCAGAACCACGCGCAGACCCTCACGCTCCGCCGCCGTCAGCATCGGCCTTTAAGCCTCCCCCAGGACATCCTCCCGGTCTACCATAGGCAGGGCAGCCGTGCAGCATTTGCACTTCGGCTTGCCCGAACTAACGACAGAGACTATGCCCATCCGCACCATCATCGAGCCCTTCCGCATCAAGTCCGTCGAGCCCATCCGCTGGACCACCCGCGCCCAGCGCGAAGAACTCCTCCGCGCCGCGCACTACAACATGTTCCTCCTCCCCGCCGACGACGTCCTCATCGACCTGCTCACCGACTCCGGCACCGGCGCCATGTCCACCCACCAGTGGGCGGCCATCATGGAAGGCGACGAGAGCTACGCGGGCAGCCGCTCCTTCGACCGCTTCCGCAACTCCATTCAGGACATCTTCGGCTACAAGCACGTCATCCCCACCCACCAGGGACGCGCCGCCGAACGCATTTTATTTGGAGTCGCCAGCCACAAAGGCGCGGTCATCCCCAACAACACGCACTTCGACACGACCCGTGCCAACGTCGAGTTTACCGGCGCCGAAGCCGTCGACCTGCTCACCGCCGAAGGCCGCCAGCCTTCCGTCGCCGCGCCCTTCAAGGGCAACATGGACGTCGCCGCTCTGGAAGCCCTCATCGCGAAAGTCGGACGCGACCGCATTCCATTAGTGATGCTGACGGTTACAAATAACTCCGGCGGCGGCCAGCCCGTCTCCATGGAAAACGTCCGAGCGGTCTGCGCCGTCTGCCGCCGCCACGGCATTCCGCTTTACTTCGACGCCTGCCGCTTCGCCGAAAATGCCTGGTTTATCAAGCTGCGCGAGCCCGGCTACGCCGACAAAACCCCCAAACAAATCGCCCAGGAAATGTTCAGCTACGGTGACGGCTGCACCATGTCCGCCAAGAAAGACGGCATGGCCAACATCGGCGGGTTCCTGTGCACCAATGACGACAAGCTCGCGCAGCAGGAAAAAGACCTGCTCATCCTGACGGAAGGGTATCCGACGTACGGAGGCCTCGCCGGGCGCGACCTCGAAGCCATCGCCGTCGGCATCCAGGAAGCGCTCGCCGAGGACTACCTCCGCTACCGCATCGCCTCCACCGCCTACCTCGGCAACCACATCGCAGCGGAAGGCGTGCCCATCGTGCAGCCGCCTGGGGGCCACGCCATCTACCTCGACGCGCGCGCCTTCCTGCCTCACATCCCGCAGGATCAGTTCCCCGGCGTGGCCCTCGCGGCGGAGCTCTACCTCGAAGGCGGCGTGCGCTCGGTCGAAATCGGCACCCTCATGTTCGCCGCCGCCGCACAGATGGACCTCGTCCGCCTTGCCATCCCCCGCCGCGTCTACACGCAGAGCCACATCGATTACCTGGTCGAAGTCATCCTCGAAGTGTGGGGCCACCGCGAGAAGATCCGCGGCCTGCGGCTCTCTTACGAGGCGCCGTTCCTGAGGCACTTCACGGCACACCTGGAGCCGGTGGGTTGATGCGCAGGTAAAGTCCGCACAACGCTACAAACGCCACAAGCCGGTGCATGATCGACCCTCTTAGCGCGTAAACAGCGGCGAGCTTGCGGATCCCGCCCCACCCCTGAAGTTCTGGAGAGTCTCAGCCGATACCCATGATAAGGACCTGGCAGCGCCCTGAGTGGGCCGTCAGGCTCCGCCGAGGGATCTGGGCATGAGGATGTCGAAATGCGCCTCGAGCGCTGCTGCGTGGGCAATCGTGTTGTGCGGATCGCTGATCGGGCCCGCTGTGGGTGTCGCACAGCTGTCTTCCGGCTCCGACCTGTTCGCCCTGAGCCTGGAACAGTTGTCGCGGGTCGAGGTTAGTTCCGTCTCCAGGCACGATCAGCCGTTGTTCGACACACCGGCGGCAGTGTTTGTGATCACGCGCGACGACATTCGCCGCTCTGGCGCCACTTCGATTCCCGAAGTCCTGCGCATGGTCCCCGGCGTCCAGGTCGCCCAGATCGATGCAAACAAGTGGGCCGTCAGCGCTCGCGGTTTCAACAACCGGTTCGCCAACAAAATGCTGGTCATGATCGACAACCGCACGGTCTACAACCAGCTCTACTCCGGCGTCTTCTGGGACCAGGCCGACCTCCTGCTCGAAGACGTGGAGCGCATCGAAGTTGTGCGCGGTCCCGGCGCAACACTCTGGGGCGCCAACGCCGTCAACGGTGTCATCAACATTGTGACCCTCAAAGCTGGCGACAGCCAGGGACCCATGGTGCTTGCCGAGGGTGGCCGCATCGATCAGGAGGGCGCGGTGCGTTACGGAGGCCACTGGGGGCCGTCCGCCGATTATCGGATCTACACCAAATATCTTCATCGCAGCCCGCTCCTTGCCCAGGATGGCTCATCCAGCGAGGACGGGGGCAGTTCCGAGCGTGCCGGGGCCCGGCTCGACTGGAAAAAATCGGCCCGGGATCTCTTCACCTTCCAGGGCGACCTGTATCACGACTCGGAACAGCAGCGAGTGGATTTCGATTACGCTTCGACCGCCTTCAGTCTGAACCCTGTGAGAGGCGACGGTGGCTTTGCCATGGCCCGGTGGGACAGGCAGCGGAATCCATCCTCCGATATGACGGTGCAGGCGTATTACAGCGAAGATCGCCGATCGGAGGTTTCCAATCTCCTGAACATGCGCAGCTTCAATCTGGACCTGCAGGATCACCGGCCGCTGGGAGGACGCAACGATTTTGTCTGGGGAGCGGGCTATCGCTGGACATCGGACTCCACCGGAGGCGCGCAGCCCATGTTCCTGCACCCAGACCATGTAGGCGAGCTGTTCAGCGCCTTTGCGCAGGACGAAATGACGCTGCTGCCGGGCAAGCTGGTGCTGACCGCGGGAACCAAGCTGCTGTGGAACACTTATTCGCATTTCGAGTATCAACCCAGCGGGCGGCTGCTTTGGAAACCGAGCCCCACGCAGAGCCTATGGGCGTCTGTCTCGCGCGCTGTGCGCACGCCCTCGGATCTGGACCGCGACGTTCGTCTGGATTTCTCAGACGGCGTGGTTAAGCATCTGCCCCTGGAAGTTCAAATCACCGGCAATCCCAGGTTCGGGTCGGAAATTCTGCGCGCCTACGAGGGCGGATACCGCCAGCAAATGAACAAGGCTTTTTCCGTGGACTTAGCGGGATTCGTGAACCACTACTCGAGCCTGGGGGCCACGCTGATCTCAGCTCCTCGCGTCGTGCCAGGGCCGGCCCCGACGCTGGTCGAGGCCTCCACCTACGTGAATGGATTGTCGTCGAACGCGCAGGGCGCCGAAGCCGCTCTTACCTGGACGCCGGTGGCGGCGGTGCAGGTCCAGGAGAGTTATACCTGGATGCAAAATCGCTTTGACAATCATGGAAACACCGCGGAACTTCCTCTGAACAATGAGGACTGGACGACGCCGCGGAATGGTTTCGATGTGCGGGGGTTCTGGAGCCCGGCGCCGAAATGGAGCGTGGGGGCAATCCTTAACGGAAATTCTGCAGCGGCGGCCGCGCTGGGGACGGTGATCGCGAATCCGTCGGCGTACCTGATTCCAGGTCACACGCGACTGGACCTGCGTCTGGCCCGGAAGATCGGCGAAAACATGACGCTGAGTGCCGGCGGAACGAACCTGCTCCAGCACGATCACATGGAATTTCACTCCGATTACGCGGTGCACTCGCAGATCCCCCGCAGCGCCTGGATTCGCCTCGCGTGGACGCACTGAAAATGCGAAGCCGACTCCAGAGTTCTATTTCGCCGCGACCGGCTCCTTCGCCAGCGCCGCCGCCTGTTCCTTCAGCGCTGCAGCCTTGTCCGTGGCTTCCCACGTGAAGTCCGGCTCGTTCACGCGCCCAAAGTGCCCGTACGCCGCCGTCTTCCGATAAATCGGCCGCCGCAGGTTCAGGCTCTCGATGATCCCCTTCGGGGTCAGCTCGAAGTTCTTCCGCACCAGCTGCACCAGCGCGCTCTCATCCAGCTTGCCGGTGCCGAAGGTTTCCACCAGCACGCTCACCGGTTCGGCTACGCCGATCGCATAGGCCAGCTGCACTTCGCAGCGCTCCGCCAACCCGGCCGCGACAATGTTCTTCGCGATGTACCGCGCCACATACGCAGCCGAGCGATCCACTTTCGTCGGATCCTTGCCGCTGAACGCGCCGCCGCCGTGACGGCCCATGCCGCCGTACGTGTCCACGATGATCTTGCGCCCCGTGAGGCCCGTGTCGCCCATCGGTCCGCCGATCACGAACCGCCCCGTCGGATTGATGTGATACTTCGTGTTCTCGTCCAGCAGTTCCGCCGGCAGCACGGCCTGGATCACGTGCTTCAGAATGTCCGCGCGCAGCTCGTCAATGGAGATCGTCTCGGCGTGCTGGGTGGAGATAACGACAGCGTCGATGCGCACTGGCTTGTGGTTGGCGTCGTACTCCACCGTCACCTGGCTCTTGCCGTCGGGCCGCAGGTACGGCAGCTTGCCGTTCTTGCGAACCTCCGAGAGCCGCCGCGTCAGCTTGTGCGCCAGCGAGATTGGGGTCGGCATGAGCTCCGGCGTTTCGTTGGTCGCGTAGCCGAACATCATGCCCTGGTCGCCGGCCCCGCCGGTATCCACGCCCATGGCAATGTCGCCCGACTGCTTGTTGATGGTCGAAATCACCGCGCAGGTGTTCGAGTCGAATCCGTAAACGGCGTTGTCGTATCCGATCGCGGTCACAACGCCGCGCACCAGCGCCTGGAAATCGACGTACGCGCGCGTCGTGATTTCGCCGGCGATCACCACCAGCCCGGTCGCGGTCAGGGTCTCGCAGGCCACGCGGCTGTAGGGATCCTGTTCGAGGCAGGCGTCAAGAATAGCGTCGGAAACCTGGTCGGCGATCTTATCGGGGTGACCTTCGGTCACGGATTCCGAGGTAAAGAGAAAGCGTTCAGCTGCGGACAATGAATTTCCTCCAGAGGGGATGCGGATCTCCAGCCTCGCGAGCGGGCGGAACCCGGCAGGATAGCTCTTTTATGGTACTAGCCCGGCGAGCCCCCCGGGCAAAGCCTTGCAGCGGAGTGCGCAAATCCAGCACGCAACCGGCGATAAGCGCAGGGAACAGCGATCTATTCCCTGCTCCCTGTACCCTGCCTCTACTGCGGCTTCTTCTGATCCGCAGGAGTCTGTGCAGGCTGTCCCTGCCCGGCCGCTGGTCCCTTCTCCGGACTCCCCGTGATGTCCTGGCCCTGGTAGATGACGCGAATGCTGGTGTGGAACTCGTGGTAGTTCGTGTACTTCAGCGTCTCGCTCAGATGCACGTTATCGCTCAGATAGCCGTGCCCGGCCGAGAAATGCAGGACTCCATCCCCATGCGTATAGACCGGGAACCAGTATTTTCCATCCACCAGCTGCCGATAGGTCACGAACGGCGTCGACAGATCCTCGTGCCCCGGCCGGGTATCGTCTGGAACGTTCTTCCCGTTGGTCACGACGATCTGGTGATCCTTCTGGTCCACCCAGATGCGCCCCTGAAAATAGCGCTTCTTCTTCTCGATCACCTTCGGCTTCACGTCGAAAACCCACGTGTCAATCTCGTCGACCTTCTGTTTGCCCACATACGTGACGTCGTACTGCGGCGCATCCTCGGTCGTCAGCACGAACGGCAGCCGCTCCTCGATATCCTGGAAGTCCGCAGGGGACATCATCACCCGCGTCAGCGAGCTCTGCGGCGCGTCCAGCACGCGCTCTGTGCGATGCCCATCCGCGTCGAACGCAATGTCCACCACCTGGTAGTACTGGCCGTCCGGCTTGTCGTCGTCGTCGAGCGTCTGCACCCGCACGCTCCGCGTCCAGGTGTAGTTATCCAGTGCATGGCGGAACACCGCTTCTTTCGCCGTAAACTCGGTGACGATCTGCTGCACGGGCATCGCCGGCGGCGTGGGATCGAGCGGCCCGAAACCCTCATCCAGCGGCATCGACGTGTACGAAACCTGCGCTTGCAGCGCTGGCAAAGCCAGCGCGAAGGCGGCCAACAAACTCACAACCGAACTGCGTCTTCGAACAAAACCCACACCCAACTCCTGCGTCTTCCTGCGTCCGGCTACCGGCTCTTAAAGAATAGACGCATCAGAGCCCGGTTCGACGACGGGTTGGCTCGCCTCTTGTTTCTGGGGCCTTCCGGCACCCCTTCCCAAAACGGCGCTCGTTCCCACCATTAACCAAACGGGTGACCCCGGATAGGGGACGTCTGCATCAAAGGGTGCATTTTCTTCAGCCTGGCCCGAAAATACACTCGGGAGACAGGGCCACTCTATGGATTTCTACCGGGCGCCGACGCTCATTCTGCTCTTTGTTCTCGTCGCCGTGTTCGGCGCCCTTTGGCTCCAGCGACGCACCTTGCCCCCGCTGCGCATGCGCGCCGGCGAGGCCACCACCGCCCGCCACCGCCAGCTTCTCTGGCTGGTTGGCTGGATGTTCGCCGCCATCCAGCTGGAAATGGAAGTCTTCGGCCGCACCCAGGCCGGCATCTGGCTGGCCGTCTCCCGCGTCAGCATCCTCATGGCGGCCATCATGTTCCTCGGCTCGATGGCGCCTCAGTATTTCAGCCGCCGCTTCCACATCCTCTACGTGGTGGCGCTCGCCACGCCCCTCATGGCCTTCACCGTCCTGGTCTCCCTGGACCCGGCGCCCGGCCCCGCCATGCGGCTCATCCTGCTCCTCTGCGTCCTCGCCGGCATGCTGGTGGGCGTGCGCTGGAGCCTGGTGAAGCATTTGCTCCCGGTGTGGCTCAGCCTTTCCATGACGCTCCTCGTCTGCGGGTTCGGCGTCTGGCTCACCCTCCGGCAGCAATACGACAGCGTTCTTGCCCTGGCCCAGAGCGGTCTCCTGCTCGTTACCGCGCTGCTCTTTGCCTCCGCCTTCCGCCGCGTCTCCGCCGGAGTCGTCTTCACCGTCGGTGGGCTGGTGGCATGGTCGCTCCCCGTCATGCTCACCCCCGTCATCGGCGCCGTCGAAGTTCCTGTCCTGCTGATGCGGATACTTAACCTGGTCAAAGTGGTCGCCGCCTTCGGCATGATCGTCCTCGTCCTCGAAGATGAGATCGCCTCCAACAAAGCCACCCAGCTCCGCGACCGCCGCGCCCGCCAGGAGATGGAGAAGTACACCGAAATCTTCCTCGAGGCCATGACCCTTGAGGAGAAAAACACGCAGTTCGACCAGATCTGCGAAGTCATCGCCGGCGCCAGCCGCTTCAGCAAAAGCGCCATTGTCGTCCGCAATCCCGATGGCCGCTTCCGCCTCGCCGGCAGCGCCGGTATCGACGGCGCCCTCGCCGCCGCCCTCGATGCCATGGCCCGCCGCACCAGCGGCGACAAAGTCCGCGACATCGGCCAAAAGCTCTACACCCGCGTCCTCGGCCACCTCGTCCTACTCGACCTCACCACGCTCCTCGAGCCCGGCGACGAGCTCCTTCAGATGAACTTCCTCGCCGTGCACGCCATCGTCATTCGCGGGCGCGACCAGGAACTCCTCGGCACTCTCCTGCTTTCCGGCCTCCGCGAGCCCGATGAGCCTCTGCTCACCGAAGATGTTCTCCCTCTGGAACTGCTCGTCGCCCGCCTCGGCACGGCGCGCGAGCACCAGGTGCTGATCCGGCGCCTCCTTCAGACCGAGCGGCTGGCCGGCCTCGGACAGCTCGCCGGAGGCGTCGCCCATGAACTCAACAATCCGCTCACCGTCATCACCGGCTATGCCGAGCTGATGACCGACTCCGACGGCTCAACCCGCGATCAGGCCACCGTGATCCTGAACGAGGCACGCCGCATGAAGCAGATCATCGAAAGCCTCATCCGTTTCCGCAAAGCTACCCCCGGCATCCGCGCCCCGCTCACTCTCGAAACCCTGCTCCAGGACATCGGCCAGCTCCTGCGCCACGATCTCGAGGGCGCCCACATTGCTCTGCAGATGCGCGTCTCTCCCGGCTTGCCTCCCGTGAAAGCCGACGGCGATCAGATCCGTCAGGTCTTCCTCCAGATCGTGAAAAACGCCATCGGATCCATGAACGATCTGCCCGAGGACATCGAACGCCGCCTCACCATCGAAGCCTGGCCCGTCGGCAACGGCGTGCAGATCACCTTCACCGACACCGGCCCCGGTTTCGCCGAGCCCTCCCGCGCCTTCGACCCCTTCTACACCACGCGCCACCAGGGCGAGGGCATCGGACTTGGGCTCAGCATCTGCTACTCCATCATCCGCGAGCATGGGGGCCAGATCTCCGCCCTCAACGCGCTCCCCCGCGGCGCCGCCGTCGTCGTTCAGATGCCTGCCTGTTCTCCGGAAACCGCACCCAGCCTGCTCGACGAACTCGACACCGTCCCGGCATCGACCCCGCTCTCCCAGGTACCCAACCGCGGAACGTAGCCATGCACGGTCCAGCGATCGGTGAACAGATCGAGTGATCGGTGAACAGGAACATTCCCGGCAGGGGGCCAGGTTCACCCCACAGCAAGAAGCTAACGCTTCTGCCGCGCCGATATCAAGCCCATTCGTTCCGCCTTCAACCCAAAAGTACCGCGGCAGTCCCGTTTTAGAAAAGCTCCCGAGTTCCTGGTGCCAACGACGACCCTTTTTCGCTGGCCCGCCCCGAGATTCTGTGCTCTGCACAAGCGCTTTCCCCATGCGGAGTTCTCTGAGCCCGGCCCGCCATGTACCATGATCCGTTGCCACCGCGAGGCCCATGATGCAATCGCTCGCCTGCGCCGCCGTTCTCCTCACAGCACTCAGTCTCAGCGCGCAAACCTCCGCACCCGAACCCGCCGCCGCCGGCGCAAAGCGCCCCATGACCTTCGAGGACCTGCAGAAGATGCGCCGCCTCGGCGACCTCGAAGTCTCGCGCGACGGCAAGTGGGTTCTCTTCACCGCCACCGACGTCGACCTCGCGAAGAACACCAAAACCCCGCACCTCTGGATCGTCCCCGTCGCGGGCGGCGCCGAACAGCCTCTCACCGACTCGCTCGCCGGCGAAAGCCGCGGCCGATTCTCTCCCGACGGCAAGCAGATCGCCTTCCTCACCGACCGCGGCCAGGGCCAGCAAATCTGGCTCGCCACCTTCGACTCCGACGCAGGCGCGATGGGCGAACCCCGCCAGCTCACCCACATCTCCACCGAAGCCGACAACATCACCTGGTCGCCGGACGGCCAGCACCTGCTCTTCACCTCGGCTGTCTACCCGGATTGCAGCGCGGATGGACAGTCTGGTTCCGACGAAGACGCGTGCGACAAAAACCGCGACGACGCCGAGGCGCAATCGAAGGTCAAGGCGAAGATCTTCACCTCCCTGCTGTACCGACACTGGAACCACTTCACGGACGACAAGCGCAGCCACCTTTTCCTCGCGTCGGTGGATGATGGATCGTTCCGCGACCTCAACCCCGGCGACACGCACGACGTCCCGCCCTTTTCGCTGGGTGAACCGGATGGCTGGGACTTCTCCCCCGACGGCAAGGAGATTGCCTTCGAAGAAAAGAAGGTCGACGACCCCGCCCTCTCAACCAACGTCGATATCTTCACGTTGCGTCTCGACGATCCCAATGCACAGCCGGTGAAAATCTCCACCAGCCCCGGCGGCGACTTCACCCCGCGCTACTCCCCCGACGGCAAGTGGATCGCATGGCGCATGCAGCAGTGCGCCGGCTACGAGAGCGACCGCTTCCGCCTCGTCCTCTACGACCGTGGCACGAAGCAGATCAAAGAACTCCTGCCCAACTTCGATCGCTGGGTGGATGAAGAAGCCTGGAGCCCGGATTCAAAAACGATCCTGATGACAGCGGGTGACCATGGTGAGGAACTGCTTTCGGTTGTCGATCTCAGCGGCAAGACGATGGTCCTCTCCAAGGCAGGCGAATTTGGTGACGTCCATCCTCTGAATGACGGAAAAACTGTGGTCGCTTCACAGATGACAGTCCGCATGCCCGGCGAAATCGCCGCTGTCCAATACTCATGGAGTCACTGCGAAGGTGGCGAGTGCCCTGGATCCGGCGCGGGCCTAAAGCCCCTCACCCACCTCAACACCCCCCTCCTCGCCCAGCTCGACCTCCCTAAGATGGACTCCTTCTGGTTCCCTTCTATCGGCAAAGTCCAGGTTCAGGGCTTCATCCTCCGCCCACCCAACTTCGACGAGCACAAAAAATACCCCGTCAAGTTCCTCATCCACGGCGGACCCCAGGGCGCCTGGGGCGACGCCTGGTCCTACCGCTGGAACCCCGAACTCTTCGCCGCCAACGGCTACGTCGTCGTCATGATCAACCCCGGAGGCTCAACCGGCTATGGCCAGGCCTTCGTCGACCGCGTCAACGGCGACTGGGGCGGCCGTCCCTTCATCGACCTCATGCGCGGGCTCGACTACGCCGAAGCCCACTACCCCTTCATCGATAAATCCCGCGAGTGCGCCCTCGGCGCCAGCTATGGCGGCTACATGGCCAACTGGATCCTTGGCCATACCAACCGCTTCAAATGCATCGTCTCCCACGACGGCATGTTCAACACCGAGTCCGCGTACGGCACCACCGACGAGCTCTGGTTCAACGAATGGGAATTCCGCGGCACGCCCTGGACCAACCGCGCTCTCTATCGCCAATGGTCGCCCATGCTCGCCGAAACCCATTTCAAGACGCCAACGCTCGTCGTCCACAGCCAGCTCGACTACCGCCTCGATGTCTCCGAGGGCTATCAGCTCTTCGACACGCTGCAACGCATGAAGATCCCCTCGAAGATGCTCTACTTCCCTGACGAGGGCCACTGGATTCTTAAACCGCAGAACTCCCAGCTCTGGTACAAAACGGTCAACGACTGGGTGGACCAGTGGACCACACCTTAGCGCCAGCTTCCCGAACGCCCGCAGGGCAATGCCTGGGAGTACTCCTGCTGCTCTTGTGCGCCGTTGCGCCGTCCTCTGGTCAGGAATCTCCGGCCGTGACAGCATCGCACCGCACCCCACCCCCAGCCACCGCCTACGCCGGCGACCCGGCGTGCGCCGTCTGCCACAACCAGCAAGCCCGCACCTACGCGACCACTCCCCACGCCATCGACTCCAGCCTTCCCACGCCCAAAAACATCCTCGGCAACTTCACCACCGGCCAAAATGTTCTCGCCACGGCCAATCCCAACCTCATCTTCGCCATGGTCGCCGCCGACAACGGCTTCTATGAGAGCGCGGCGGACATCCGCAACTCGCAGCACCCCATCGGCGAGGCAGCGCGGATCGACCTCGTCATCGGCTCGGGCCGCCGCGGTCAGACCTACCTCTACTGGAAGGGCGATCAGCTCTTCGAGCTCCCCGTGTCGTACTGGGCTTACACCCATCAGTGGATCAACAGCCCCGGCTATGTCGACGGCAAGGTGGACTTCCTTCGCCCCATCGAACCGCGCTGCCTCGAGTGCCACGTCACGCGCTTCGATTCCACTCCGCCTCCAGGAAACCGCTACGCGCGATCCAACCTGGTCCTCGGCATCGGTTGCGAACGCTGTCACGGTCCCGGCCGCCTGCATGTCGAGCGTGAGAGCGGCGCCCATCCACCGCGCGCCGGTTCGCCCGAGATCGCCATCGTCAACCCCGCGCGCCTTCCGCTCGATCGCGAGCTCGATCTCTGCGCCTTGTGCCACGCCGGCGCCGGCGAGCCCATCGCTCCCTCGCTCACCTTCCAGCCAGGCGACTCCCTAGCGCCGTTCGTCAGGATCACCGCCCCGCCCGCCAACACCCCCATCGACGTGCACGGCAACCAGGTCGGCGCGCTTGAGGCGAGCAAGTGTTTCACCAGCGGCAAGCTGACCTGCTCCACCTGCCACAACGTGCACCAGACCCAGGAGACCGCCGATGCTTTTTCCTCGCATTGCCTCCAGTGCCACCAGGTCCAGGCCTGCGGCCGCTACCGGCAACTCGGCAATGCCATCCGCGGCCGCTGCGTTGAGTGCCACATGCCCATCGGACAATCGCAGGTGCTCACCGCGGCCGCGCAGGGCGAGACTTTCCACGCCCGGATGCGCACGCACCGCATCGCCATCTATCCCGGCGCAGCTGCAGCGCAATAGACACGCTCGGCACGGGAAGAGCACGGGTGGGGTTAACCTGTAATCAAAATGATCCAGCATGCCCTGTTCCCTGCTCCCTGCTCCCTGCTCCCTCGTGCCTCGCGCACGCGAGGCACCGCATGATCGCTCACCTCCGCGGACGCCTCTTCTCCAAACAACCCGGCCAGGCCATCGTCGAAGCCGCCGGCGTCGGCTACGACGTCACCATCTCCGTGCCCACCTTCACCGCGCTCCCCGGCGAAGGCGCCGAAGTCTCACTCTTCATCCACACCCACGTCCGCGAAGACGCGCTCGCCCTCTACGGCTTCATGGACCGCAATGAGAAGCGCCTCTTCGAGCGCCTCATCACCGTCTCCGGCGTCGGCCCGAAACTCGCCATCACCATCCTCAGCGGACTCAACCCCGAACGCACCGTCGCCGCCATCCGCGCCCAGGACCATGCCACGCTCACGCTCATCCCCGGCGTCGGCAAAAAACTCGCCGAGCGCCTCGTCGTCGAACTGAAGGAGAAACTCGAAGATCTCGCCATCGCCCCCGCACCTTCGGACCGTCGCCTCGCCCCAGCCGCCGAAGACGTGTTGTCAGCACTGGTGAATCTCGGCTACCAGCGCCCCGCCGCGCAAAAAGCCATCGAAACGGCCATCGACAAAGACAAAACCGCCGGCGCCAATTTCGACGACCTCTTCCGCGCCGCGCTGAAGATAATTCGCTAAGGCTCCACGCAGAACGTCTCGTCATGCTCTTCGCCGCAAACGCATTTGGGCGGCGGCAGCTCATGATCGGTTCCACAGGACAGTAGCCACGCCTTCACGTCGTCATGGCGGATGTAGTGACCGGCGTCGAGTTGACGCTCGGCTTGTGCCACTTCAGCCAGCATCCGCTCCGTATCGGGATCATTGCAGTTCTGAGCCATGGCTATTGAATCACTGCTATCTTCGCGCGCTTCCCAACGCGAACAGTAATCCGTAAAGGGTTTGAAGGGGTAGGCATTGTCATCCCAGTCCGAGCGAAGAGCGTATTCGTATATTTCTTTCCATCGATCGAAACGGCACCGGCCTTGATCAGCTTCGATGCCTCCGTCGCAGACGCTAATCCCAATTCTCGAATCAGCTTGACAACAGAGAAGTAACCAACCGCGCCGCTGAACCGAGATGTTCCGCCGTCTGCGCGGCGCGCCACTTCCTCGGACTGAGCTCCGAAAATCTCCTCTTTCCCGTCCTCCTGCAACGCTTCGGAAAAGGAAACCCGGATCTTGTCAACCAGGACCGATTCCAAATTGTCCACCACATCTCTCTGTTGGAACATTTTGGCCCACTGCTCATCCGCGGCCCGCGCCGCCTCGGCCCCGCAGAACCCGCCAACAATCGTCCGCGCCAGACGCTTCTTCGCCTCCATCGGATGCAGCGCGCCCGACGCCACATCGGCCCGCATCGTGTCGATCTCCGACTGCCGCAGATCCGTCAGCAGCGTCCAGTACCGCCACATCAGCTCGTCGTTGATCGACATCAGCTTGCCGTACATCTCCTGCGGCGGCTCGTGAATCCCGATCGCGTTGTTGAGCGACTTCGACATCTTCTGCACGCCGTCCAGCCCCTCGATGATCGGCGTCATCAGCACGATCTGCGAGGGCTGTCCGTAGTCGCGCTGCAGCTCGCGTCCCGCGATCAGGTTGAACTTCTGATCCGTCCCGCCCAGTTCCACGTCTGCTTTCAACGCCACCGAGTCGTACCCCTGCGCCAGCGGATACAGCAGCTCGTGCAGCGAAATCGGCTGCTCGTTCTGGAAGCGCGCGTGGAACTCGGCCCGCTCCAGCATCTGCGACACCGTGAACTTTGCCGCGAGGCGAATGATGTCCTCGAAGCTCAGCTTGCCCAGCCACTCCGAGTTGAAGCGCACTTCGGTCTTCTCGCGGTCGAGGATGCGAAACACCTGCGCGGTGTACGTCTTCGCGTTCTCGTCGATCTGCTCGCGCGTCAGCGGCTTCCGCGTCACGTTGCGGCCGGTCGGATCGCCGATCAGCGACGTGTAATCGCCGACCAGAAAGATCACCTGGTGGCCCAGATCCTGGAAGTGCTTCAGCTTCCGCATCAGCACCGTATGTCCCAGATGCAGATCGGGCGCCGTCGGGTCGAACCCGGCCTTCACGCGCAGCGGCACGCCCGTTTGCCGCGACTTCTCGAGGCGCTCCCGCAGCTCCGGCACGCGGATGATCTCCGCCGCGCCCTTTTCGAGCAGATCCATCTGCTCATCGACAGGAAGGAAAGAGGACATGGTTCTCGCCAGTATAAATTTCGCGGCAGCGGACGATGGTTTAAGCTCGCAAAACTACCCGCTCATTCGGCGCGATCCGAAAGGCCCGCTTGATCGACCTGGTGGGGTCGATGGTCACCTGTTGCTCGCTGCTCTCGATGCCGACCGCCGAGTCAAGGTCACCGTCCTGCTTCGTCAGCAGCCGCACCGTGCCCGAAACCCGAGCAACCCGCTGTGCCCCAATCCGCAACTCCGCGCGCGCCCCGTCGTAGTTCAACTCCATCGTCGTCGTCCCGACTTTCCTCATGAAACGCGACCGTCCGCGTTCATACGGCGTCCGGACGTTCCACTCCAGCAGTTCGCCCTGCTGCCGAACGCCGTGCAGCCTCCAAATGAAATCGAGGCACACCAGCGCAGCAGGCGAATAGCCGCCGGGATCGGCCGCGGTGAACTCGCCAGTCAAAGGATCCATCTGCTGCCGGAATTCCCCGTTCGCACGATACAGCGCCTCGACCCATTGATGCGCCAGCTCGCTCATCTCCGCGCTCTTGCCGTAGTGCTCCATCCACCGCGGCGCCCGCAGCGCGGTCAGCGCCTGCGTCGCCCCGCCCCACGAGTTGCGTGGAATCGGCCGCACAAACTGCGGGTCGTTGAGCGCCACCGATGGAAACGGGTACGGCGCCCAGAACGCCTTCGGATTGTGGGCCTGCCGGTTCCACACATCCTCGAAGACGCCTGGCTCCGGCACATGCTCGCCCAGCACCGTCATGATCGTCGAGCTGCGAACCTTCACAAATTTGTTGTCGGTATCGAGATCGTAGAACGCCCCGTCCACCGGATCGTAGAGCCTTCCGATGATCAGCTGCCGGATCGTCTCGGCGTCCTCGGTCCACCGATTCGCCTCGCCGTTCTTGCCCAGCGCCCTGGCCATCGCAGCCAGCGCCACGCGTCCGCCATACACCGTCGCCGAAAGATCCGGACACAACCGCGGCAGCCCCGCTCCGGGCGGACATTTCCGCGCATCGCCGTCTGGACAGCTGTTCGCGAGGCCCTTCCACCGCGGACTATTGTCCTGCCCCGTGTCGTAGGTGCAAAAGCCCTCGCACAACCCCGTGCCGCGCGTGTCGCGATAGCGCTGCAGCCATTCGTCCCAGCGCGCGCATGCAGCGAAGGCCTTCTCCAGCAGTTCCTGATCGCCGGTCCGCTGCGCCAGCTCCCACGCCGTCGCCGCAATCGGCACCACCATCTGGATCTGCCCAAACGTTGGACCGCCCCCTTTCACGGTGCACGGCAGCTGACCATCCTCTTTCTGCAGAGCAAAGAAGATCAGGTGATTGTTGCGCGCCAGCTGCCGTGCCGCCTCCGGCCCCACTCGTTCGTATACCTCGCCTTCCTGCGGCGCGCACTCCAGCCACACCCCGTGATACACGCTGCCCTCGACCAGCACCGGCCCCGGATACGATGCGAAGGTCACCGCATTGCCGGCGAGCGTCGCCAGCGCGGCGTCATAGATACGCTGCAGCCCGGCATCTTCCGTGTTGAACGCAAAGGAAGCATCCGCAACGGCCGCCTCAGCCCGCTCCGCCCACGCCCGCGATCCGTGGAGCACGAGCGCCCCCGCAGCCAGCGAGCCCTGCCCAACAAATTGACGGCGATTCATCGATGCCTCAACTCGGACCACCTCTCGACGATAGTCCGCCGAACCAGGGTATCACCCGCAACCCACCCGCGTTTCGCGCTGTTGCGGCTTTCATCAAGAGTCTCAAGCGGCACTGGTATCATGCATCCGCCCATGCTCGAACTTCTCGCGCTCTATCTTGCCGGACTCGCGTTCTTCTTCTCCGGCATGAGCGGCGTCTCCGACAATCTCCGCCAGATGAGCGGCCAGCGCTTCCGCCAGATCCTGGGCAGGCTCACCCATCGCCCCGTCATGGCTGGACTGGTGGGCGCCACCCTCGGCGCCATCACGCAGAGCGCTTCCGTCGTCGCTTTCATCCTCTCGGGCATGGTCTCTACCGGCCTGCTGCCCATCTCGCGCGCCCTCATCGTGCTTGCCTGCGCGAATATCGGCACCGCACTCCTCGTCTTCGTCGCCGCGTCGGATCTTCACGTCTCCATCCTCTTCCTTATTGGCATTACCGGACTCATCCTCGCCTTCCGCCTCTTCAAACGCTGGAAGCCCGCGGTGGCCAGCGGCATGTCCGTCGGTCTGCTCTTCCTCGGCCTGGAAATGATGAAGCAGGCCTTCCAACCTCTCGCTTCCTCCACACAGTTCGCCCACGTTGCCGGATTCTTTGCGCGCTGGCCCTACGCCGCATTCCTGCTGGGCGCGCTGCTGCGCGCCTTCATCCACTCCTCATCGGCGGTCGCCGCGATCGTTGTCACCATCAACCGCGGCGGACAGCTCGGCGAATTCCCTGCCATGATGGTCATCGCCGGCCTTGGCCTCGGCTCAGCCCTCGCTACCTCCATGCTGGCCGGCAATCTCCGCGGCGTCCCGCGCCAGATCGCCATGTACCAGGCCATGACCAATGGCGCAGCGAGCCTGTTCGTCGGCTTCGTGCTCGCGACCGAGCGCCTGCTTCATGTCCCGCTGTTGATGGCAGCCGTTCACGCCTCCGGCGCGTCGATCGCGCATCGCATGGCCTGCACCTACCTCGTGCTCAACGTCAGCGTCGCCGCAGCAGCCTTCGCCGGACTCGGCTGGGCTCCCAAAGGACTCGCCAAACTGTGGCCGCCCACACCCGAGCAGGACCTCTCCAGCCCCATCTACATCCAGCACAACTCGCTTAACTCACCGGAAACCGCCCTTGACCTCGTCGCCCTCGAGCAGATGCGCACCGTCAGCGTTCTGGGCCGCTACATTGACGCCGCGCGCCGTGGCGATCCCTCGCAACTGAAGCCTCTCCATGCTGCCGCCGCCCAGCTCGGGCGCCATATCTCGGAATTTCTCGATGCGCTTCTCAAGCTGCCTATCGCCACTGACCTCGCCTCCGGCGCCATCGGTTTCAAGCGCAAGGAAAGCACCTTGCGCGCCCTCGACGACAACGTCTATCTGTTCGCCGAAACCCTCATGGGCCTCGCAAACGAGCCACTCGCCAGCCTGCTCATCGAATCGCTCGACACTATCCTCTTCTCCGCGCTGGCCGCCCTCGAAACGCCCGGCGACCTCGAAATCGACATCCTCGTCAACATGACCGATGACCGCAGCGGCATGATGGAAGAGCTCCGCAACCAGCATGGCCTCGGCCGCAACGGCAGCACCAACCACACCTCTGCGCTGCACTACGCCACTACCCTCTTCGAACGCAACGTGTGGCTCCTGCGCCAGCTCGCCCTCTGGATGCGCGAAGACGCGAAGTTCGCAGCCGCCTGATCCTCCCGCTGCGGCATCCGAATGGGATAGCCTCTTAGAGGCAGCCGCGAAGTACAGCTTCGGCACTACTGGCGAAGGCCGATTGTATGATCTTTCGAATCCTCCTCGACATCGGCATCTTCGGGCTCTGTACTTCGACCATCTCTGCGATCCTCGCCGTCGTCGGTCTCGTCCGCTTTCTCCGCGCCGGAAGTGATGCTAACACCCATGGCGCCGAAGGCGCGTCTGCCTGGACGGGCAGTCCTGCGCCCGCCTGGACGGTGAGTCCCGTTTCCCTGCTCAAACCCCTCGATGGAGACGAGCCCAACCTCGAAGCCCATCTCGAATCCTTCTTCGACCAGGACTATCCACGGTTTGAAATCCTCTTCTGCACTCGCTCTGCCTCCGATCCCGGCCTCGCCGCCGCCCGCCGTGTCGCCGCGCGCTACCCTCATATCCCAGCCCGCTTCCTTTCGACCGGGGATCAGACCTACATCAATGCCAAAGTTTCGTCTCTTGAGCTGATGCACGCTTCGGCACAGCACGACATCTTCATCATCAGCGACAGCGATGTCCGCGTCGCCCGCAACTACATCCGCGAAGTCGCCGCACCTTTTGCCGACGAGAACGTCGGGGCCGTCACCTGCCTCTATCGTGGCAGCGCCGATCGCGGCCTCTGGGCGAAGCTCGAAGCCGCCGGGATGTCGGTGGAAATGACCACCGGCGTGCTCACTGCAAATCTGCTGGAAGGCATGAAGTTCGCCCTCGGTCCCACGATGGCCGTTCGCCGCCGCTCGGTGGACACGATGGGCGGCTTCGGCGTCCTCGGCCCCTACTGCTCCGACGATTTCCTGCTCGGCGAAAAGGTCGCCGAGCAAAGCCAGACCGTCGTGCTCTCGCACCACGTCATCGACCACATCATCCTTAATCTGGGTTTCGCGGCATCCCTGCGCCATCAAACGCGCTGGATGAAGTCCACGCGCTTCTCGCGCCCCCTCGGCCACTTCGGCACCGCGCTCACCTTCAGTCTGCCTTTCGGAATCCTCGCCGGTCTCGCTGCCCTCGCCCTGCATCGGCCTGTCCTCGCGCTCTCGTTGCTTGCGTACTCCATCGTCAATCGCATGATCCTGGCCGCCCTCATGGGTTCGCTTGCCGTCCAGGAGCGCCACCTCCTGCGCACCGTCCTGCTCTATCCAATTCGCGATCTCCTGGGCTTCTGCTGCTGGGCTGCGAGCTATGCGGGAAGCACCATCCTGTGGCGCGGACGACGTTATCGCCTCTCACGCGGTGGCCTTATGCATCCGGTCGGCGCTCCGAACGCCGAGGACCACCAGCACGCACTCAGCATCTAGGAACTTGTTGAAATAGGTACGCCGCTGCGGCATTGCACCGGGCCTGTTCGTCTTATGGGCATGCGAGGAGACGAACGGGTTCAGGACGGGATGT
>Ga0224555_1002073_pt1 | contig 24736 bp, 27 predicted proteins | sample 714S23034metaG_FD_180687 | JGI IMG/M metagenome (GOLD analysis project Ga0224555, IMG submission 180687) | Peat soil microbial communities from Stordalen Mire, Sweden - 717 S2 30-34 | ecosystem: Environmental > Terrestrial > Soil > Wetlands > Peat | place: Sweden: Norrbotten County, Stordalen...
TGCGAGCCATCTGTCTCATCCTCCTTGGAAATGTCGTCTTGGTAAACAACATCCTAAGGAATCGAACCGATGGCTCGCTCACGCTCACCAATCAGACGCTTCTACAGAACTTTAAGGACTCAATCCATTTGGCGGACGGCACTCTCCGAATAATGCACAAATGCATTACAATATGAAAGCAGAGGTGATCCTATGGCTATCTTGAGCACAACGTCGCGTGGACAGGTGACGATTCGGAAGGAAATCTTCCAGCATATTGGGGTCAAACCTGGAGAGAAATTGGAGATCGAGCTGTTGCCGGGTGGCGAGTTTAGGGGTCGGGCGGTACGGAAGAAGGGAAAAATCGAGGATGTCTTCGGAATGCTGGCTGGGAAGACGAATGTAAAGCTCACGATTGAAGAGATGGACGAAGCCATCGGCGAAGCTGTCGTCGAAGAGTTCCAGAGAGGCGTTCAGCGATGAAGATGATCGCGGACACCAATGTTTTGATGCGCGCTGTGCTCGACGACGATGTGGTCCAAAGCCGGGCATCGCGTCTGGCGTTGAGTTCCGCCGATCAGGTCGTCATCAGCCGGCACGTATTATGCGAAATGGTCTGGCTGCTGCGCCAACGCTACAAGATGTCAAAGGCAGAGATCGTCAAGGTTATTCACGGTTATCTGGAAGCTGACAACGTCATTACGGATACCGCCGCCGTTCAAGCTGGCCTGAAGGCAATGGAATCAGGCGCGGACTTCGCCGACGGCGTGATTGACTACGAAGGGCGCTGGTTGGGCGGGAATGTCTTCGTCTCCTTCGATCAGAAGGCTGTATCGGCGATTGCCAAGCAGGGGCAACAGGCAAAGCTGCTTGCCTGAGACCTTGGTCAGCTACCAGAGCTTTTCATCCGGCGAGACCTTACACTCCTTCACCGGCTGCGGGCGCTTGTGGTCGAAGTTGGTCTCCCAGCACTCGTCAAGCACCGAGCAGTAACAGGCATAAAATCTAGTGTCATTCCTGGACTTTTCATACGCTTGAATAAGCTTATTGTCAGAACCAATCGGCCTGATAGTGATAAGGTCTCTCGCTTCGCGAGCGGGCAGAATCATTCCCGATACGTTGGAATACACCATGGGAAGACCGTTCTTGCCCTTGGCTTGTACGCAGCAAGAATTCATAAAGGTATCGGGCGTTTGGGCAATACCCTTGTATCGGATTTCAAACCTTTCGATTATCGCGGGACCCACGCCGTTATTCGCGAGTATCAACCTGGACAGTGGCTTATTCGTGATAGGGTCAAGCATACTCCCACCAATTGTCAAAAGCGGCAGAGTGCTGGCCACGACCAGCTTCTGGTTCTGCTCCACCATCTTCTCCATGCTCTTGCCGTGCTCGATGGAGACCACCAGCGAAATCACAGAGATAAAGATGACGCTCACGGCAATGACTCCGTCCAGCCAGGGGATTCCAGTTTTGTGTTCATGTCCGTGGCCATGCTCCGGCTCAGGCATCAATCCAGACACTTCACCCTCCGCAATGGCTTCACCTGTTTCAGTAGATTGTTCCGGTTCGATGCCGTCTTCCATTTCGCATCTCCACAGCAGTCAAATGCGTACGGACAGAAGCTGACCACTGATCACTAACCACTGTACACTGTGTAGCTATTCCAGCGCATCCGGCGCGAGCGCAATATTCGTCTCGCCCGCGGCCTTCTTTTCATTGTATTTTTTGACCCAGTCTTCCCAGTGCTTGCCGGCGGCGCGATCCTTGCCGCTGAACTCGATGCGGGCGATCTCGGCGTAGCCCACCTTGCGTTTTTCCGGCGCTATGGGCGAGAAGTACTGTACCCAGGAGTCAGCCAGCGTGGCGCCGGAATGACAGTTGAAGATGAAAGCCTCAATGCGCTCGCCGGATTTGAGCGTCAGCGTCACATCGCCACGATAGTCGAGCGCCTTTCCCAGGGCCACGCGCAGATCATCGTCCGTGGCCAGCGCGGGAACCCAGCCTTCCAGATTCTCATGTGCCGCGCCGGGAGCCAGCTCCAGCGCTTCGACCTCAGCCAGTGTGTATTTCAATACTTCAGCGGTCATGCGTGGGTCTCCTCGAGCACGGCTTCAGGCTCCGCGATCTGCACCAACGCTGCATGACTGTGCGGCGCGGCCTCATTGAAGACCTTCATCGCGTTGGCATTCGGATATTTTTTGAAGTTGCCGCGCGCCATGGCGATAAAACCCTTCAAAGTCGTAAAGCCTTCAATCACCGCCGGCGTCTCATAGCCGCAACTGACCATGCAGTTAGCGCACTTGGGATTGCCGCTGGCGACTCCGTACTCTTCCCACTTTGTCGTTTCCAGCAACTCCTGGTAACTCTCGGCATAGCCTTCCTGGAGCAGATAACAGGGCTTCTGCCAGCCGAAGATGTTATAGGTTGGCATTCCCCACGGCACGCACTCGTAGTTGCGGTCGCCCATCAGGAATTCCAGGAAAAGCGGCGACATATTGAACTTCCAGGTAGGCTTGCGATTGGAGAGTATGGCGCGGAACATCCGGCGAACGCGGGCGCGGCCCATGAAGTGGTTCTGGTCCGGAGCCTTGTCGTAGCTGTAGCCGGGCGAAAGGATGATGCCTTCAACGCCCATTCCCATCACCTCATCGAAGAAGGCGCGAACGCTGTGGGGGTCTGTGCCGTCGAAGAAAGTAGCGTTGGTAGTGACGCGGAAGCCGCGCCGCACGGCCTCTCGAATGCCCTCGGTGGCGATCTCGTAGCCGCCTTCGCGGCAGACGGAGAAGTCATGATGCTCGCGCTGGCCGTCCAGATGCACCGAGAAGGTGAGGTACTTCGACGGCGTAAACTCCGGCAGCTTCTTTTTGAGTTCAAGCGCGTTGGTACAGAGATAAATGTACTTCTTGCGCGCGATCAGCCCGTTGACGATCTCGACGATTTGCGGATGCAGCAGCGGCTCGCCGCCGGGAATCGCGACCATCGGCGCGCCGCACTCTTCCACTGCGGCAAAACACTCTTCGGGGGTGAGCTGCTTTTTGAGGATGTGGGGCGGATATTGCACCTTGCCGCATCCGGCGCAGGCCAGCGAGCAGCGGAAGAGCGGCTCCAGCATCAGCGTCAGGGAATAGCGCTTGATGCCCGCGAGCTTCTTCTTCAGCACATAGCTGGCAACCGTTGCCACCTGAGAGATAGGAATAGCCATCTTGGAATTAACCTCCAGCGCCAGACGCGGCGCGTTCCATGGTTCGGCGGTAGCTGGTCAGAGCCAGCAGCGGGAAGTACTGCCGGTACAGCGTGTAAGCCAGGTAAAAGACTCTGGGGAAGCCTGTACCTGTAATGATACCTTGGCGGAGCTTTCCCTCGCCCAGCGATTCGTCCCAACTGCCGTCGGCTTGCTGCCGCTGGAGCAGCCAGCGCACGCCCTTGGCGATGGAGTCGGAGCGGTCGTCGCCGGCGGCTAGCAATCCGAGCAGCGCCCAGGCCGTCTGCGAAGGGGTGCTGATGCCCACGCCGCGGATGTTGGAATCGTCGTAGCTGCCGCAGGTTTCGCCCCAGCCGCCGTCGGCGTTCTGCACCATGCGAATCCACTCGGCCGCCTGCTGAATCTGCGGCTCCAGATGATCGACGCCGATAGCCTCCAGTCCGCGCAAAACCAGGAAGGTGCCGTAAATGTAGTTCACGCCCCAGCGCCCGAACCAGCTTCCATCCGGCTCCTGCTCGCGGAGAATGAACTGAATGGCCTTCTCGACGCGCTTGTCGCCGCGCGCGTAGCCGTAGCCGGCCAGCATCTCCAGCATGCGCCCGGTAATGTCCACTGTCGGCGGATCGAGCATGGCGTTGTGATCGGCGAAGGGGATGTACTGGAAGATCATCTTGGTATTGTCTTTGTCGAAGCTGCCCCAGCCGCCGTTACGGCACTGCATGGCGAACTCCCACGCGATGGCGCGCTCGGCCACCTGATGTTGATAGCCTTCGCGGGGATTGTCAACTTTGCCGAGCGCCATCAAAACCTGCGCGGTGTCGTCGGTGTCGGGATAAAACTCGTTGTTGAACTCGAAGTACCAGCCGCCGGGCTCGGTGTTGGGAACCTTCACGGCCCAGTCGCCCTTGTGGCGGACCTCTTTGGAGAGCATCCAATCGACGGCCTTGAGCAGGCGCGGATCGTTGCGCGCCACGCCGGCCTCGCCCAGGGCAAAGACCGCCTGCGCCGTATCCCACACAGGCGAAGCGCAGGGGGTCATGCGGAAGGTAGGCTCGGGCATCACGTCATTGGCCGGCTCTTCGATGCCCAGCTTTTCAAACTCATCGCGCGCCCGGATCACCTGCGGATCGTCCTCGGAGTAACCCAGGCAGCGCAGCGCAATGATGGCGTTCAGCATGGCCGGATAGATCGCGCCCAGGCCGTCGGTCATCTCCAGCCGCTCTAGCATCCACTTTTCCGCGCGTTTGAGCGCCAGAGTGCGCAACGGGCGGATGTGAACCGCCTCAGCCCAGTGCATGAGACGGTCAAGAATGATAAAGAAGTTGCGCCACGAGATAAACGACTTGCGATACCTGCGCAAGCGAAGGATTGAGTTGGCTCTGCCGCCCACGAACAACTCGTCGATGCCTTGCTCGGAGGGGATTCGCTTGAAGGGCTTTTTAGCGTACATGATGGCCAGCGGAACCAGAATCGACCGCGACCACGCGGAAATCTCATAAATATTGAAGTAGAACCATTTGGGAAAGAGAACAATCTCCGGCGGAATCGCGGGCACCGCGTCGTAGTCGTACTCGCCCAGCGCGCACAAATACATTTTGGTAAAGGTGTTGCAGGCAACCACGCCGCCGTGCTTGAGAACCCACTCGCGGCACTTGGCGAGGCGGGGATCGTCGCCGCTGATGCCCATCAGTTTGGCCGAGGAGTAGCACTTGACCGAGAGCGAGAGGTTGCCCGGCCCGCCGGGATAGATGCTCCAACTGCCGTCCTCGTTCTGGTAGCGCATCATCTCCGCGAGCGCGCGCCGCAGCCGGCCCGGATCGCCGCTTTCCAGCAGCGTGTGCAGGAAGATGTAGTCGGCTTCGAGCATCGCGTCGGCTTCGAGTTCCCCGTTCCAGTAGCCGTCCGGGTGCTGCCGCGAGAGCAGGTACTCCCGCGAGCGGACGATCGCCGACTGCACATCCGCTAGGTCGGCATCCATCCGTCCGAAGCGGGGCACCGCAGGTTGGGTCTTCTTTTGCTGAATCATCATATGATTCGAACGCCTCTGTCCTTACTAATGAGCTATCAGCCTTCAGCTATCAGCTGCTAGCTCTCATATGCAAATGATCCTTGCGCCGCAAAAACTGGTTCCAACAAAAACAAGCTAAAAGCTCTTCTTCACCGCACAGCTATGACCTCTGCCCCGCCGGCGCTGCCGATAGCCTGCACAATCTCCGGCGGTAGGCCGAAGCGCACATTTTCCGGCATCACTTCTACCTCTTCGACGTTGTCGTAGCCGTTTTGTCGCAGATAATTGACCACGTCCTCGACCAGCACTTCGGGGGCGGAAGCGCCGGCCGTCACCGCAACCGTGTTCACGCCCTGAAGCCAGGCCGGATCGATGGCCTGAGAGTTGTCGATCAGGTAGCCGATAGTCCCAAGGTTGCGCGAGACTTCGACCAGCCGGTTGGAGTTGGAGCTGTTGGTTGAGCCCACCACCAGCACCAGCTCGGCATTGTGCGCCACGTTGCGGACCGCGACCTGGCGGTTCTCAGTGGCGTAGCAGATGTCCTGGGAGTGTGGGCCAACAATGTTGGGGAACTTCTCCTTGAGGGCGTGGATGATGTCCCGCGCCTCGTCCAGCGAGAGCGTGGTCTGGGTCAGGTAGGCGACGCGGTTGGGGTCGGGCACCTGGAGCGCCGCGGCCTCGGCGACATTGGAGACCACCTGGGTCGCCTCCGGCGCTTCGCCCAGCGTGCCTTCGATCTCGTCGTGGTCGCGATGGCCGATCAGCACCAGCGAGTAGCCCTGCCTGGCGAACTTGACCGCCTCGATGTGAACCTTGGTCACCAGCGGGCAGGTGGCGTCAATCACTCTCAGATGGCGGCCCTTGCTGATCTCCCGCACCGCCGGCGAGACGCCGTGGGCTGAATAAATGACGCGCTGCCCATCGGGTACATCGTCGATTTCATGAACAAAAATCGCGCCCTTGTCCGCTAATTCATTCACAACATAGCGGTTATGCACAATTTCGCGGCGAACATAGATAGGCGCGCCGAAGGTTTCCAGTGCGATTTTCACAATGTCAATCGCGCGCACCACTCCGGCGCAAAAGCCGCGCGGCTTGAGCAACAACACCCTCTTCTGACTGGGGGAAGTCTCAGAGCGGTTACCGTTCGAGATGGAATCGATTCGAGTTGTAGTCACACTGCCAGTATATCAATCGCTGCATTGATGCAACAGGATGGATAGACAAAGATCAGGGAACAGGGATCAGGGAACAGGGATCAGGGATCAGAAAGACCGCCTCGGTTGAAGCAGCAATTCATCTACTTCTCAGTGTGCCGCCGTAGGCTTCACGCCCAACCCGCTCAGCTTGGTGCGCGCCTGTGCCGCCTCGGGGGTCTGCGGATGACGCTGAATGAGCAGGTGCAGTTCATGAATGCCCGCTTCCTTCCGGTTCATCTGGAGCAGCGCCAGCCCCTTGCGCAGTTGCGCGGCCGGAGCCTTGGAGTTGCCGGGAAAGTTTTCCAGCACGGCGTTGTAGGACTTCACCGATTCGGTGAGCTTGAGCTGCTTATAGGCGATCTCGCCCAGGTAAAACTGGGAAGTTCCGGCCAGTTCGTCCTGTGGATAGTAGTGAATCACATCCTGAAACTCACCCGACGCAACCTCGTACTTTGCCGAGTTGTAGTCGCGCAGGCCGGCCTGGAAGGTCTCCGCCAAGGGCGGCGCCTGATTGACAGACGAAGTGTCAGCCGCGGGATTGCTCGCATCCCTCGCCGCTGGAACGGGAGCTGGAGGCCCAGCCGCGGGAGCCGGAGCCGGAATCGCCGCGGGAGCTGGAGCCGGAGTTCCGGGGGTGGATGCGCCCGGATTCTGAATGTTCTGCAACTGCGTCTGCAAATCCTGGATCGTTTTATCCAGCTTGGCAATGCGCGACTTCAATTCGTCCACCGAGTCGTTCAGCGACTGCGCCTGGCCGGAGGCGGTGTCCAGCTTGCCGTTGAGCGTATCGCTTTGCGCGGCCATCTTCTGCTGTAGCGCGGTCACAACCGCGGTCATCCGGTTGGCGTCGTCCGCAGTCTGCTCGGCCAGGTGCTGAATCACGCCCAGGCGCGAGTCCAATGTCGTCTGGATGCGCTGCACACTGTCCAGCAGTTGTTGCACCTGCGTTTGCAGCTCGACGATCTCCTTCGACGCGGCGCGCGCGGGCGACGGCATGCAAAGGAAGACGGAGATCACGGCCGCCGCTAGAAGACGATTGCGTAGTATGTGTGTTTTTTGCATGTTTCACCTGTGAAGAAAGTGGACAGTGGTCGGTGGACAGCGATCCGTGAAGAACTCAACCGGCCACAAAGAACTGATTTCCTTATTTTAACTCTCCGGCTTGATCTGGGACCGCAGCGCACAATGCCTCGACTCTCAATGCGGAGAGCCGAGGCGCTTCACTGACCGCTGTATTCACTACTTGTCGATGACAAATCCGCCGCGGCGGTTCTGTTGCCAGCATTCCTCGCTAGACTCGGAGCAGAAGGGCTTTTCCTTGCCGTAGCTGATGACGCGGATGCGGTTGGCCGCCACACCGGCGGTAACGAGTGCCTTCTTGGTTGCATCGGCCCGGTTCTGGCCCAGCGCCAGGTTGTATTCGTTGGAGCCGCGCTCGTCGCAGTAGCCGCCGATCACGATCTTCGTGTCCGGATGGCTTACCAGGTAAGAGGCATCGCGCGAGAGCGCGGACTGCGCATCGGCGCGGACGTCGTAGGTGTCATAGTCGAAGAAGATGTCCTGGACGCTGCCCTTGAACTCCTCTTCCGCGCTCAGGTTCCTGGTGGGAACCACCACGGCCGGGGCAGAAACGGCGGCTCCGTTGACGGTTACCCGCGCGGAGGCGTCGGCTGTCCCGCCCACGCCCTTCGCCACCAGGTGGTAGCTGGTCGAAACCGAGGGAGTTACGGTCTTCACACCCGAGGTGGGCACATCGCCGATGCCGTCGATGGAGACCGAGGTGGCATCCGTCGTGCGCCAACTGAGCTGCACCTCATCCCCTGCCGAGATAAATGAAGGTGTCGCGGTGATCTGCGCGACGGGTGCGGTCGCGAGAGCCGCCGCCGGAGCGGTTTCCGTCGCGGGAACTGACTTCGGCTTATTGCCGCAACCGGCGACTGAGGCGATGGCAGCAAGCAGAACGAGAGGCGTCAAAATGCGATGAAGTCTGATCAATGGATTACTCCTTCTGTAGAATCCAACACGAGTTAAAGAGCGTTTCACCAAAATCCTTCAGCACAAACCGTCCGGGGATTTCGTCAACGTACACATCATAGCCCAGAAAACCCAAGTCTTCTATCCCGCCCGAGACACCGCTTCCGGCATCCCGCATCGTGAGTTACTTCCAGCTCCAGTTGGGCATGAAGTTGTTGCCCGTCTGGGTCAGTTGATGCTGCTCGGTGCCGTCGGCCAGCATCGACCACAGATCGGTGCGCTTGCCGATGGTCCGCTCGAAGACGATGTGGCGGGTGTCCGGCGCCCAGGAGGGGAAGTCGTTGCTGCCCGCGTCGTGGGTCAGTTGCAGCCAGCGCTTGCTGGAAATGTCCATCACGTAGATGTCCTGACCGCCTGGCGCGCCGGGCCCGTACTTGCGGTTCCAACTGAAGGTCAGAAACAATCCGCTGGGCGACCAGGAGGGCGAGATGGCATAGCCCCCGTCGGTCAGCCGCTGCACGCTCGCGCCGTCCTCATCCATGGTGTAGATCTGCGGCAGGCCCGTGCGTCCGCTCACCCACGCCAACTGCGTGTTGGTGCGCGGGTTCCAGGTAGGCGAGGAATCCGGCCCGGCGAAGTTGGTCAACTGGCGCAGATTCGTTCCGTTCGCGTCCGCGGCCCAGATCTCGGAGCCGCCCGAGCGTGAGGACGCGAAGGCGATCTTCTTTCCATCGGCGGACCAGGCCGGTGACTGGTTGAGGCCCCCGGCCACGCCGGCGGGAAAGCTCACCAGCCGTCCAATCTCCAGCGAGTACATCCGGATCGCCCAGCCGCCGCCGCCCAGCGAAGCGAAGGCAATCCGCGTGTTGTCCGGCGAGATGCGCGGCGACATCGAAATGGTGCCCAGATGCGTGACCGCGTGCTGATTCTGCCCGTCGTAGTCCATTACCCAAATCTCTTTGGTTCCGCTGCGCGAGCTGACAAAATAAATCTTCGTTTCCGCAATGCCGTTGATGCCGCCGCCCAGCCGCAGAATGATCTCATCGGCAAAGCGATGGGCAATCGTCCGCGCCATGTCCAGGCTGGCATCTTCGTTGTACTGCTTGCCCAGCACCTGTGGGTTCTCGCTGTTGCGCGCGTCGTCCAGCCAGCCGGAGACGATCAGCCGTCCCTTGGAGACCGAAAGCGCGCCGAAGGCCACCATCGCGGCGTTGCAGGGCGCTGCCGACCATTGCGACAATAGGATATCCTGCGGAGACCCCGGCGCGGCCTGCGGAGCCAGGCTCTTCGAGACCAGATCGAAGATGCCCGCGCTGGCCAGATCGCCGTAGAGCGTGAAGTCAAAGGCCGTCTTCAAGGCCGGCGTCTGGGGATCGTCGCCCACTGGCTTGACGTCCGCGGCGGCGACGCGAATGCGGTCGTTGCCCAGGTTGGTTCCGGTGCGGACCCAGTCCTGCGCGCTCAGTTGGGGAGCAAGAAAGGAAATCAGAGTCAATGCCGTGAGGAGGGAGATCTGGGAGTATGCCTTCATGCTGAGCAATCCTTCCTGACAATAGTTAGACGTTCGAGGACGCGCCCGTGCTTGGAAAATCAAGCGCGCAATCAATACTCACAATAATAAGAGACATTCAGCGAACTGGGCAGATAAGCCGAAGGAAGCGCTCCAAAGGAGTCAACCCGCTGCAAGGCGCGCAGGCAGGAGCGGTCCAGCGTCGGGCTGCCGCTGCCCTGGGCGAACTTCATGTCCGTAGCTGTTCCGTCGCGGTGAATCGTGAAAACAAGATAAACGCGCGCGCCCTTCGGCGTGGCGGAGTTTACCTCCTGGTGGTACCAATTGGAGCCGATGGCCTGGTTCATGTTGCTCACGTACCAGCCGAAGCGGCTGCCGAAATCGGCATCGCCGATCGAGATATGGCCCACGGTGACCACCGTTGGCGCCTGCGTGGCGCGCGCGATCGACGATCCCGCCTGCTCGCCGTACTGCGCCTTGTTGTTCTGCTGGGGGGTAATCTGGCTCTGCGGCATACGCGCCACGGTCTGCGCCTGCGGCTTCTTCTGCTTGCCGGCAATCTCGATTGCGCTTGTGTCCACCGCCTGCTTCTCTTTGGCGGCAGGCTCGGCCGGCGCCTGGCTGGGCGTATCGGTCGCCAGGACATTCTCATTGGGCGGATGATCGGAGGGCAAGGGCAGGACGCTGCTGACCAGTTTCACCTGAATCGCTCCGCCGCCGGCCTCGCCGCCCCACTGGCTGTGATGAAAGAGTCCGCCAAGAAAGCCATAGGCCAGCAAGAGCGCGGCCAGTCCGCCGTGCAGCAACAGCGATCCCGCCGCCGGGGCCATCATCGGCTCCGCCGCCAGTTGCTCACCGCCTCTCGGCAGAATGTCCATGGCTTGCCTGAGAACTCCTCGGCTATCTTCCCCCCGCCGCCCTGGTGTCCAGCGGCTGCGTGACAATGGAAATGTTGGTAATCCCGGTCTGCTTCACCGCGTCCATCACGCTGGCAAACGCTCCAAACGGAACCCGCTCGTCGGCCCGCAGATAGATCACCTGATGCGCCGGATCGGTCCCCGCCTGGCGCAGCTTCCTGCCCAGTTCATGAATGTTCACCGGTTGATCGCCTAAAAATACATTCTGATCGCGGTCGATGGTCACCACCAGCCGCTGCTCGGTGATCTCCTTTACCGTCCGCGTCTTGGGCAGGGCCACTTCAATCCCCGATTGCAAGACCGGCGCGGTAATCATGAAGATGATCAGCAGCACCAGCACCACGTCCACCAGCGGCGTGATGTTGATCTCCGCCAGCGAGGTTCGCGTCTGGCCGCTGCTATTTGAAAAGGCCACGGTCCACCTCCCGGGTGGCCTCCCGGCCGGCTTCGGGTATGGCGGGGCCGGCTGCGCGCGGCACAACCGCCGGACGCACCGGAATCTCTTCCAGAGAATTCAGCAGCTCGCGGCTAAAGTCGTCGCAGCCCGAAGCGAAGCCCCTGATCCGCGCCGTGAACATGTTGTAAGCCACCAGCGCCGGCACTGCTACAAACAACCCCGCCGCCGTGGTAATCAGCGCCTCGGAGATGCCTGGCGCCACCGCCCGCAGCGTCGCCGCGCCCACCGTGCCCAGTCCATGAAAGGCGTCCACAATGCCCATCACTGTGCCGAAGAGTCCCACAAAGGGACTGACCGCCGCAATCGTTGCCAGCCACGGCATCCGCTGCTCCAGCGCGGTCACCGCCTCGCTGGACGCCGTCTGCGCCGACCGCTCCAGCGGCATCAGGTTGCGCGGCGGGCCCGCGCCGCCCGTCTGCCGCTTGTAGGTCTCGTACACGTCATTAAAGACCTGCGCCAGCGGGCTTGCCTTGCACTCCACGGCCAGCTGGGCCATCTCCTGCAAGCGCGTCGCCTTGCGGAAGGCGCGCAAAAACTTCTGGCTCGCCTGGGTCGCCTTGCGGAAGGAGGATATCTTGCCCAGAATAACCGTCCACGAATACAGGCTGGCCACAAACAGCACTACCAGCACGGCCTGTGCCACCGGCCCGCTGTTCATCACCATCTCAACCAGCGCGCTGGAAGCCTGAGCAACCGGCGTCCCCTGGGTCACGTCACCATTCACCGGCAGTTGTAAGACGAAAGCTGCAATCAAAATCGGCGTTCACCTCAGTCTTTACCGTATCAGACGCAATGACCCCCTCCCAAGTGATCGATCTGGTCCCCCCGCCCGGTTTTGCCCTCCTCGCCCAGCCGCGCAAGCCGCCTTTCATGCTATGCTGCGCTCGTATTCTCATTGCGTTTTTTGCGCTGATCCGCGATAGGCTAAGAAGCTGGGTGGGTAACCAAGAATTCAAAATAGCTGGGTGCCCCATCCATTCCGCGTTTTTTGCGGAATGGATGGGAAACGACGAACCCCAAATAGCTGTCATCCTGAGCGGAGCGCAGCGAAGTCGAAGGACCTGCTTTTGTTTTTGTTTTTTCAGGAGATGAACTCAACCATGCTCGTCGAACTCCGCGCTGATAATTACGCCGTCATCGATCACGCCATCGCCTCCTTTGGCCCCGGACTCAACCTGCTCACCGGCGAAACCGGCGCAGGCAAGTCCATCCTCGTCGATGCGCTCGCCCTCCTCATGGGGGGCAAAAGCTCGGTCGAGCTGGTCCGCCACGGCGCCGACAAAGCCGTCGTGGCTTGCGTCTTCGAGTCCACAACCAACGCCGAATCCATCCTCGAAGAGAACGGCATCGACTCCGGCGGCAGCGAGGTCATTCTGCGTCGCGAGATTCTTTCCACCGGCAAGGGCCGCGTCTTCGTCAACAACCAGCCGGCCACCGTCGCCGTCCTCCGCCAGCTCGCCCCTGAACTGGCCCTGGTTCACGCCCAGAGCGAGAGCCTCAGCAGCTTCGACCAGTCCCAGCAGCGCGCCCTGCTCGACCGCTTCGGCGGCCTCTCCACTGAAACAGTCGCCGAAGCCCACGCCCGCTGGCGCGCCGCTCAAACCAGGCTCGACGACCTCCTCCAGGGCGAGCAGGACCGCCTGCGCATGGTCGATCTGTGGAGCTACCAGAGTAAGGAGATTGCCGCCGCTCATCTCGCCGCCGGCGAAGATGAAGCCCTCGAAACCGAAAAGCGCGTCCTGGCCAACGCCGAAAAGCTCTACGCCGCCGCGATGGGCGCCTTTGACCAGCTCTACGAAGGCGGCAACTCCGCCGAGGCCGCCCTGCGCGCCGCACTGCGCAACGTCGAGGAACTGGCCCGCTACGACCCCCGCTTCATCGAGCCCGCACTGCAGCTTGCCTCCACCCGCGCCACCGTCGGCGACCTCAGCGCCAGTCTGCGCGACTACGCCGAAGGCATCAACGCCTCGCCAGAGCGCCTCGCCGAGATCGAAGACCGCCTCGCCCTCCTCGACCGCCTCAAGCGCAAGTACGGACCTACCATCGCCGAAGTCATCGCCTTCGCGGAAGAGGCAGCCCGCAAATTAGCCGAAGTCGAAGACCGCGACGAAATTCTGAAGACCTTGCGCGCCGAGCTGGACGCCGCCACCGCCGCCTATCGCTCCGCCGCCACAACCCTCAGCGCCGAACGCCGCGCCGCCGCCGCCAAGCTAGCCAAGCTGGCTGAAGCCCAGATCAACTCCCTCGCCATGAAGGTCCACTTCGAGGTTGCCGTTACTGCCAACGAAGAACAATCCCACTGGACCTCAACCGGCTGGGACACCGTCGAATACCGCATCGCCACCAACCCCGGCGAACCCCTCAAGCCCCTCGACCAGATCGCCTCCGGCGGCGAAATGTCCCGCGTGATGCTGGCCCTCAAGGTCAGCGTCGAAGAGGGAGCGGTCAAGCCCAAAAAGAAGACTCCCACCCCCCGCACTCTGGTCTTCGACGAAATCGACATTGGCATCGGCGGACGCGCCGCGGAGGCCGTTGGCCAAAAGCTCAAATCCCTCAGCCGCGGCCAGCAGGTCTTGTGTGTGACACATCTTCCACAAATTGCCGCCTTCGCCGACCAGCACTTCCTCATCGACAAGCGCGAGTCCGACGGCCGCACCAGGATCAAGGTGACCCTCCTCGACGACCAAGCCCGCACCCAGGAAGTAGCCCGCATGGTCTCCGGCGCAACAGTCACCGAAACCAGCCTCCAGCACGCCGCCCAGATGATCGCGGCCAGCCGATGAAGAGAACGAAGCCTTCAGACGGTTGAATTTCCCTGAATGCGAATAGAGCAGTCACACCAAAAAAATGTTTCATCAGCCGAACATAAGATAGGTCGAGAAGGGGAACCAATGCCAACGCAGGAAGACATACAGAAGGACAATGAAGTAACTCTGCACTCTGACGAAATGCTGCTATTTCACTATACGAGTTTGGAATCATTTCACGGTATGACTGACACAGGAAGAATGTGGGCCAGCCACATTCGATATCTCAATGACACATCGGAGCAGCTTCTGATGTGGAAGCTCGTTCAGAACAGGATCGAGGAGCGATTACAAAACGCAACCGATGATCTGCGTGAAAGACTGCTGCATTGGAAGTCAGTCACGACGGTTCCCCAAAACGAGGACATCTATGTAATTTCGTTTTCCAACGATGGAGGCGACCGCCTTAGTCAATGGAGGGGCTACGGAGCCAACGCTGGCATTTCCATTGGCTTTAGTCGTAAAGCACTGGAGCGGAAATGTGCTGAGTTTACAACCAAGGCATTCAAACCGCCGGGCAAAACGGGCGCAGCGCATCTTTTCCCAGTTAAATACGTTGATACCTCTGGTGATGAACAAACCAACAAACTGATTGATATTTTCCTAGACAGGCAGCCGACAGACCTACGCTCGGGCAAATACACCATAGAACAGGCGTTTTCCCGTGCGATTTCCTACTTTTCGGCCACGTTGAAACATATAGCGTTCAGCGATGAACAAGAGTATCGAATAATAATATTTGATTTTGAAGGTGGACAGACGCCAAGCTATCGTGCACGCAAAGCTCTGTGGATACCCTATATAGAATTGGATATCCGGGATGCAGAACCATCCAAGATCATTGTAGGGCCGAGTCCTCATAAGGAGAACACCGTCGTTGCCCTCAAGCATATGCTCGTGTCGAGAAATTCTAAAGAAATTGAGGTAATAGCTACTCAAATGCCTTACCGAGATTGGTAGATGGCCTGGGTGCCCAGAGTGCCCCAGCGGGTGCCGGGTGCCCCAGGTCCCGCCTTTGGGACCTGGGATTCAGCACTCGCCCATTGGCTCACCTCACATCATTGACAAAATCTGTAAATGTAGATACGATACTGTATATACGGAGGGCCGCTTGCACTGGACTTGGGACCTCGAAAAGGCGAAGAAGAATCTTGAGAAATATGAAGCGAGGTAACCCAGAGCCGTTGACCCCAGAGTTGCAGTCCGAGTTGGATGTTTTGGCCGCGATGCCGGAGAGCGAGATCGACACCACAGATATGCCGCCCATCACTGATTGGAGCCATGCGGTGCGCGGCCCGTTCTACCGCCCCATCAAGCGCCCTCTCTCGCTGCGCATCGACGCCGACATTCTCGACTGGTTTCAGCGCCAGGGCCAGGGCTACCAAACCCGCATGAATGGCGCCCTGCGCGAGTACTTCGAGCGCCACCGCGAACACGCTTGAGACCGGGGATATGGCCGCTGTCATCGCGCGGCTTATTCATCTATCATGATTGCCATGCAAACCAAACTCCGCTGGGGAGTTCTCAGCACCGCCAACATCGGCCTCACGAAAGTCATCCCCGGCATGATGCGGGGACAGTTCACCAGCGTTACCGCCATCGCCTCCCGCGATCTGGCCAGGGCGCGGCAGGCCGCGAGCGCGCTCGGCATTGCCACGGCCTACGGCTCCTACGAGGAGCTTTTAGCCGACTCCGCGATTGACGCCGTCTACATTCCGCTCCCCAATCACCTGCACGTTCCCTGGGCGATCAAGGCCGCCGAGGCCGGCAAGCACGTTCTCTGCGAGAAGCCCCTCAGCCTGACCGTCGCGGAGGCCGAAACGCTGCTCGCCGTTCGCGCTCGCACGGGAGTCAAAATCGGCGAAGCCTTCATGGTCAACTGCCATCCCCAGTGGCAGCGAGTCCGCGCGCTGCTGGACGCTGGGCGCATCGGCGAATTGCGCGCCATCTCCGGCGTTTTCAGCTACTTCGACAACGATTCAGCCAACATTCGCAGCAAGGTGGAATGGGGCGGAGGCGCGCTAATGGACATAGGTTGCTATCTCGTCCACGCCTCGCGCTACGCCTTCCGCCAGGAGCCCCGCCGCGTTGTCGGGCTCATCGACCGCGACCCCCAAATGGGCATCGACCGGCTCACCTCGGCGCTACTCGACTTTCCCGGCGGCCAGGCGGTCTTCACGTGCAGCACACAACTGATTCCCCATCAGCAGATTCAAATCCTGGGCAGCCGCGGATGCATCACGCTGGAGATTCCCATCAACGCGCTTGCTGACCGGCCGGCGCGCTTGTTCATCGACTCCAGCGGCGATCTGCGCGGCAGCGGCATTGAGACCGAGACCTTTCCCGCCTGCGATCAGTACACACTGCAAGGGGACGCCTTTGCCAGAGCTGTCTTTGAAGGCGCGCCGGTGCCTGTTCCCCTGGAAGATTCAATCCAGAATATGGCAGTGATTGAAGCCATCTTCCACTCGGCCAGGTCGGGCCAATGGGAGGCCCTGCCGCAATGAAGAATCTGCCGCTCGCGAAGGTCTACCAGTTGCTCGAGCCGGGGCCCGTAGTGTTGCTGACCACATCCCACAAGGGCCGCGCCAACGTGATGACCATGTCCTGGCAGACGATGGTCGAGTTCGAGCCGCCGCTGATTGCCTGTGTCGTCAGCAACGCCAATTACAGCTTTGCCGCATTGCGAGCGACAAAAGAGTGCGTGATTGCCCTGCCTGCGCTGAAACTGGCGCCCAAAGTCGTCGAGATCGGCAACTGTTCGGGCCGGGATGTGGACAAGTTCAAGAGATTCGGTCTTACGCCTGCGCCGGCCGAGCGCGTGGCGCCGCCTCTGGTGGCCGAGTGCTTTGCCAATCTCGAATGCCGGGTGGTCGATACCCATCTTGTGAACAAGTTCAATCTTTTCGTCCTGGAAGTTCTCAAGGCGTGGTACGATCCGGCGCAGAAGAAGCCGAAGACCATCCATCATTGTGGGCACGGCAGGTTCATTGTAGATGGGGAGATGCTCAAGCTGAAGTCGAATATGCCATGAGAGTTGCGCGTTAATTGTTAAAGTGTTACATGAAAGTTGAGCGATCTGTTCGATTGGGAGAATTTGGGTGAAGCTCGTTGAAAGAAACCAGAATCTTCCGCATATTCAACCGCCCGTAACATTGACCGTAGAGAATTGAGTACGGAAGAAATTCTGCAAGGGAGATTTCCGTGAAGAAAACGATAATTGCCGTTGGATTGTTGGTTGTGGCCTTGAGCACGGCTCAGGCTCAGAAGTTGACCGGGGCGGGCGCGACCTTCCCCTATCCGATTTACTCCAAGTGGTTCAGCGAGTACAGCGCGGCGCACCCCGGCGTCGAGATCAATTATCAGTCCATCGGCTCCGGCGGCGGTATCCGTCAGATGGTGGCCGGCCTGGTCGACTTCGGCGCCACCGATGGTCCGGCAACCGATGAGCAACTGGCTCCGTCCAAGACCAAGCTGATTCACCTTCCCACAGTGATGGGCGCGGATGTGCCGGCCTTCAATGTTCCCGGCGTCAATGACATCAGGTTTAGCAGCGATGTGCTGGCTGATATCTTCCTGGGCAAGATCACCAACTGGAGCGATCCGCGCATCGCCAAGGACAATCCCGGCGTCCATCTGCCCAACTTGAAGATCATCGTTGTCCACCGCGCGGATGGCAGCGGCACGACCTATATCTGGACCGATTATCTGAGCAAGGTCAGCTCCGAATGGGCTAATGGCCCCGGCAAGGGCGCATCCGTCGCATGGCCGACAGGCGTGGCCGGCAAGGGCAATGAGGGCGTGGCCGGTTATGTGCGCCAGTTGTCCGGTTCCCTGGGCTACATCGAGCTGATCTACGCTCTGCAAAACCACATCAGCTTCGGCTCAGTCAAGAATCCGGCCGGCAACTTTGTGAAGGCCTCCATCGAAGGCGTCACTGCGGCGGCGGCCAGCGTCAAGCAGATCCCCGACGACTACCGCATCTCCATCACCAATGCCCCCGGCAAAGAGGCCTATCCCATCTCCAGCTTCACCTGGCTGCTGGTGCCGCTCAAGTCCGCCGACCCCGCCAAGGGTAAGGTAATCAAGGACTTGCTGAACTGGATCGTCACAGCCGGCGAGAGCGAAGCGGCCGGTCTCTCCTATGCGCCGCTGCCCAGGAATGTGGTGCAGAAGGAACTCAAGACCATCTATTCGTTGCAGTAGAACCAGAAAAACAAGCTGGGTGCCTCACACTCGCCGCTCTTGTATTTGTGGTTAGTGTGGGGTACCGCGAAGACCCCGTCCCGCAGCCGGTCTGCCGCTGTGGACCGTTGCGCAATTGCTGTGCTACGATGGCCGACGGAGGAAAGTGTATGCGGAATTTGGTTCGGATTCTGGTGGTTAGCGCCTTGGTCTTCTTGCCCGCGGCTTCATTTGCAGGGGAGAAATTCGACGGTAATTGGCTTACAACTCTAACCTGCCCCGCAAAAGGAAACACCGAAGGCTATACTTGGAAGTTTCCCGGCGTGGTCACAGCCGGCAGCTTCCGCGCGGAGCACGGCACAGCGGATCAACCCGGCTATCTGCTGATCACAGGTCCCATTGCAGACGACGGCACAGCCAAGCTCTCTGCCTCTGGCATTGTCACCTCCAGGAAATATGCCCGCGGAGTCTTCGCGCATGGGGGCGCGGATTACAGCTACAACATCAAGGCCCAATTCAAAGAGACGGAAGGCTCAGGCGCCCGCGACGAGGGCCTCGGCGTTTATGGCCGCCCCTGCACCTTTGAGTTCGTCAAGCAGTAAGCCCGAATCAGACGGATGTACATCGGCGCATTTCCACGGAAAGATTATGAATCTGGGTGCCCCATCCTTCCGCGCTCTTTGCGGAAGGGTGGGAAACCATGAAGATGATCCCTGGATTCTAACCCGCCAGATGTTCCCCAATCAGCCGGTCGACAAGCGCCATCAGGTGCTCTCCGGTTCGTGGCAGGATGAACGCCGAATTTGTCTCGTCCCAATCGAGCTTGAAGCTGGTTGATAGCGCCGAAATCCAAATCTGGCGAACCGGCGCGTTGGGCGTAATCACGAACTTGCCAGCCGGCTCCTCGAAGGCGACGTTCAACACGCCGTTCTGTTCATCGACCTCAAAGCCGGACTCCGCTTCTTCCTCGCGTACAATCAAGTGCTGCATCAGCGAGTCGAGAGCGGCTTCGGCCACGCGGCGAAACTGCAATTCATCCAACATACAACCCAGTCTAACAACTTCTGCCGCCGCAACCCATTGCCGGCTGAACTTCGCCGCGCGAAAGAAGTTTAAGACAAAATCCAGGGAGGAGGTTGCATCTCCACGATGGATGTGGTAATTTACTAACTAGTTAGTTAAATATGATCACATCTGTCCCAACCCGCACCCAGGCCGAACGCGCCGACCAGACCCGCGCCCGCATCCTCGACGCCGCCATTCACGAATTCAGCGAAAACGGCCTGGCTGGCGCGCGCACTGAGCAGATAGCCGAGGAAGCCGGTGTCAATAAAGCCCTCCTTTACTATTACTTCAAGAGCAAGGATGAGCTGTATGTAGCTGCGATCGAGGCCATGGTGGAGACGGTCCGGGCCAACAGTTTCGCCGTCCTGGAGGCCGATGCTCCGGCGGGCGAAAGGTTCCTGCGCATTATCCTGAACCACTTCGACCGCATGTACTCCAACCGCGCATTTCAGAGCCTGATGCAGCAGGAGATGATCCGCCTCCATCGCGGCGAGTCCAGTGCCATGGGGCCGATCTCCGAGAAGCTGATGCGTCCGTTGTGGGCCAGGGTCAAGGCCGTGGTCGAAGAGGGAATTGCCGCCGGGGAACTGATTCCGGTCGAGTGGACGCAGTTGATCTACGCCGGCCTGGGGGCCAACGTATTCTACTTTCTCTCCGCGCCAATGACCAAATGGTCGCAAGGCTTCGATCCGCTGGAGCCTGCCGCTCTCGAACTCCGGCGCAAGGTTGCCATTGAATTTCTTGGGCAGGCCATTTTCATGGATCGCGAGCACGGCGCGCGCGTGGCCGCCTGCGTACTGGCCGCAACACCAATGCCGCCATTGACTGACTCGCCAGCCGGTCATTCCCGCAATGCAATTTTCAAAAGCCGCAATATCGATGCTGCTCAAACGTCTGCAATTGAAGTGAGGCACAAGTGAACGCACGCAATAAAGTTTTTCTGATCCTGGGTTTGCTGACCGTGGGGTCGCTGATCTGGTACCTGGTCACGGTGCGGCCCACCACCGATCTGCAACTGATCGGCACGGTGGACGCCAACGAGGTGGTAGTGAGCAGCAAGATTCCAGGGCGCATCCAGACGCTGACGGTAGACGAAGGCCAGCAGGTGACGGCCGGCCAGCTGATCGCCATCATCGAGAGCGACGACCTGCAAGCCGCGCGCAAGGCCGCCGAGGCCACCGCAGCTGGCCAGAACTGGAAGCTCGGCGAGACGGTTGAAACCGAGCGCCAGACCCGCGGCGAAACCGGCAGCGCCGCCGTCAACGCCGAGGCCCAGCTCAGCGCCGCCAAGGCCACGCTAGCCCAGGCGAAGGCCAACTACGACCATCAGCAGGCCGACACCAGCCGCACCGTAGCGCTGGCTCAGCAGGGAATTATGAGCGAGCAGGCCAAGGACGACGCGGCTACCAGCCTCCAGGCAACCAAAGCCGCCGTCGATGCGGCCAAAGAGAACGTTGCCGCCGCTGAAGCCTCGTTGCGACAGGCCCGCGCCCACGAACTGCTCACCAATGTCGCGGCCCGTACCGTGGACGAGACCCGCGACGTGGTCGTGAATGCCCGCGCTCTGGCCGACCAGGCCAAAGTCGAGCTGGGTTACGCGCAGGTTTTTGCCCCGGTCAGCGGCAGGGTCAACGTCCGCGCCGCCCGGCAGGGCGAAGTCGTCGCCGCCGGCGCCGCCATAGTCACTATCATGGACCTGACCCAAACCTGGGTCTACGCCCCGCTGCCTGAAACTCAGGCCGACGCCGTCCAGCTTGGTGATTCGCTGCGTGTCGTGATGCCCTCGGGCGCAACGCTTCAGGGCAAGGTCATCAATAAAGCCGCAGAGGCCGACTTTGCTACCCAGCGTGACGTCGGAGCCCGCAAGCGCGACATCAAGACCGTTCAGCTCAAGCTGCTCATCGACAATCCCGGCGAGCGCTTCGTTCCCGGCATGATTGCGGAAGTCGATATTCCAAAGAGCAAGCTGGTGAAAGAATGACGGTCCCGGCCATTGAAGTCTCCCATATCGTCAAGCGCTACGGCGATTTTGAAGCCGTTAAGGACGTCAGTTTCTCGGTTGCCGAGGGCGAAATCTTCGGCCTGCTCGGGCCCAACGGCGCAGGCAAAAGCACGCTGATCCGCATGATGACCACGCTGATTCCACTCACTGGCGGCCACGCCATCGTCGCTGGCCATGATGTGGCCAAGGACCCCGATGCGGTCCGCCACATGATCGGCGTCATTCCCCAGGCGCTTACCAGCGACCCCGACCTTACCGTCGAAGAGAATCTCAGCATCTACGCCAAGCTCTACAGCGTGCCCAAGGCCGAGCGCGTGAAAAGCATCGCCGAAGTCCTCGAAGCTGTGGACCTCACCAAGTGGCGCGGCGCGCAGGTCAAGACACTCTCCGGCGGAATGAGGCGCCGGGTTGAAATCGCTCGCGGCCTAGTCCACAATCCTCGCATCTTCTTCCTCGACGAGCCCACCACCGGCCTCGATCCCGTCTCCCGCATCGCCGTCTGGGAGATGCTCAGCAACCTGCGCGCCACCCGCAACCTCACCATCCTGATCACCACGCATTACATGGATGAGGCCGACAAGCTCTGCGACCGTCTCGCCATCGTCGATCACGGCACGCTCGTCGCCTTGGGCACGCCTCTTGAGTTGAAGCACAGCGTCCCCGGCGCCAACGTTGTCGAAGTACACTTCGACCGCGAGACCCCCGAGTGGCAGGCTCGTCTGGAAGGCCTCGAGGGCGTATCCAGCGTGCAGGCCGAGAGCGCCGGCTATTATCGCGTACTAACTTCCTCCGGCTCCAAAACCACCATGCAGTTAGTCGAGTTAGCCGCCTCTTTGGGCGAAACCCTGACTTCCCTCAGCGTGCAAAACACCACGCTTGACGATGTATTCGTCCACTACACCGGCCGCCAGCTTCGCGATGAGCAGGTCAAGCCGCCCCACTTTACAATGCCGCCCCGGCCCGGAGCACAGCCATGATCAGAATGTTCGCCATTGTCGAGCGCGAGATGCGCAAGTTCTTCCGCTCGCCGACTCTCATGATCATGTCGCTGATGATGCCGCTCCTGCAGTTGATCATCATGGGCAACGCCTTCGGCGGCAAGATCGTCGGCTGCCGCGTTGCTGTCGTGGACTACGACCACGGCCCGCAAGCCGTCAAACTCCGCGAAGCCTTCGACTCGATCGCGGTCAACATCAAGACTTTCACCACGGTCGAATACACCAACGAGGTGCAGGCCCGCGAAGACGTGCGCACCGGCAAGATCGACGCCGCGGTCATCATCCCCGCGCAATATTCCCGCCGCGTCTATTCGCAGGACGCCCCGGTCATCGGCCTGGTCGTCGATGACACTGACCCATTCACCTCCGGCTCCATCGAGGCCGAGATGCAGTTAGTCGTCAGCGCGCTCACCGCCCCGGTCATCCAGCCCCGCCTGGCCAGTCAGATCGCCCTGGAAATTGTCGAGCTTTATCCCTACGTCAACTACATGAAGTTTTTGCTCCCCGCCACCATTGCCCTGGCCATGTATATTTCGGTGATGATCGGCGGCGGAATGTTATATATCGACGACAAGGCCCGCGGCGTTCACGAGGGCTATCTTGTCACTCCCATCACCAAGCTGGAGTTAGTCTTCGGCATGAACCTGGCCGGGGCCATGAAAGCCACCTTGGCGGGAATCTCGCTTACGGTCATCGGCTCACTGATGGCCGGACTCGGCGTCATCTTCCATCCCGAGGCGCTGGCCGAGCTCTTCTGCCTGATCCTGGTCACCTCCATCGCCTTCAACGGCATGATGTTCCTGCTGATGGTTCGCGTCGATGATCCGCTGGTTCCCCGCGCCATGTTCGGCGTCCTCAACACGCTCTTGTTTTATCCTTCCGGAGCCATGTATCCCATCGCCGCATTCCCGGCTTGGCTGCGCGCCATCGCCATCGTCGATCCTTTTACCTACGTGATCCACGGCTTCAAAGCCATTCTGCTCAAGGACGGCGGCTTTCAAGCCATTCAATTCGATCTGTTCTTTCTTTTTGTCTTCGGCATCGGCACGCTGCTGATCGCCACGCCGCTCTTCAAACGCACGTTGTAACTATGGATCAGGCAAGTGGGTGGGATCAGCATAAGTCTGTCATCCTGAGCGGAGCGCAGCGGAGTCGAAGGACCTGCTTCTTGCTTTTCTGTCGAAAGTGCTGGAAGGCAACAAATCAGTTTTTCATGCCGAAGGCCGCTGGCCCCACCGCAGGTGGTTGTAAACTGACCCTATGACGCGTCGATTGCTTGCTTCCCCCTTGCTCGCTTTTATCGTCCTGGCCGGCTGCCACTCCGGCCAGAAGCCGCCCGCGCAGCTCAGCGCTGCTCAGAACTACAAGGTCTATCAACTGCGCGGCAAGGTGGTCTCCACCGATGCCGCCAGGGGCGAGGTCACGGTGAACCATGAGGCCATTCCTGGGTTGATGGAGGCGATGACGATGCCCTACAAGCTCAATGACGCGAGCATCCTCAGCGAGCTTCATCCGGGCGACGTGATTACCGCCGATGTGCTGGTCTCGCCCGATCCAGATGCCAGCTATCTTCTCGACCACATCGTCGTTGTGGCGCAGGCCAAGCCGGATTACAAGCCAGCCGTCTCGTACCATGTCCCCGCGCCGGGCGACGCGGTGCCCGATTTCAAGCTGCGCAACCAGGACGGGCGGCCGATTCATCTTGGCCAGTTCAAGGGCAAGTCGCTAGTGATCACCTTTATCTACACGCGCTGCCCCTCGCCCGACTTCTGTCCGCGAGTGACGCGCAACTTCGCAGCGCTGGAAAAGCAGTTAGCCGCCAACCCCGCGCTCTTTGCCAAAACGCATTTGATCTGCATCAGCTTTGACCCGGAGCACGACACACCGGAGCGGCTCCGCGCCTATGGAGTGACTTACATAGGCAGCGACGCGAAGAGCGCCTTTGCGCACTGGGAGTTTGCCGTGCCGGAGAAATCCGTGCTCGCCGAGATGGCCAAATTCTTTGACCTGGGAATGACCAACGAGGCGGATTCGACGATCACCCACACGCTCTCGACCACGCTGATAGGCCCGGACGGCAAGGTGGCGCGCTTCTATCCCGGCAACGAATGGACGCCGGAGCAGGTGCTTGGCGATGTGAAGCAGTCGGCCGCAAGCGCCGGCTGATGCTTTGTTTCCTCAAGAGATCAGCGTACGGCCTGGGTTTTCGTCGTTTCCCTCGGCTTGCCGTTTTTTGAATTGGGCGATGTCGTAAAGGCGGCTTGCTCCTTCAGTAGCGCGGGCAAAGCATTCTAGAGCATATCACTAGAGCATATCACTAATAGGTGTACACTGTAATTGCTCTGGCCTTCGCGATAAAGAAGATGGCAAAGGCCTATTCAAATGATCTTCGATGCAAGCTTTTGACGGCCTATGATTGCGGGCAGGGAT
>Ga0224555_1002074_pt1 | contig 24735 bp, 19 predicted proteins | sample 714S23034metaG_FD_180687 | JGI IMG/M metagenome (GOLD analysis project Ga0224555, IMG submission 180687) | Peat soil microbial communities from Stordalen Mire, Sweden - 717 S2 30-34 | ecosystem: Environmental > Terrestrial > Soil > Wetlands > Peat | place: Sweden: Norrbotten County, Stordalen...
ATCCTCTCCACTTCCTATGGAACGAGGGGAAGCAGTCGGCGGGGGCGCCGACTGCCACACGCGAGGGCGCGCGTGCCCCCCGGAATTGAAAACGGGCGCGTTAGGCGAGGATTTGGGGAGCAATATCCTCTGTTATTTCCCGGCGGGATTGGCGGTGGAGTTGAGGCGCATGGCGTTGGTGCGCATACTGGTGGATGGCCACGGCCTGCTTTACCATGCCTCCTTGCCCCATTGCTCTGGCACGTCAAATAGGCTATTGTGCCTCCGTGAACGAAAAAAATGAACCTGTGTTAACTGGAATAATATGAGCAACAAGGCCAAAGACCTCACCAAACAAGCCCCCACCAGCCCCCGTCAACGCACCGGCGGCTACGTTGTCCTCTCACGGATGACCGACAAGGCGCGCGCCGACATCGCCGGCAAGATTGGCGACTACCACACTGATTGCCCGCTCGACCACAGCCTCCTTGACTGGAAGGGGGTCAAATACGCGGACGTCCGCAAGGCCCTGGAGGCCGGCGCCACCGACGAAGCAATTGCCAAGCACTTGGATTCCCACGGCACCAAGAAGACGCCCGCGGAGATCAAGGCCTGGTCGGACAACGTGGAAAACGCCACGCTGCACGGCGACCCCGAGAAAGGCAAATTCTTCGATGGCGAATGCGCAAAACTGGGTCTCGACCCCGCCAAGACTTCGCTCTTCGACTGGTTGGAAGCAGATGACCGCGCGAGCTTCGCCAAGCAACCCCCGACTCCACAGCGATAGACTGATAACCCGCACAATTGGTTGCAGCCTTTCCCGGCCTGCCGGCCGGGGCTTTTCGCGGCGCCGTCCGATCCGGTCTGGACCGAGACGGGCCTTTGCGTCAACAGCAACGCCACGGTGTGCTTCCCCGCAACAGGAACCTGGACCGGCAACGGAAACGACCCTGACCCCATAAGGTGTGGCCCGGAAGGAGGCTCTTCAAATAAGGGCGGCGGGAAATCCCGCCGCCCTGGTTCGTCCAAGCGCCCCGGAATGGCTTTTTTTGAGCAGGCCCTTCAAAAAGACCGGCTTTGGCGGGAAAATGGCGTCCGGGCAAAAATATTTGAATTATTTACTTGAAGTGCAGTCTATACATGATAGTGTGCAATATGTGAGGGCGCTTTTGCGCCCTGTTCTTTGACATTTTGCAGAATGGAGAATGGACAACCTGGCGAAAGCCTAAAGGCTGAATGCTAAAGGCTAAAGGGGGAAAACAGCGAAATCGGAATTGGGGCAGGTCAATTCGATCTAATTCGACCTTCAGCCAGTTTTTTTGCGAATCTTGCGCCTCTTCGCGGCAAAGTATTGAGGCATGGCCGCTAAAAAGCGCAAAAGAAAGTTCAATTCGGGCCGCCGGTTGAGGTTTGACGGAATGACATCGCTAACGCCAAATAACGCCAAATAACGCCAAAAAAAATAAAAAGAGGCGGATGAAGGATGACGCAAAAGCTCAATCCGCCTTCGCTGCGCTTCCGCCTTCGCCAAAGGCTACGGCGGACAAGACGGCGCGACAAGTCCGGCTTCGCGACGCTCCCGCCGGGGCTGCGGATTCCCTGTTGTTTCGTGGCGGCAATGGGGGTAGAGTTAATCCTCATGGCGTTGGTCCGCATACTGGTTGACGGCTACAGCCTCCTGCATAACTGGCCGGAGCTGGCGCCGGGCAGGCCTCGTTATTCGATGGAGGCGCGCGATGAATTGATCCGCATCCTCACCCTCTACCGCGACGCCACCAGCACGCCCATCACCATTGTCTTCGACGGCGCGGGAAAAACCGCTGGCACGGAATTCCCCTCCACGCCGGACCTGGAAATCCTTTACTCGCGCAACGGCCAGACGGCGGACCAAATCATCGAACGGGTGGCCGTCCGCATGAGCGCCTTTGGCGAGGTGCTGGCGGTGACGGACGACTTCGCGGAACAGGACACGGTGTTTTACCATGGCGGAATGACCTCCAGTTGCGCCAATTTTATCGCGGGCGTGGAGCGGGCCTTGCAAGAGCAGGCGCGCGACATCGCCCACCGCAACCGCCGCCAAAAAGCGGCCTTCAAGGCCCCCCGATGACCCGCTGTCTTTCATGGCGACGATGGCCGGGCGCGGCCCTGCTGTGGGCCTTGGCGGCGCTGGTCCTGGCCGCCGCCTGCTGCCGCGCGGAGGACGCGCCCCCACCCGCCCACCGCATGGAGAACCGTTTTCTCTTTGTCATTGACACTTCCTCGGCCATGAAATCCCGCACCAACGGCCTGCTCGAGGCCGTCAGTGGATTGCTCGGCTCCGGCATGAAAGGCCAACTGCGCGAGGGCGACACCATCGGCCTGTGGACTTACAGCGACCGCCTCAACACGGATTTTCCGATGCAGGTCTGGTCGGAGCCAGCAAAGGACGACATCCTGCACGACGTGCGCGAGCACTTGGAGGAGCTGGTTTATGCAAAGCGCGCGCACCTGGAAAAGGCGCTGCCGGCCATCGTCCAGGCGATGGCCAAGTCGGAAAGGCTGACGGTCCTCCTTGTTTTTGACGGCTCCGACCCGGTCAAAGGGACGCCCTTCGACAAGGACATCAATGAGCTGCACAAGAAGTACAGCCGCGAATTCAAAGCCGCCCACGCGCCCTTTGTCACGGTCCTGGCGGCGCGCAAGGGCAAGGTCTTCGATTACACCATCAATTATCCCGGCTCGGTGGTTGTCCCTCTCACGGCGGACCCGCTGCCGCCGCCCAAAACCAATGCGCCGCCGCCCGTGGCGGCCAGCGCGCCGCCCCCGCCCGTGACGGCCATTCCACCGTCTGAACCGAATCCGCCGCCGCGCCGAATCGAAATCACCCTGAGCGGCTCCAATGCCGCGCGCAAAGTGGCCGACGCGCCGGCAGCCCCCGTTTATGTCGCGCCTGTTGCGCCGTCCGCGCCCGCCCCAGTCCCCACACCTGCCCCGGCCGTCGTCTCCAACGTCCCTCCGCCCGTTGTGGCCGTGCCGGTCGCAGCCCAGGTTGTCACTCCCAATTTTACGCCCCCGGCCCCCGCACCCGCGGCCGCGGTTCCGGCCCCAACCGTCCCCGCGGCGTTGCCGCCGCCCGCCGTCACCCCGCCCGGCCAGCAGTTGGCCATGTTCATCATGGCATTTTCATTATTGACAATCGCGGTGGTGCTGGTGCTGTTTCTGGTGCGCCGCTCCCGGGGCGGCAGGCAGCCGAGCCTCATCTCGCAATCCATTGACCGCTCGCGGTGACTTTGCCCTTCAACCCGCCATTGCCATCCATGCCTTTGCCCAAACCCACCTCCCTCATTCGCCCCCTGGTTCGCCGCCTGCGCCCGTACGTGCCCGGCGAGCAGCCCAAAATCCGACGCCTGATCAAGCTCAACACCAACGAGAATCCGTACCCGCCCTCCCCCAAGGTGCTGGCGGCCATCAAGGCCGCCACCGACGGGCGCCTGCGGCGTTATCCCAATCCCACGGCCGACGGCCTGCGCGGGCAACTGGCCCGGTTGCACGGCTGCGCGCCCGAAAATTTCATCGTGGGCAACGGCTCGGACGAATTGCTGGCCCTGGCCACGCGCGCCTTTGTGGATCCGGGGCGAAGCGTCCAGTTTTTCACGCCGAGCTATTCCCTCTATCCAGTGCTGGCGGACATTCATGGCGCGCGGCGCAACCCGGTTCCCTTGTCGCCGGATTTCGGGCTGCCATCGGTCGCCGAGTTGCGCCGGGGCGGGACGTGGGATTTTCGGGCGCCCCTGACCTTCATCACCACGCCCAACGCCCCAAGCGGACGCGGCTATGACACCGGGGAACTGAGAGCGCTGTGCCGCGCGCAAGCGGGCGTGGTCGTTTTGGACGAGGCCTACGCCGATTTTGCGCGGGAGAACGCGTTTTCGCTCGCGCTGGAATTCCCGCACGTCCTTGTCGCACGGACGTTCTCCAAGGCCTATTCGCTCTGCTTTTTGCGGGTCGGGTATTTTGCCGGCCATGCCTCGTTGATCGAAGCGCTGCAAAAAATCCGCGACAGCTACAACGTCAACGGCCTGGGCCAGACGGCGGCGGAAGCGACGCTGCGGGATTTGCCGTATTACCGGCGAAATATCAAACGGCTCCTGGCCACGCGCGAACGGCTGGCGGGCCAATTGCGGGCCTTGGGCTTCGACGCGCCTCCCAGTCAAACAAATTTTATTTTTGTCCGTCCGCCGCGGTTTCCCGCCAGGGAATGGCTGCGCGCCTTGCGCGGGCGCCGCGTGCTGGCGCGGTGGTTCGACGCGCCGGAAACGAAGGATTCCCTGCGCATCACCATCGGGACCGAGGCGGAGGCGGAGGCCCTGGCGCGGGCGGCGCGAAGCATTCTGGCAGGCTGAACCGGCCGAAAAGCCGCGAGCATCCGCAAAATCCTAAAATGACCAGATCGCAGAAGCAAAGTTCATTGGTCGCACTTTTAATAGAGTTGACACGACGGGGAAATTTATTGCATGGCTCATTGTGTTTGGATTCCACCGCGTGCTTGCGCGTTGAGCGAAAGAAAAGTAATGTTTTGCCATGACTGCAACATTGTCCAAAAGCCAGGCCGAATTGCCGAGGTTGGTTGAAATCGCGAGCCAGGGAGAGGACGTGCTCATAACGGTCAAGGGCAAGCCCAAGGCGCGGTTGACGCGGGCGAATATCGCGCCCGGCACCGGCGCGACTCCCACGCGCGCGGTGGATTTGGCTGTTCGGGTCAAGGAACTGGCGTCCTTGCGCGATAAGTATCGCACCGGCAAAGCCGGACTGACGGTGGATCAGATTTTGGAAGAAACCCGCGCGGACTGCCCGTGACGTATGCACTATTTGTTTCCACGGACTTGAATATGCGGAGATGTGCCGCGGCAATTGGTTTGTCTGTTTATCCGTGAAGTGATTCTGTCAAGATAAGGGCCGGGCGCCTATATCCCCTTGCACCCGAAAAGTTTCCGTTCGCGGATCATGGTTGCGACCTGTTCGGGGACCATGTCGGCCCAGTCGCTGTCCCCGGCGCGGAGCTTTTGCAGGACGTCACGGGAGAAAATCGGCAGCACTTTCTCGTCGTAATCCCGCAGGCTCTCGATGTAACGGTTTTCCACCAGATAGGCGTGCAAATGCCGCAGGTTGGGTGCGACCCGCAAATTGGCCGCCGTGATGAGCGAGCCTGTCTTGCTTTCCAGCAACGGATAGACATAGAGCTTCAAGTCGTTTTTGAACATCCGTCCGAAGGATTCCAGGATGCCCCCGCTCAAGTCGGTGTAATACTTTTCGTCGAACAGCTCCTTCAAGGTGGGCACGCCCATGACCACGCCGATCATCTTTTTGGTGTAGCGGAAGAAATAGGACGCCAGGCGGTGGTATTCGCCGAAGTTGGAGATGAGCACCGTTTTGCCCAACGCGCCGAGAATATCCACCCGCTCCAAAAAGTCCTCGTGATCTATCTTGTCGCCGTCGGTCAGGTTTTTGAGCGTCATTTCCATCAAGGTGAGCACGTCCCCGCCTTGCACGTTGGGTTCCTGGACAAAGTCGGCCTGGGCGCACCGCAGCATGTCCAGCGTCACTTTGGTCACGGGCCGGAAGCTGCCGCGCTCGACCAGGATGCACTTTTTGTAAAAGGCATCGGCTGGCTGCATGACCTGGCCGTCGGCGGTGAACAAGGCGGCGTTGGTCAAGCCGCCCTGCACCAGTTTGAGCGTCATGAGCCGGTTGTCCAGGCGCTCGAAGGACGGCCCGGAGAACTGGATCATATCCACCTCAATCCGTTCGAGGCCGACATTGTCCGCCAGGGATTCGATGAGCGCGACCGGGTCGCCGTGAAGATACAGGCCGCCGTAAACCAGATTGACTCCGACAATCCCCAGCGCCTCCTGTTCGGCCAGATTCTCTTTATCCCAGAGCCGGACATGCACGATGATCTGGGAGGGTTCCGCGCCCGGCTCGGTCTGGAAACGAAGTCCCAGCCATCCGTGAGCGTCGTCCTGCCGCGAATAACTCCGGGCCACGACCGTATCGGCAAACACAAAGAAGCGGGTGGTGGCGCCGCGTTGTTCCTTCAGACGTTCCTGCAGCAGGGCGTACTCGTGATCCAGCATTGTTTCCAGCCGCTGGCGGCTGACATACCGCTCGGCGCGGCCGTAAATGGCGTCGCTGATGACCATGTCGTAGGCCGAAATGGATTTGGCGATGGTGCCGGCGGCGCCGCCGACGCGGAAAAACCACCGGGCCACTTCCTGTCCCGCGCCGATTTCCGCGAAGGTGCCGTATTTGGAGGCGTCCAGATTGATCTGGAGCGCCTTTTGATGCGTGCTTGGAATTTCGCGTTGCATGAGATTAAGAGATGTTTCACGGGTCAAGCGACTGTTGAAAGCGCGGCGTCCAGAACGTCCAGCAGAAACTGCGCGTCGGCCAGCGTCACGATCATGGGCGGGGCCAGGCGGATGGTTTGACTCCACAGCCCGCCTTTGCCCACCAGCAGGCCCAGGTCGCGGCAGGTTTCCACCACCTGCGCGCATTCGGCCTTGCCCGGTTCCTTGCTGGCGCGGTCCTTGACCAGTTCCAATCCCAGCAGCAGCCCCTGGCCGCGCACGTCGCCGATGATGTTGTGTTTGGCCTTCAATTTCTCCAGGCCCGCCAGGAGGAAGCCGCCCACCCGCAGCGAGTTGGCCTGCAAGTTCTCGCGTTCGATGACTTCCAGCACCGCGTTGCCCTGGGCCGACGCCACCGGGTTGCCGCCGAAGGTGTTGAAATGGATGCGTTGCGTCAGCGTGGCCGCGATTTGCGGCGTCGTCACCACCGCGCCGAGCGCGCAGCCGTTGCCGATGCCCTTGGCCATGGTGACGATGTCGGGAATGACGCCCTGCGATTCAAAACCCCAAAAATGCGCGCCCGTCCGCCCAAAGCCCGCCTGCACTTCGTCGGCGATGCAGACGCCGCCGGCGGCGCGGACGTGCTGGTAAGCGTGTTGCAGGTAGCCGTCGGGAAAGACCACGCAGCCGCCCACGCCCTGGATGGACTCGGCGATGAACCCGGCCACGCGCCCGGAGGTGGCGTAGTCAATCAGACTTTTGACATCGGCCGCGTAATTCTTCCCGGCCTCCGGCTCGTGGCGGCCCCACTGGCCGCGATACGGGTCCGGCGCGATGGCGTGATGGACGCCAAAGCTGTGGGGCACGTTGAATTTCCAGGAACTGTGCGCGGTCAGCCCCATGGAGGACATGTTGCCGCCATGATAACAATTGCGCAGGGCGATGAGGTCGAAATTGCCGGTGTAGGCGCGCGCCATGAGCATCGCCAGATCGGTCGCTTCCGAGCCGGAGTTGACGAAATAGCAGACCTTCAATTGGCCCGGCATTTTGGAGGCGAGCTTGGCGGCGTATTCGGCGATATTGGGGTGCAGATAAATGGTGGTCGAATGCTGCAACAGTTCGTTCTGCCGCCGCGCCGCCTCGACCACGTGCGGATGGCAATGGCCGACGCTGACGGTGACAATGCCGCCCAGCGCATCCAAATAACGGCGGCCTTTGTCGTCAAAGAGGTATTGGGCTTTGCCTTCCACCAGCATCATCGGTTTCTTGTAATAGAGGAACAGGCCGGGACTGAGGAATTGGCGGCGCAGCTTCAGGACCTCGTCAAAGGAAGGGCCGGTGTAGGCTTTGGGTTGATAATCAAAGGGGGGCAGCACTGGATTATTCATAGTTGTTATTCTTCCAGTGGCGGGATGGATTGGAGGGTCGGGGCATTGGTGATGCCGGAGGCTTTGAGTTTGGCCTTTTCCTTGGTTTCTTTTTCGGCCTCTTTCTTGGCGGCTCTGGCCCGGTCGGCGGCGTCTTTAAGCATCTGGGCTTCGATGGCTTTATAGCGGTCCTCCTCTTCGCTGCGGAGTTGCCACTCGCCTTGCTTGATGCCGGAGAGTTTGTTCTTTTCCCTGGTGGCCACTTCGGCGGCGAGTTCCGGCGTGGCCAACACCGTCGGACGCAGCAGCATGACCAACTCCTGGCGGCTCTTGGAGGAGGTCTTCCCTTTGAAAAGATTGCCCAGCCAGGGAATGTTCATCAAGCCGGGCACGCCGGCGGAGGTCATCTGCGGATTGTCCTGGATGAACCCGCCCAGCATGATGGTTTCGCCGTCTTTGACGGCAACCTTGGCGCCAGCCTGCTGCTTGCTGGTGATGGGAACCGCGTTGCCGTTGATGGAGGTGGAACCGATTTCCCCTTCGACGTCCACCTGAATGTCCATCACGACCAAACCCTCGGGATTGATGAGGGGAAGAATCTGCAAGTGGATGCCGATTTCCAACTGGCTGTATTGCGAACTTGGGCCGCTGGAATAGCCGTAATTGTAGGAGCCGGTGATGTAGGGGACGGTCTTGCCGATGAACATGTCGGCTGGCACGGCATGGGAAGTCTGGATGCGGGGACGGGAGAGGATAATGGAGCGGTTGTCGCTGGCGGCGGCTTCCATGACGACATTGAGGTCGTCCCCGAATTTGGCGAAATAACTGAAGCCGCTGGGAAGATTGGCCAGGGTGGAGCTGGCCGCGCTGGTGGTGCTGCTGGAGTTGGTGCCGGTCAAAAAGCTCGAGGCGTTTTGCAGGTTTTGCAGGCCGCCCGCGCCCGTGAAGGTGCTGCCGCCCTGGCGTTGCGCCAGATAGCTGACTTCGGTGTTGAGCGAACTGCCCAAATCCACTTCCATGATGATGGCGTCAATGAGCACCTGTTGCAGGACGACATCCAATTTCTTGATGATGTCCAGGATGGTCTTCATGTCCTCGTCATTGGCGAAGACCAGGAGGGAGTTGGTGCGTTCGTCGGCGATGATCTTGGTCAGGCCGAAAAGTTGGAAGGTGCCGGCGCTGGCGGCGCTTTGCACGATCTTGTTGAGGTTGTTTTGGAACGAACTGCGTCCGCTGGTGGCGGCGGAGCCGAGGGCGCTGGTGCTGGTGGCCTGGCCGGAATAGCTGCCGCTGGCGCCGCTGGTGCCGGTGCCCGTGGCGCCGAAACCGGTGGAGGAGGCGGTGCCGCGGCTGCCGGTGTTGAAGCTGGCCCCCGAAGAGCTTTTGCCGACCGAGCCGCCGGCGCCGGCCCCCAATTGGCCCAGCGCCGCCGCAATGTCGCTGGCCAGGGCGTATTTGATGGGGATCACGTTCGGTTTGATAATCAACGGCGTCACCACGTCAATTTTTCTGACCATTTCCACCATCCGATTCACGTTTTCGGCGTAATCCCGCAGGATGAGCGTTTGGGTGCTGGGCAGAGCCACAATGCTTTTGGGCATGCGGGAGAAGGGCGTGAGCACGTCGGTCAGGTCTTTGATGTCGGTGTATTTGACTTGGACGATCTGCGTCACCATTTTGCCGGCTTCCGCCAGGTTGTTGGTATTGGTGCTAATCAGGCCGCCCTCTTGTCCGGCCTGGGCCTCCGAAACGACCTTGGCGAATTTTTCACCGATGGGAACAATAGTGATGCCATTCATGCCGAGGATCGTTTCCAGGGCTTCAATGGCCTCCGTGCGCGTCAGGTTGGTTTCGGTTTTGAGAGTGATGGTGGCATCCTTGGGCACGGCTCCGGGACCGCTGCTGGCCTTGAGGATGGTGCGGCCAACCAAGTCGGCGTAAATATCCAACAATTGCTCCACCGGGACGCCGGGAAAGTTATAACTGATCTCCGCCGGTTCATTGGTTTTTACGATGGCGGGCGCGGCGTTGGCGCCCGGCGTGACGGCTGATCCCGGAATGGCCGGGATGCCGGGCGCAACCGGCCCGGTGGCGGGAGGGGGCGCCAGAGCCGGGGTCGGGGCAGCCGGCGCGGGCGGGCCGGGCGTTGGAAGAACGGACGAACGGCGGGACGATTGATTGGTGCGCTGCGGTATTTGTGCCTGGGCAACCTGCCAGCCGCCGTCGAGGCCTGACTCGGATGGGGCGTTCGGCCCTGTCACCAGCGACAAGAACAGGAGCAAAGGCATGAATCGTTTTAAGTTCATAAATTAGTGTGGCGGCGGACCTGGCTGGCCCGGACCGGGTCTGGGGATGGGTCTGTTAGGAAAAAAGGGCTTCGCTCCGCCGGACGGCTGCCTGTTGGGACCGGGGGCGGGGGAGCCGGGGAGTCGTTTGGCGGGCTGCGCCGGAACGGGCGGGGGCGCCGTTTTTTTGGCCGGCGCGGCCGCGGGCTTGTTCCCGGGGGCGGTTTCTGGCTTGGCGGCGGGGGCGGCGCTGACGGCCGTGGGCGGTTTTTTGGTGTAGTTGGCCGTCAAGGTGATGCTGCCCTTGAGTTTATAACGGTTGGCATCAGCCGGCTTGAGGTCCAGCTTGGCCACGCGGATCATGGCGGGGTCCATGCCCATGTTGTAGAGGAAGTTGACCAGTTGCGGCTCCTGGCTTTCGACATCAATGGAGGTGGAGATTTCCTCGAAGAATTCGTTTGTCTTGACAGAGGGCACGCCGAAATTGCTGACATAGACCCCGGTCTTTTTTTCCTGCGCCCGGATGGTGGCGTTGAGTTGATTCTGAGGGTCCACGGGGTGGTCCATGGAACCGCCGCCTTCCAGGCGCGACAATTTGTTGACCAGCTTCCTGTAACCGTTGGTCGGATTCACGTCCTGCTCAATGATGTGGTTGTAGTTGGCCATCGTCTTGCGCATGTCATCGAGTTGCCGGTTGATGCTGCCCCACTCGCCGAAATGAGGCCAGACGAACAACAAGTTGAGCACCACAATGACCACCAGGAAGATAATGACCACGATGCGGCGCTCCTGCGGCGTCAAATTGAGCTGGCTCAGGAAATTATTCATTGCTGCCCTCCTTAAGCTGGCAGGTGAACCGCCATTCCGCCTTGTCGCCGCGGATGGCCATCGGAGGCGAGCTGACGTCGGAAAACAGAAGCTCGTCGGGCCTGTTCGGGTTGGCCACGTGGCGCAACTCTTCGTTGAAGTTCAACACCGCCTCCTGGTCGTCGGCCGCGACGCTGCCGCGGAGTTCGAGTTTTTTGCGGTCAAAATAATAGTCGTCAATGACGGCGCTTTCGGGCAGGTGTTCGGCCACGGCTTTATAGCAATCCAGGACGGCGAACTTGAGTTCCGAGCGGTCCTTGAGGATTTGCAGTTGGTCGCTGTCTTTCATGGCGTTGGTGTAGGTCTCGCTGATGCCCGCCAGGTCGCTTTTGACGTGATTGAACTTGATCTTCAGGGCGTAGAGGGCGCCAAAGTAAATGAGCACGCCAATGATGTAAAGGCTCAACACGGCAAAGACGCCGCGCATCCACAGGCCGTCCACAAATTGCTGGCGATAGCGTTTGGCGAACTCCGGCGGCAGCAGATTGGTGGAGGCGTCGGCGGCGCAACGTTCGGTGCTCCGGGCCACCAATTGGGCCTCGGGCAACGGGGCGATGATGTCAATCTGCTCGCCTTCGTCCTTGAAAACGGGTTCCCAAAAGCGGGCTTCCTGGGGGCTGGCCACCAGATGAATCTTGGGCGCGCCCGTCAGCCAGCCTTCCAATTCTCCCGCCCAGGCGATCTGCTCGATTTGGGTTCTCAGTTGCGGCCCGCGTTCAGGACCGGGTGGCAGCGAAACCAGGGTGATGTTCTGGATGGCGTCCCCGTACCACCACGCCACCAAGGCCGGTTCGCCGGCGGCGCCGGGCACGATCCACACTCCCTCCTCGCGGATGTCCACCGCCAGCAACATATCCAGTCCGGGCGCTTCCAGGCGGTCGGCCAGGAACCCTTGCGTCTCCAACTGCCCCAAAAACTCCTCCACCGCGCTGCGGGCCGCGATAATGACAATAACCGTCTGCAAGGCTTCCGCCTTGCCGGCCGGGCGCGGCATCATGAAGATGCTCCAAACGACATGCGTGACCGGCAGAGGCGAGAGCTTCTCCAACTGCAACTCCACCATTTGCGCAATGTCCGCCGTCTCGCTGGCCGGCAATTGAACGGCCCGCAGAAAGACTTTGTCCGCCGGCAGCCAGGCCAGGTTGAGCTTGGCGCGGATGAGGGTGCGCCAATCCTTGCCGGCCACGCCCGCCGGCAGCGGATCGTTGGCCAGCAGTGCCTTCTCCGACTGGACCGCGAAGTGGTCGCCGCTTTCCGCCAGCTGCCAAAGGCGGCGGCCGGCGGCATTGGTATCAAGGAGGATGGCGGAGTGCCAGCGGGCCATTACGAACCTTTCACCCAACCCGGTTGCTTGCCGTCCTCAATGAGCGATTGGAGATGTTCCTCGGTTTGGGTCACCCGCAGCACCTCCTCGATGGTCGTCTTGGCCGCCTTGACTTTTTTCCAGCCGTCGTTGCGCAAGGTTCTCATGCCGTTTTGCATGGCCTTGGCGGCAATGACCGACGAGTTGGCGCGCGTCATGATGAGCGAGCGGATTTCTTCATCCATGAAAAGCAATTCGTAAATGCCCATGCGGCCCTGGTAGCCCAGTTGCCGGCACTCCTCGCAGCCGGCCCCCTTCCAGAATTTGCTGGTGTCAATTTCATTCTCCGGGAAGCCGATGCGCTTCAAATAGGCCCGCTCGACCTTTTGTTCGGCTACGCACTTGGTGCAGATGGTGCGCACGAGCCGTTGCGCCAGCACCGCCTCGACCGAGGAGGCCACCAGGAACGGCTCGATGCCCATGTCCACCAGGCGCGTGAAGGCGCTGGGCGCGTCGTTGGTGTGCAAGGTGCTGAAGACCAGGTGGCCCGTCAGCGCCGCCCGGATGGCGATCTCCGCCGTCTCCAAATCACGAATTTCCCCCACCATGATGACGTTGGGGTCCTGCCGCAGAATATGCCGCAACCCCATGGCGAAGGTCAGTCCAATGTCGGCCCGCACCGCGATCTGATTGATGCCTTTCAACTCATATTCCACCGGCTCCTCAATGGTGATGATGCGCTTGGTCACCGAGTTGATCGTGCTGAGAAAAGCGTACAAGGACGTTGACTTGCCCGATCCCGTCGGTCCGGTGACCAGGAAAATGCCGTGCGGTTTGACGATGATCTCGCGGATGCGCGATTCCTCCGCGGGGTCAAAGCCCAGCTTGTCCAGGCTCAGGAAGATTTTGCCGCGCGTGAGCAGCCGCAGCGACACGCTTTCGCCATAGACGGTCGGCACCGTGGAAACGCGAATGTCAATTTCCTCCCCTTTAATGCGCACGTTGATGCGTCCGTCCTGGGGCAGGCGCTTTTCGGCGATGTTCATGCCGGACATGACCTTGATGCGGGAGATCAAGGAGGCCTGGTAGCGCTTCAACTGCGGCGGCATGGGCGTCTGGTGCAGGATGCCGTCAATCCGGTAGCGGATGCGCAATTCGTCCTCGGCCGGCTCGAAATGGATGTCCGTCGCCCGGTCTTTGAAAGCCTCCCAAATAATCTGATTGACGAACTTGATGACGCTGGCCTCCTGGTTGTCCTCCGTGATTTCCCGGTCGTCCACCAGCAACTCCAGCGGTTCGTCTTCCTTGGCGATTTCGTCCAGCGTTTCCGCGCCGACCCCGTAAAACTTCTTGAGCGACTTTTCGATTTCCGTCCGCGTGGTCAGGGCGAAGTTGACCGGCACGCGGGCATCGAACTGCACGGCGCTGAGCATGGCCGCGTCGAAGGGGTTGCTGACGACGACTTGCAATTGGCCTTTGTCGAAGTGGATGGGCAGGACAAAGTACTGGAAGGCGACCTTGGTGGAAAGCCGTTTGCGGGCTTCCTGCGAGACCTCCATTTTGGCCAGGTCAATAAACGGCCAGCCCAGGGCCACCGCCAGTTGCTGGAGAAAAGCCTCCTCCGTGCAACCCTTCTCGCGCGTGATGAAGGCGAGCAGCGTTTCCTGCGAACCGCTCTCGGCGGCCAGGCGCCAGGCCTTGATCCAGTCCTCAAACTGGCGGACCGTGGCCAGATTGTGCTTTTCCAGCAACGTCTTGATTGATGCGATAGCCATTACTTAGTATTGCAGGTACTTAAACAAACCACGATATAAAAAGTTTCGGCCAGATTAACTTTTACGCGGCGGCCCAGCCATTCCAACGCTGGCCCAAATCGCAACGACATGGCCGCCCGCCCCTTCTCCAGGCAAAGGCTGGGGGCGGGTTTTGAAACAATCCCCAGGATTCCCGGCTTGGCCCCTTTGCCGTTCAGTCAACGGGAGCCGAGAAATCGCCCACGGGGCGTGTGAAAGTGTAGTGCGCGGGCGCCACAACGAGCACGTCGGCGGTTTTCCGCACGCTGCCGGAGGGTAGGGTAAAGGGCAGGGCGATGACGAAAAACGCCGAGCCAAGCACCGTGGCCAGAAAACTTGCCGGCCGGACGACCACCACGTCGCCCACCGCTTCGATGCCGTCGGCCCGGCTGCTGCTGACGCCGCACAGACTGAGCAGGCACACGCATAGAATCATTGATAATTTTCTTTTCATAAGAGCTTTTGCCAGCGCGAGCCTGCGCCCTGCCGGAGCTTGTTTCAAGATGTTTTTTGCGGTGTTGGTCAGACTTGTCGGACTGGCTGGCTCGTTCACGGCATCGGTTTCCAAAAGACAATGTCCTTGCCGGTGTCAACCATGTAAAGAACGCCGCGGCTGTCCACGGCGATGTAGTCGGCCTGGACCCCCTGGCCGGCGGACGGAAGCAACTCCGCCTTGCCGTTGGCTATTCTATGGACGCCCGTGGAGTCGGCGACATAGACCGTCCCTTTGGCATCCACCGCAATGCTCCCCGGATTGGATAATCCCCTGGCCGGCGTGGAAACGTCGCCCGAGGGCGAAACTTTGCGGACGGCCTGGCTGGCCGTGTCGGCCACATACACGTTGCCGAAGTAATCCACGGCCACGCCGCGAGGGTCATTAAACCGGGCGGCCTCGCGGTTGCCGTCGGAGAAACCCGGCACGCCGGGCTTGCCGGCCATCGTGGTGACCAGCCCGTCCGGCGTGATCTTGCGGATGACAAAGTTATCCTTGTCGGCGACATAGACGTTCTCCGAATGATCCACGGCGACCGCCCACGGATTGCGGAAATGAGCATTGTCGCCTTTGGCGTCCGTCCAGCCCGGATTTCCCGGCGAGCCAGCGAGGAGGCTGACCGAGCCTTCGGGACTGATCTTGCGGATCGTGTCGCTGGCGAATTCGGCCACATAGACGTTGCCGGAATTAGCCACCGCGACGCCCGAGGGGGCTGTGAACCGCGCCTCCTTGCCGTCCTGGTCAATTTCCCCCGTCTGGCCGGCCAATCCCGCCAGAGTCGTCACGTCGCCGGAGGGCGAAATCTTGCGGATGGTGTGGTTGCCCATGTCGGCAAGGTAGAGGTAGCCCGCGCTGTCCACCGCCAGGGCGCTGGGGGAGCAAAACCGCGCCTGCGTCCCGAGGCCGTCGCTGGAGCCGGCGACGCCGATGCTTCCCACCATAATTGGCGGCGACGAGCGCGGCGGCGTCACTGGCGCCGGCGCCGGAGGATGGGTCACGACTGGAGGCGTGGCCACCACGGACGGCGCGACTGAATTGGTGGCGGGAGGAGCGGACGGTGTTTTGCGCGGCGGGGCGGTTTGCCAAATGGTCCACAATAACACGACCAGGACCACCCCCGCCGTCATCCAGATCGCCGCCGGGGTATGGCGGACACGCCGCGCCAAACCGTGCGGTCCGGCGGGCGGACGGCCTTGCTTGATCCGCTCCAAGTCGGCCAGCACGTCCGTCATGTCGGCATAACGATTGCGCAACTCGCGCGCCATGGCGCCCTCGGCCACGGCGGCCAGGCCGGCGTCCGCCTCCGGGTTGCGCTGGCGGATGGGTTTGGGCGGCCCGGCCAGGATTTGGCGGCGAATGTCCTGCGTGCTGCTCCCGACGTACGGCGGATCGCCGGTGAGCATCTCGTACAGCAGCGCGCCAAAGGCGTAAATGTCGCAGCGCGTGTCCTCGGCGTTGCCGGCGGCCACGCCGGGAGACATGTAGGGGGCGGTGCCCTCCAACTGCTCGCGTTCCACGTCCACAATGCTGTCGTTGAACATCGTGCGCGCCAGCCCGAAATCCGCCAGGCACGTTTTGCCGCCCGCCCCCAGCAGGATGTTGGCCGGCTTGAGATCACGATGGATGATGCCGCGCCGGTGCGCGAATTGCAGCCCCTCCGCCACTTGCAGGGCAATGTCCAGCGCCACCGCGCCGCCCAGGCCCTGGCCGGGTTGGATGCGCTGGGCCAAACTGCCCTGCTCAAAGTAGGGCATGACGAAGTAAGGGCCTTGCGGCCGGTCGGAAACCTCCAGCACCGGCACGACATTGGGATGTTTGAGTTTCTGCAAATGCCCGGCTTCCTTGACGAAGCGATGCACGATTTGCGGGTTGGAGGCCAATTCGGGCCGCATCATTTTCAGGGCCACCTCCCGGCCCGACTCGCTGTCGCGCGCCAGCAGCACCAACCCCATGCCGCCGCCCCCCAGCACCCGCAGCACTTCGTAGCGCGCCAGCGTCGCCAGCAATCCCGGACGGCTGGGCGGGGACAGCAGACGATGCCCGACCAATTCGGCGATGGGGCCGGAAAAAACCGAAACAGGCGGAACGAACGCCTCCGGCTCCTTCTTGGAAGCATCGTCGCTCATGGTTTCTTATCCTCCGCCCGCGGCAGAGGGCGGGGCGTGGGGTGCCGCGCCAGTTTTTGCAGGGCCTCGTCCAGCAAACGCTGGAGCCGCGCTTCGACCCACGGCTTTCCCTTGGACCACTCCAGCCCGCGTTGGAATTCGGCGTCGCCCAGTTGGGAAATCCGCTGGTCCAGCCGCACATAAGCGGCGGCGATGCTGACGTAATAAAGCACGGCGGCGACTTCATTGGGCAGGCTGGCGTCCGGGTGGTCCATGTTGCCCTTGGCAAAATCCTTGGTCAGCGTCAACAATTCGACGGGCGGCACCGGATGCAGGAACAGGTCCAGAAAACTGGTCAGCAGCAGGCTTTGGGCATGGCTGAGGGTCTTCAACCGGGCGGCGGTGGCGGGATCGAACCCGCCCAGGTCCATCAGGACGGGAGCCGACATTTGATGGCGGAAAATGGCGCCCAACTCCTCCGGCCGCCAAAGGCGGGCGCGCTCCTCCCCGGCCGCCAGGAAGGCGGCGAGGCTTTTCGGGGGACTCTTGGAAAGAGCCCCGGCGGAGTCAAATTCCGACATACAATCAAATCTTATACGGCGCGGTTCACCCTATCTTGCGCGCCAGGCGCGTGACAAATTCCTCCAAGGCCCTGATTTCTTCCGCCGTGGCGGCATCCTGTCCGGCGTATTCCTTGATGACGCGGGTCAGGTGCGCCTTGAAGATGCGCTTGGCGCTCAAGAGCATGTTCGAGGCGTCGGTGGGCGATTTCAAGCCGAAGGTGGCGATCAATTGCTCGTACGGCACCTGCGGCGCGTCATGCAGAAGCGGTTCCAGCAGGCGGATGCGGAACATCTCCCAAATCCGGCTGCGGCGCGGCTGTTCGGCGGACGGGTCTTTGCAATCGGCCTCCATCCGGCGCAACGTCTCGGCCAGCACCGTGCGCACCCAGGTCAAATCGAACGCCTCCGCCGTCTCTTCCGGTCCGGGCAGGTCCGCTTCCAGTTCCTCCAGCGACACCGGGGGGCGCCTGGCCTCCGTCCGGCTGAGGCGGTCCAGCACGAAATTGCGCAGGCTGATTTTGAGGAAGTCGCGGAATTGGCCGCGCTGGCGGTCGGCTCGTTGCAGCCAGCCCGTTTTGAGAATTTTGTCCTCGGCAAATTCCTGCAACAGCACGTCCGCCTGGTCCTTGAGGCTGGGAAAGGAAGCCACCAGGAAAATCCGCAACGGCGTCCAATAAAGCCGGATCAGCCGGTCCAGCCGGGCCGCGTCGGCCGTGGCAGCCGCCCCCAACTCGGCCCAGTCGGTGCGCGGAAAAATGGAACTGGCGGATGAATCCAAAGACATATCGCCCGCCCGCATTTATAGTCGGCGGCGGGGGCGGGGCAAGCAGAATTTCATTCTTCGAGGCCGGGGCGGATGGCGAATCGAAGTTTTCGTATCTGCAGGCTACTAACGGGCCTGGCTTTGGCCTCCTCTATTCATCTCAATCTTTCGACTCACTCAAGTAAGATGCGTGGCGATGGTTGACACCAAGCTGGTCCAGCCGCTGTTCCTCCACCGGGAGGCGTCGTTGGAAATCGTCCCAGGCGCGCCCTTCTTGCGGGGACCACACCGCCTCCGCCAGGGCGCACAACCGCGGGAAAAGCATGTATTCGGCGTGCGGCAGCGACGCCACATATTCCGTCCATAAATTGGCCTGCGCGCCTAAAATGTGGGATTGATCCTGCGCCGGCAAACCGCTGGGAATTGGCTCGAGGTCGTAAACCTGTTTCAGCGGCAAATAGTCCCCGATGGCCTCCGGTTCTGTCGCGTGATTGGTTGACTGGTAATGGTCGAAGTAACAATAAGCCGTGGGCGACATCACCACGTCGTGCCCCTTCCTGGCTGCCTCCTGGCCGCCGCCAATCCAGTCCATGACCACGGCGTTGGCCGCCAGGCCGCCTTGCATGATTTCGCTCCAGCCGATCATGGTTTTTCCGCGCGAGTCAACTATTTTTTCGACGCGCTGGATAAACCAACTCTGCAATTCCTCCTCGTTCTTCAATCCTTCCCGTTGCATGAGCGCCTGGCATTTCTGGCAGTGTTTCCAATTCGTCTTGTTCACTTCGTCTCCGCCCACGTGCATGTATTTGCCGGGAAAAAGCGTGGACACTTCCGTCAGCACGTTCCGCAGAAAAGTGAACGTATCTTCATTTCCCGCGCAGAAAACCCCCACGTGGAATGGCTGGCCGCTGTTCGCCAGGTATGGCTCTCCCGAACAACTCAGTTTCCCATACGCCGCCAGCGCGGCGCCGGAATGCCCCGGCATTTCGATCTCCGGCACAATGGTGACGTGGCGCTCCCCCGCATACGCCACCACCTCCCGAATATCCTCCTGTGTGTAATACCCTCCGTAGCGTCCGTCCGGTCCAAATTTATCGGACGCGGGCGCCGCCCAAACCGGCTGGGCGCGGTCTGGCTTCGTGTTCCGCGCCAAAACATCGCGGTCCCGCCACGCGCCGATTTGCGTCAGCAGGGGATATTCCTTGATTTCAATCCGCCAGCCGTCGTCATCCGCGAGATGCCAGTGAAACATGTTCAGTTTATACAACGCCATCAAGTCCAGCACCTGCTCCACTTCGGCCTTGGTGTAAAAATGCCGGCTGACATCCAGCATCAGCCCGCGCCATTTGAACCGCGGCCAGTCCCGGATGTGAACGCAAGGCGCCGGCCAGGCCGCGCCTTTCACCGCCTTCGGGGAAAAAATCTCCGGCGGCAGAAGTTGCAGCAGTGTTTGCGCGCCGTAAAACAGGCCCGCCGGCGCCGGCGCGCGAATCACGACGGAGTTGGTCGTGACGGTCAGTTCGTAGCCTTCCGCGCCAAGATGGGCATTGGCATTTTTCGATGTCAACACTATGACGTTGGCCATCGCCGCGCCGGCGTTTGATTTCGTCTTGACGCTAAGCGCGTAGCCGGTCGCGGGCCGCAGCCGTGCCGCCAATTGTTTGGCGGTGGGAAGCGAAGAGGCGTCGGAAATGATCCTGGTGTCCGGCGCGAGTCGAAACTCACCCGGCTGAAACGCCAGTGTTTGCGGGCGCGGGATAAGTGATGGCGCGGGCGCGCCGCCGGCAACAAGTGTGGCGGCGGTCAACAAGGCCAGGCATATTCCGGCCGAAGGGGGCATCATTCGAAGTTTTCGTATGTGCATGATACGAATGAGTCTGCTCCATGCCGGTGCCAGCGCAACTAAATCATCAAGGCGCCCACGGCGTCGCCCCGGCCTGCACCCACTGGATATCCTGCTGGTCGGCGGCGTCATTGGGTATGGACTGCCCGTAATCATTGAACGTCAGCACATTCATGCCGCGCCATTTCCGGTATTCCACGTGGCCGTCGGCGAAGGAAAAAGTGCAGCCTTTGGAGTGGCGGCTTCCGGGAAGATTGGCCCAGGTGGCGTTTTCGCTCTTGCTGTCAATCAAAAACGACCCGTTGTCCACCGAATTCTCGTTCTCGTCCACAAAGACCATGGCCCGCGACGGGCTTGGGTTCACGATCGCGCTGAACCTGAGGATCGGCGGGTCCGCATAGAGGCCGACAGGCCCCCCCAACACCCCGCTGATCGAACAATCGCGCGTGATGGGAATCGGCCCTGTCGGCGCGCTGTGCGCGTTGTTCTGACTGATTATTTTTTTATCCGAAGGGCACCGGTAAATGCCCACCGACGCGTTGTACGGGTAAAGCACCCCGTTCTTAATATTGGTGAACGTCGTGTCCGCGTCCGTTTGCGCGTCACCCTGGACCCAGGAATTGGACGTGCTTGACAGACCGTCCGAGGTCACGTCGTTGGACGGCAGCGCGTCTCGATTGTCCCCCACATACATTTGGTAGCACGTCTGCAGTTGCTTGAGGTCACTGAGGCATCTGGTGGTTTGGGCGTGTTCTTTGGCCTTGGCCAGCGCCGGCAACAGCATCGCCGCCAGAATGGCGATGATGGCGATGACCACCAACAATTCAATGAGCGTAAATCCTGATATTAATTCGCGCCTGCTTCTCCGGCGAAATTCACTTGTTTGCTTCATCATGGATAAATAATACATGGATCGGGATGGATGTCATTACCCCCAAATGGGTGGTCAATCGCAGGGCCAAGCGGCTCAAATCGCACGTTCCGTTTGTCAGCCGGACATGCAAAAACGCCGGAGAGCGCGCCCATGTCGTTCTACGCAAACAGCGCGGACGCGCTCCCCAATTTCCCAAAACCAATCCCTGCCCAGGCCTTAAGGCTGCGGTTGGACCAACCGGTAGAATTGCTGGGCGCCCAGCGGCGCGACGACCACATTCGACCCGTTGACAAGCGTCTGCGGATTCGTCACGTTCACCCAGTTTGTGGTGGTCAAATCGCCATTCTGCTGTAACACGAACCCCCCGGCCTGCGCCGACCAGGAAATAAGCGCGGTGTTGGTGGCGCTCAGGGCGATATTTGGCTCCGGCAGGCTGACAAAGGAGAAGTTGGTGACCGTTTGTATCGAAACGTAGCCGCCGTCTGAGCCGGTAAATCCGACATAAGCCTTGTTTGTGCCCAGAACGCTCGTCAGATCCCCCGTGGCCACAGTGGTGCTGAACGACGTTGCCGCCACAGTATCCGTCATTGATATCGCCACCTGTCCGTTGGCGTAGAGCAAAGTGACGGTGATTGGATCGCCGCTCAACAGGTTTACAGTTCCCGGCGCAACCTGGGTGGGCGAAGTAATGTTTGCATTAGTATTCCAAGAATATCCTGTTGGATTATACAGGTTCAGCGCCAGTTCGGCGCTTGGACTGATGTCCGCCACCCAGGGGTAGCCATAGACACCGAGGCCACCGCCTGCACCAACCTCAGCCGCCAGTCCTCTCGGATCGTTCTGCACGCAAAAGCTCACCCCGTCGGCCAGGGTGGGCGTTCCAGTTGCCTGATAAGTAAATGAAACCTCGAACCCGCCGATGTATTGCGGGTTATTGAACCAGACTTCCCGGACCTCGCTGTTGTTGCCGTCCGTCAGCGTTAACAAGTTGTCCAACAGGGCGTTCGTGGCGAAATTGCCGCCCATGGAGTCCACAGTCCAAGCCTGCGCGTTGACGCCGTTGAAACTGAGCGGAAGGGTGCCGACGGTGACAGTGCAAACTCTGCTGGTCGTAGAACCGGCGCTATCGGTGGCGATGACTTGATAGGAGCCGGCGTCACCGGGCAGAGTGCTGGAAATGACCAGGGCATTGGTTTTCGCGCCGCTGATCCGGGCATTGTTCGTGACATTCGTTCCATTGAGCTGCCACTGGTAAGTGATGGGCAACGTGGAGAAAGCCTGGTAGGGAATGGTGATCGTCTGGTAAGGCAGCCCAAATTCCGACGCCGGCACATCCACGGTGGTGGTCGGAACCTGCGGAGGAAGAACGCTGTCGGTCAGCAGCAGATTGTCCCAAACTACTCCGCTGACTTGATAGTTCTCAAAAAAGATGCCATTATAAGTGGGATTATTATTGGGATCAGATGAGCTTCCAAACGAGGTGGGTCCAAATTGGACAATTCCGTCTTGCAGGAATGTCACCGTCCAACCCGTGGTGGCGTCTCCGGTCGTCGTATCCAAAACAACTTGAAAGGTGGTGGGACCGGCAACGTCATAATTTGCTGACGCAGCACCGTCGGCGGTTATTGGGCCATTAAACATTTGAAGGCCGCCGCTGTCCCGGTCCAGCAGCCAGGTTCCGTTATCATTGACAGCCTGTCCCGGACTGGTGCCAATGGAATATCCCACGGCCTCCCAATTGCCGGTGCTTCCGCTGGGCGGATTCAATTCGCACGACAGGACATAAACATGCCCCACCGCCGGGTTGAACGGCAGAAAAGCCAGCTCATTGGCCCCGACGGGATCCGTGCAGACGCTGCCATCGCACGTGAAATCGGACGTCGCGCTCCACGTGCCGCCGGCGGGATCCACATCCGGCTGGCTGCCGTTTAATCCCCCCGTTCTCGAAAAAGAATCATAATAATTTGTCCAGGCCGCCGCCGGGGGCGCCGATATTGACAGGCCAAGCGAGCTGGTGGTCGTCCCGTTGTTGTCCGTGGCACTGAGCGCCAGCGTATAAGAGTTGCCCGCCGCCAATCCGGGGATGCTGGAAAAAGCCAGGGTGGGAGTGCTGGCTATGTTCACGGAATTCAGCGTCCATTGGTACGAAAGCGCCCCCCCGCTGGAGACGGCGACCGGTTGGAAAACATAGGTGGCATTTGACCAACAGTAGGCGTATGAATAGGGGAACACGGGAGTGGAGAATGTTGGCTGGGCTTGCGTGGAACTCAGGACGGCCAGAAGGCTGGCCGCTCCAAGCAAAAGACTGATTCTGAATGTCATTTTCATAGTGTTTTTCATTTAGTTCTTTGATGTGAACAGTTTAGGGCTGCGTTTGGCCGTCAAGGCTGCAATGCCAGGCGGCTTGGAGGAATGTCGATTCCTTGATGCGCATCTTCATAGAACGGCCAAAGCATCCCAGAATGGCGCCAGCCTGTCACTACCCCTAAACGGGTATGGTGCCGTCAGTGGCGTTCTTACGTCATTGCTTGATCATCAGATAAACATGGGTGTTCCCAATCGTCCGCACCGGGATGGCCACGCACGTGTTTGTGTCTGTCGCGGTCACCGCACTGGCGGGATGACTGGCAGCGCCCGCATCCCCCCAGGATCCAGTCGCGGCCAGGCAGTGGTTGGTCAGCACGTTGTAAGAGACGCCGGGCACAGACGTCCAGCACACGACAAGATTGCTTCCCGCAGCGTCCCAGGCTGCGGACGTGATCGAGAATGGGTTGAATCCGTTGGTGATGATGACTGCGCCGCCGCCCAGGGGCGTCAGAGTGTAGTCAGCCGCCTGCGCGCCGCCCAGTTGCAGCGCGCCGGCCGAGAGGATGACATTGGTCCCGACACTTGCGCCGGCCAGCGGGGCGCTGCCCGAGACCACGGCCACCACGTCAGGGCTGATGTCATTGGACACGGTCAAGATCGAGGACAACGCGATGGACGTCCCGTCATAGGCCCGGGTGCCCGTCAAAACCGCCGGGAGCGGATTCACTGTCAAGCTGCCGGCGTTGTAGGCGATGTTGTAATTGGCGGCCAGGAATCCGTTTGTGCCGGCGGCCGCGCCGGGGGTGATCGTATAAGGCGAGCCGGTTACCGGGGCCGTGGCGGCCGTGCCGCCGCTGGCGGTCATGGCCACTGCCGTCACGGTTTCTCCGCCCACCAACCCGCTCCCCACCGTAAAGGCTGTTGGGCTTGGGGTCAGCGCCGTGCCATAAGTTTTGCTGGCCGGGCTGGCTGTGATGCTCAACGGCACGGCCGTGACCGTCACCGAGCCGGCGCCGCCCGTTAAAGTGTAGTTGCCCGCCGCCGCGCCGCCCAGCGCCAGTGAGGCGAGTGAAGTGATCGCTTCCGGGCCGGCATTGGCGCCGGCCAGAGTGGCATAGCCCGATGCCAGGTTCACGATGTCGCCGCTGACCGCGTTCGACACTGACAAATACCCAAACCCGACAAACGCGGTCCCGTCATACTGGCGAGCGCCCGCCACAACCACCGGCAACGGGTTCACCGTCTGTCCGAGTGTGGTGGTTTGGCTGGCGTAGTTGGCGTCACCACTGTACACAGCCGTGATCACACAGGGAGAGCTGGCCGCGGGCAGATTGTTCGTGCTCCATGTCGCCACGCCCGCGTTCAGCGCGGCGCTGCCCAGGGTGGCTGTTCCGTTGTTGAAGGTGACGGTCCCGGTGGGAGTGGTTCCCGGCGCGTTGACGGTGGCGGTGAAAGTCACCGGACTGCCATAGGTGGAGGGATTGAGCGAAGAGACAAGGGAGAGCGACTCCGTGGTAACATAGACAGGGGCAGAGCTGATCGAGACGCTCTTGCCAAGCACGGTGACACTATGGGCGGAACCCGTGGTCCAGGCCGCCACGGTCTGCTTGTTGGCGGAGGTGAAGGCCAGGAGGTAGTCCGACGAACCTGAAGACAGTTTCCCGGAGTAGCTCAAGCCCTGCAAAGAGGTTGCCAGAAGTTGCATCTCGTGATAGGCCGTCTTTGGCGTGAGTCCGTTAGTTAGTGTCTGGCCGAAAACTCCTCTTTTTGTCGGAAAGCAGCATGGTGTTTCAGTCAAGCAAAATGAATCTGATGAAGAAACCGATCGTTTTTTCCTTTTTCCCCGTTTTGCCCAAAAATTCCAGCC
>Ga0224555_1002076_pt1 | contig 24706 bp, 20 predicted proteins | sample 714S23034metaG_FD_180687 | JGI IMG/M metagenome (GOLD analysis project Ga0224555, IMG submission 180687) | Peat soil microbial communities from Stordalen Mire, Sweden - 717 S2 30-34 | ecosystem: Environmental > Terrestrial > Soil > Wetlands > Peat | place: Sweden: Norrbotten County, Stordalen...
TGATCTCGACCGACAGCGCGTGCTTCTCCATATAAAGGCGGTTCAGGTCGGTAATCTCCAGTTCGCCGCGCGGCGAGGGCTTGAGGTTGGCGGCCATATCCAGAACCTGATTGTCGTAGAAATAGAGTCCGGTGACGGCATAGTTCGACTTAGGCTTGGCTGGCTTTTCTTCCAGACTCACGGCGTAGCCTGAGGCATCCAACTGTACGACTCCGTACCGCTCAGGATCTCTGACGCGATAGGCAAAGACCGTCGCACCAGAGGGCTGCGAGGCTGCGGACTGCAGTAACTTGGCAAGATGATGACCGAAGAAGATATTGTCACCCAAGACCAGTGAGCTGTCGTCCTTGCCTATAAAGTTGCGGCCCAGGATGAAGGCCTGCGCCAGCCCCTCCGGCTTCGGCTGGACCACATACTCGAAGTTCATACCCCAAGCCGATCCGTCGCCCAGCAACTGTTCGAAGCGCGGCGTATCCTGCGGCGTGGAAATGACCAGCACATCGCGGATCCCGGCCAGCATCAGCACACTGAGCGGGTAATAAATCATCGGCTTGTCATAGATGGGAAGCAGTTGTTTCGATACAGCTTGCGTGATCGGGTACAAGCGAGTCCCCGATCCGCCCGCGAGAATAATGCCTTTGCGCGTACTCATTGCTTCGTAACTCCTGCGCGGCTGGAGGGACTGTACTGCAAGTTGATCCATTCCCGGTATGAGCCGCTGGTCACGTGCTCTACCCATTCAAGGTTGTCTAGGTACCACTCTATGGTCTTACGCAAGCCGCTGGCAAACGTCTCGCGCGGCCGCCAGCCAAGTTCGCGCTCAATCTTGGCAATATCCATGGCATAGCGGCGGTCGTGACCGGGACGGTCTTTGACGAAGGTGACCAGACTTTCATAAGGTCTCTGGGAAGGCTTTAGATCGTCCAGGATGGCGCAGATTTGCCGTACCACTTCAAGATTAGACATCTCCTGCCTTCCACCGATGTTGTAAGTCTGCCCTGGAATGCCTCGATCCAGCACAGTGCGGATACCATCGCAGTGGTCTTCCACATAGAGCCAGTCGCGCACGTTCTGGCCGTCGCCATACACCGGCAGCGGCAGGCCCTTGAGGGCATTCAGAATCACCAGCGGAATCAACTTCTCAGGAAACTGTCGAGGGCCGTAGTTGTTAGAGCAATTGGTTGTAAGTACGGGCAGGCCATAGGTGTGATGGTAGGCCCGAACCAGATGATCCGAAGAAGCCTTCGAGGCTGAATAGGGGCTGTTGGGCGCATAGGGTGTCTCTTCGGTGAAGGCCGGAGCGGTCGGGGTGAGTGAGCCGTAGACTTCATCCGTGGAGACGTGCAGGAAACGGAACGCACGCTGTAGTTCGGCGGACAACTCCGACCAGTATCCCCGCACGGCTTCAAGCAACTGGAAGGTTCCCTCGATGTTAGTACGAATGAATTCGGCAGGACCAAGGATCGAGCGGTCCACGTGGCTTTCCGCTGCGAAATGAACGATTGCGCCGGGACGCTGCTCATCCAGAATGCGGCGAATCAATGCGCCATCCGCGATGTCTCCATGCACGAAGCGGTAGCGGCTGTCCTGCGCCACTGGGGTCAGGCTCTCCGGGTTCCCGGCATACGTCAACTTGTCCAAGACGGTCACAGCCGCCCGCTGCTCGGTCAACCACTGCAACACAAAATTGGAGCCGATAAAGCCGACCCCGCCAGTTACCAATAGTGTAGGATTCAACGGCAACCTTCCCCGCCTCTCTCAGTAAAACGCAGAGCGTTTTTAACGACTTCGCGAGATTCCGACGAACCTACAGTGACGGCCAGAACCCGCATTTCATTCCCGCCAACTCCTGGCAGCCTTTGGCCGGCGGTTCAGGAATACGTATGCTGCAGGCAACCTCAAGAAATGAAGACTGTGCCTTCATCATGATCCCCACGGCGTTGGATTCTTTAGTGAGACACGCCTTCGCGCCGGACGACTTTCAAAATTGTCAGGAAGAGTATCTTGATGTCTAACCGAAACGAACGTGTCCGCAGATACTCGCAGTCCAAGCGAACTTTCTCCGGGATCGGCAACTCGTCCCGCCCGTTAACCTGTGCCCAGCCAGTAATCCCTGGAACCAGGTTATGAACCCCTGATTCTGTCCTGAGTGCGATCAAGTCGTCCTGATTAAATAGAGCGGGCCGCGGCCCAACAAGGCTTAGATCGCCGTTCAATACAGAAAACAACTGCGGCAACTCATCGAGACTACTGCGGCGAAGAAAACCCCCGATTGGCGTGAGATAGGCATCTGGCTTGGAAAGCAGGTGCGTTGCCACTTGGGGCGCATTGGTTTGCATGCTCCTAAACTTTGGCATCTTGAAGATGCGATTCCACTGGCCCACTCGGTCCGACCAGTACAGTACTGGCCCCTTGGATGTGAGCTTTACCGCCAGAGCGATCAAAGCCATCGGGACGGCGAACACAATCAAGAGCATACTGCACGAAATAATGTCAACTTGTCGTTTGATCGTGTGTTTAGTGGTCATAGCGCACTGAGGTCTCGTGTTCCATCGAAGAGCGCTACAATGAGCGGATCTGCCTGACGAGCAGATCGGGTAAATCCAACTCGCAAGCAGCTATATTTTCTTCCAGATGATGAAGACGGGTTGTGCTAAACATAGCAGTACCCACTTTATCGTTGGATAGCACAAACGCTAGAGCTACTTGAGCCAGCGTCCAACCATCACAAGTACCTACAGATGCAAACTTTCGCGCACGCAGAAGATCTCCGCGATAGTTCTTAAGCGCCCGCAGCAAGTACCACACATCAGCCTTACTTTTGGGCCATAGAAAGCCTGGTTTATACAAATGATTTGCGACTGCTGCCCCGGCCACAACAACTTTTCCCGATTGAGTCAACTTTGCGATGATGGACTCTCGGCTTGATCGGAGAACATTGTAGTCTAACATCACCACATCGATAACCTCTATGTCTGCCAGGGATTCCAATACTTCTGTATCAAAGCTGTTAACACCAAGCGTGCGGACCCAACCCCTGTTACGCATCTCAACCAGTGTATCTAGAAGTTGGCTATTTAACTCATCCGTGCTTGGGCCATGCAGGTAAAGCAGCGGGATCGACTCCAAACTCAATCGTCGTCTACTATTCTCAACGCTATCCAGCACCGCCTTTCGTCTCAGATCGTGATATAGCTTCCCTCTTGTCCCGATATGTGTGCCGACTTTGGTTGAGATTAGCAGCCTGTCGACTTCGACACCTCGAATGGATTTACCCAATCGCGGCTCTGCATTGCCATTAGAATAGCTCGGACCGGTATCGAAGACGGTTACCCCCATCTCAATTGCACGTCGAACGATTGCTATGGCTTCGTTTTCGTCAAACCAAGTCTGTCCCCACGCGCTTGCGCAACCTAGACCAACACGGGATACGTTCATGTCACCTGCACCGGTAGTTCGTTGCTTAATGGATAATGGACTACTCACAGATTCCCCCAGTCCGGTAAACCAGCAAGATTTTCCACTGGGCCAATTTTACTATTCACCAGATCACGTTGTCGGTCCCACAACCAACCCCACTTATTAAAATACTGAACCGCCGAATGAATTCCGTAGAACAAAAGCTTCATACTCTTGTAGGACCCTTTATCGTGCCTATGAATAATAGTCGCTCCTGGATAGTAAACGGTTTGATAGCGTTCATGGATTCGTCTTGTCAGGTCGAGATCCTCAAAGTACATAAAAAAACGCTCGTCGAACAATCCAACTTTCTGCAGTGCGTCCCTCCTAATCAGCATGAAACAACCGGACAGATATGGCACCGACAATACTTTTGTCATGTCCATGTCACAAAGCTCAAAGGCAGACAATCGTTTATGAAACATCCGCTTTAGCAACCCAGGAAACAGTCGTTTAGCTAAAATGTCAAACGGGGTCGGCAGCCTCTTGCATAGCTTTTGTATCGAACCATCAGGGTAAATCACTCGTGGCATTACTAGGCCAACAGACTCATTCGATTCGAGAAAGGCAACCAAATCTCGAATTACGGTGTGACAAAATACAACATCAGAATTTAAAATGATATGGTATCTCGAATTTGCCATATGATTAAAGGCGATATTATGTGCAGCGCCAAACCCAAGATTTTTTCCGGTATAAATATATTCCGCTCCCAAGGAGCAACAAAGAGAGCGAAGCTCCTCGGTTGGCGAGTTATCAACGATCACCATTTGAGAGCGGAGAGGCGTATCCATAAAACAGCGGATAGCCTGCTCCAGTTCAGCGGGGTTAGTTTTATAGAGGACGATAGATCCCGTAATATCATACTGGTAATGTGGCTCATTCATAACCTGCACCTTATATGCATTTCATCCATTCTGGGTATTTACTTCATGCGACCAACTACACGATCCCTACGGCTTTACCACAGACCTTGGAAATCGATAGTACCGATTCCCACATTCCCTCAGCCTCGACTGCTAGCATGAATCGAATTCAAATCCCGAAAAGACAAAACCCGCTTCGCCGACCCTTCGCTTCCTTCAGGCTCATCTTTGGATTGGAAAAGACTATGGATACCCATCTTACGGAAAATGAGGTCTTGGACAAGAGTATGTCAGGTTAGCGAATTTACTAAACCCATACAAAGAATCAAAGGCAGTTACGATAAAGCTCCAGCGTTTCTTGCCCGCACTTGGCCCAGTTGTACCGGGCCGCGACTTCTCTGCCCCTGGCCACGGCGTGCGCTCTCGCGGCCTCGTCACAGGCCGCTTGCAAGAGGCAACTCGCGAGCGATGAGCTATCCTCGTTAGAGAAATAGAACGCAGCGTCGAGGCAGACTTCCGGGAACGAAGACGAGCGGCAGACCAGCACCGGACATCCCACCGACATCGCCTCCAACGGCGGAAAGCCGAATCCCCCGTAATACGCTGGATAAGCGAAGAGCCTTGCTCCGGCATAGGCCTCGGCCAGAAACGCATCTTCGCAATACGGTACGGAGAGAACGCAGTCCGATAGCTCAAGGCGTGCCGCGAGTCTCACTTCGGCTTCTGTAAGCGCGCCGCCGCCCAGCACCAGCAGATCGAACGAGTGGTGCAGACCGGTATCGCGATAGGCTTCCAGCAGTCGATCGAAGTTCTTGAACTCCGGACGCGAGCCGACAAACAGGATATATTCGCGCCGCACCATCGCCTTTACCTTGGCCGCCGCCTCGGCGCTGCGCGGCAAAGGATTCAAACCATGGTGAATTACGCGCATCTTTTCCGGATCGACACGATAGAACGAAAGCGTATCCTGGCGCGCCGACTCTGAGATGCAGATGATCGCGTCTGCCTGCGCCAGCAACTTACGAGTGGCGCGAATCACCATCTCCGCATCCCGGAAGTGATGCGGAAATAGCTCATGAATGCAATCATGCTGAGTGACCACCACTCTACGCGCACGGACCAACGGCATGCGCCGGGACAGCGTCGGATGGTATATATCCATCTTTCCTCTGGCCAAGGCTACCGCGCTGCAATAGATCTCGTTCACCAGATAGCGGTACTTGCTTTTAGGCAATCCCCCCCCCCAGCGATCAACCACCACGTCTTCACTGCGCAGCGACGCCAATGGCAGTACCGACCGGTTCATCCCCACCGCCATCTCCGGCTCAACGTCTTCTTGCTGGCCCATGTAGCGGGCCAGTTCATAAATATAGCGCGAAACGCCCCCGGCATCCTGCAACGAGAACACTTGATGGTCGTAGAAAATCTTCATGTCAATTCACCATGTTCACAGCACACCCTTATCACATTGTCGATATCGGAGAATTACCCGTATATCGCTCTTGAAAAGCCCAACACAATCCCTTTGAATCTTTGCAGATATACATTCCGAATTACAGGCTTTCCAATATTTAGGAGCGCGCCCACCAGTGACCTTATGATCATATCGAATATGTCCCAGAACACTTGGTAGTGGCCGGATCTGACTAACCGGCCATTCAAATATCCATATCCTACCCCATATCTATAAAACTTTCTTATGTCGTCTAAAGAATAAAACGGTACGGGGTGGCAAACCTGAAGATTGCCTACGTATTCGATTCGGTATCCCGTTGAACCCTATCTAACTTTTCAGGAGCCATTAAGGTGACTCTTGTTGAAGGATTAAGCCGTAACGACATAACCCATCTCTGAATGAAGATTGCTAAGACCTTCTCATTCGATACATTTCCATTAATATCCTTGGACGCGCTGCCGGACAACAACCGATAGTGACAAGAAAGTGGACCAATCGATTGGGAACAAAAGCCATCAGTAGAAACCAGAATGAAAAGTATATTCTTCTCAATATTGAGATGCGATTCGTTCTCGCAACGGCATTAATTCCTGATAAAGCCAATCGCAATTTTCTATCCTCCTCAAATGGGTGCTTGTCAGGATCGAGTCGCAATGATGATATGCGCATTTTGAGGTGGCGAAAATCACGATTTATGCAGCGGCCATCAAAGACAATTCCTAGATTCATGAATCCGGATTTCAATATCTCCATTCTGTCCATGTCGTTTTGCAAACTGCGCCGTATGTTTTTAGAATTAGCGATCCCTGTCCCTGTGTGATTATCACCGTGCATGCGGTAAGTGCCGAGGGGACGAGAAACTGCAAGCACCTGACCGTATAAAGCAGATAAATAGATCGTTACGGTGTCGGCAGCAAAAAAGGCGCCTTCCCGCATCGGCAAAATCTTATTTAGAACCTCGCGGGAATACACATTCCCGCTGCCTGGTGACGAGGTATAAAATCCAAACCGAAGAATCTCATCTAACAAATACCCTGAAGAAAGATGCTGAGAAGGAACTATATCGCTTAGACCATCCACAGGACGTGACGCAAGTACGCGCATGGGGATGTGAAGTTTGGCAGCTCCGGGCTTCCAAGCCTTTGATATCTGCTCAACAAAATCGGAATCGATAATGTCATCAGCATCAAGAAAGAGGACAAGGTCGCCCTTGGATTCCCGAAAACCAGCATTATAAGCTCCTGCTTGGCCACGGTTATCCTGAATAATCGAGCGAATCGAGTTTCCGTATCCTGCGATTACATCCCGTGAATTATCAGTACTCCCATCATCAACAACGATTACTTCGCAAGCAGGTACAGTCTGCGCCAGCGCAGAGTCGATTGCCTCTCCTAAATATCTAGCATAGTTATAATTGTTGATTAGTATGCTGACTGACAACGTCATATTTCATCCTTCCTCCAACCGATTTTGGTCTACTCCGACTTTTCCGAGTCACCACACTATTGACCATCATAATGGATAATATCAGCAAAACCCAATATTCTATTCCGCCATAAGCCGGAACCGTCCAGATACTTAAAAGAGCGTAAGACATTAAACACTGAATCTCAATCCATGGGCCAGATATTTGTCTCTTAACTTTAAGATCAACTCCTCTACTAAGCATACCGATAAAGAAATACACCATCACACCAATCCAACTAAAGTCCGCATACATAATGCTAAACCCATTTTGCGCCGGACTCCAAACGAAATCGAAAGAAGTATTAGGCATAATGTCGAGATTAACACCGTGAAATATCCACGATATCACTGAAAAGACACCCATCAGTCCGAAGGTGTGATGGGTAACAGATTTCATCATCAATGCTAAGTTCATCATACCTAAATGACTGTAAAGACCAACCCATTCAATCAGACTATACTGTGATCCGCGAAGAATACTTTGCAAAGCGATAAATATCAACATGGCCACTGCTACTCCAACGCCTGCAAACTTCACTTTTCTGCTTTTTGTCTCCTTTGCAGCTTTAACCGAAATCGGTATTAAAGCAAGTAATGAAAGCCGGTCGATTCTCAACACAACTCCCACTAAAAACAGAAAACCGATCAGGGTCGCAATCACAATATTAAACTTTGTTCCAAACTTATAGCCCCGCACAATCAACGCCATAAGGCAAAATGGTGCAATAACTGTATTTATCTCAAACATCTTAATAATTCCAGGCAATCCACCTTCGTCATGAGAAATTCCTACTGTAGCAAATCTCATGGCATTTGTTTCAACTGATGAGTCAGACGATAAAAAGAAATTGATATAAGTGTTAAAGCCAACAGTGATTTTAATTTGAACCAGATAAATAATCACACCAATTATTCCAATAAATAGACAGGAAATAATATATCTTGTTGGCATATTGGCTCTAGACATCATCTTTTTGCAACTTTTTTTGTTTACTTTTCTTTTTAGAAAGATCGCAGGCAGCATATATCCCAGGATAAACGCAAGTGTAGATACAGCCAAATATAGGTAGGCATCATTGGTGTTTACGGCCCCGCCTATCATTAGCACATCAGGGATCGGAATAAACAAATAAGTCATAAATATCAACGCAACAGAAATCGCAAATGATATCAATAACACTGATCGAGCCTTTCTGCTACCAAACTGCCGTGCAGCCTGTTTAAAATGAGAACAACGGAACTCCACTGGATCTTAAAAATTAATTCGATCAACAAATCTCCTCCGCATCACGAATAGATCTCTTAAAAAACAGCGTTGCCATCTTATCTAGCAAATTTACACTAAGAACAGGAATTCTCATCATAATATCGTTCGCCGCCATCATAATACTAGTCGAAAAGCGTTTATCGTACGTAACAATAAACCCTCTATAAACCCGATAGTAGAATTCAGCGCGACTCTTATCCCTTGTTGCCATCAACAAGAACTTCACTAAAAAATACTTTCTGGTTGGTATGAACCCCAGTATATGTTTGCATAGCAGATCGCGCTCCTCGGCAGATTCGAGAATGGTGAGAGGAGTCATATAGCTGGACATGAAATTCAGATGCGACCAGCACATTCCAGGAGGGGTCGAGGGTCTTTCTGCGACAGTCTTTTCAGACAAATAGCATTTCCCCTCTTCTCCGAGCGCATGGAGAACGATTGCGAATTGGGGTGCCCCGGAAGCAGCATGAAGGGAACCGCAACATAGTGAGGAGGGAAAATTCAAATCCCTCGATTCCTTATAGATCGGCACATAGAACACGTTTGCCATATAGTCGATGGTTGCGCCATAGTTCAGAATGTTTTTTAGAAGTTCCAATCTGCCGCGGGTTTCGACCGCAGTCTCCCGCCTTTGACCTCCGTTCTCTTGTTGTAGATATGGCATAAAGTTGAAATAGATGCAATCGGGATGCTCCCCGATCGTCTTCAGCACGATTTGGATGGCGTCCGGTCTCGGAATGGCCTTGTCTGTAAGACCCCACATCCAGGGGGTTCTGCACATTTCTATACAGCGCAGCAAACCCTGACCGACATTAACATCGAGGCGTTCAATGTGAACTGGATATTCATGCAGGTTTTCGATCCCCTGCTCGAGGGTTTCCCGTACCGGAATTTCCGATCCATTATCCAGGATCAGGACTTCAGTTTCTACGGTCATCTGCTTCAGCAGTTCCCTTACCAAAGCAAGAACCAATTGGTTCCGATTATAAGTTGGAATGGCTATAGTCAACTTAGCTGCTTCGTTTCCGCGCATTTTCAAACTCCCATTTCTCAGATCACGTTCACAACTTGACTCATCACATCCGAGGCATACTAAGAACCTATCCGTAAATAGCTGATATACTTTACACATGAAGTCCTGGGCAATATCGGATGCGTTTTGGGCAAAAGTTTAGCCACTGATTCCTTTGGTAAGTCGTTCCGAGGGCCGCCAGTATCTTCGCAAACCGGGTGGCGGACGCAAACCTATACCGCCGCGCCAAATCTTTTCCGCCATCGTTTATGTGTTGCGCACGGGCTGCCAATGGAAAGCGTTGCCGCGTGAATTTGGGAGTGCCAGCGCAGTTCATACACACTTTCAGCGGTGGCAGGCAGAGGGTTTTTTCCTTCGTCTGTGGCAGGCCGGATTGGCCGAGTACGACGAGATGGAAGCCATCGCATGGAATTGGCAGTCGATCGACGGGGCGATGCACAAAGCGCCATTGGCAACCGAATGCGTGGGACCGAACCCTACGGATCGGGGGAAAAAATGGGCGCAAGCGAAGCCTGCTGGTCGACGGAATTGGAGTCCCGCTATCGCTCGTCGTGAGCGGCGCAAACACGCATGACGTGAAGCTCCTCTAAGCTACGTTGGATCAAGTGGTGATGGAGATGCCGGGCCGAGCAGGGCAGTACAATCTGTGCGCGGATGCAGGGTATAAAGGCGTGCCCGCGTGGAACGCCGTGGTTGAACGGGACTATAAGCCACACATCAAACAACGCCGTGAAGAAGCTCATGAAAAGCAAACTAATCCTGGATTCAAGCCACGCCGCTGGGTAGTGGAACGAACGCATTCGTGGTTCAACCGCTTCCGCAAACTGCTCGTCCGCTTCGAGAAAACAGAGGCCAGCTATGTTGCTCTGCTATCGCTGGCCGCTGCCATGATCTGCTGGAGACAGACTGTATCTATTTACGGATAGGTTCTAACAGGCCCGGTACACCGTATCTTTGTTTTGTATAGGAAGTCCATTTCTATGCCATAACTTCCGCTTAGTCACAAAAATGTACGTGGCATAGGGCACACCGAAGAGAATCCCCTGGACGAAGACGCCCACCACCACGGCGTTTGCGCCATAATACTTTCCCAAGACCACAGTACAGACGCCGATCAGAACGGCGGAAATCAGCGCCTGCACGTAAAACGGCTCTTGCTTGTGCGCGCGCAGATAGAGCGCCTGGCTGCAAACGACGTGATTCATAATGGAGTTTAAAAGCAGTAATCCCAGCACCCAGGGCGGCAGAATGCGCAAGGCCATCTTGGGATAGTACGGCGCGGCGACGATATAGACAGCCAAAAGCGCAGCCGCGCCCAGCATAATGATCACGGTGGATTGCCACAGGGTCTTGAAGAAGATCCTGTCCAGTTCGCGGAACTCGCCCCGCGCCACCAGTGCGCCAAAAGGCGAAGCCTTGGTGCTCATCCAGGCCAGCCCCACCGAGCCCACCGCCGAGGCGATGCTCATCGACATGCCCATCTGGCCCGCCGCAACCGGCCCCTGATAGGCAAAGACCACGGGGCTGAAGATCTGATAAATGAAGTAGCCGGCCAGCCAACTGACGGCAATCCTCCACTGAAAGGGCCAAATCTCGCTGCGCCAGCCCACCGCATGTCCTCTTACCGGATACGTGAAGAGGCCCCGCAGCAGGGGCTTGTGTGTTCCCGAGAACATGAAGGCCAAGCCCACCACTACTTGTCCGAAGATGATCAGCGCCGGAGCATAGAGCCCATGATGCAGCATCATAGCCGTCCAGGCCAGCGCACTGCCCAGAATGGCCTGCACCAAGCGCCGGTGGGCGACCTCCCGCACAAATCCGCAGCCCTCCAGAAAGGAGAAGACAGGATCGATCTGAAAGGCTAGCATGGTGGCAAAGACGAGCAGGAACCAGGGAGTCTTCCACGCGATCTGCACCCCAGCAACCTGATGGCTTTTGAAAAAATACATACCGGCGGGAACCAGCACGGCTGCCATCAAGACTCCCGCCACCGAATACCACCGAATACTTTTTTGCAGTACCGATGCCAGCCGGGAGTGCGCTACGGCGTCGCCCTCGATCCGTCCTCTGGGCAAAAAAGTCAACTGCGCACGTTCGTGCGCGGCCAACTGCAGCACCACGAACGAGAACCCCAATTCGAAGACGACCTGCAACGCTACCAGACTGTAGAAGGTATAGTAATAACCTTGCTCGCTGGGCGTGAGAAAGCGCGCGATCAGGAGCAGCGTTACAATGCCCGCCATTCCAGCCCAAAAACGTGCCGTTACCGTGTACGCGATGGCGCGATCCAGTCCGACCCAAAGCTTCAAGCGCGTCAGCGGTTGCATATGCGTCCCATCATCTCTCAATACTGTTCCGGCTCGATGCTATTCATCGTTTTTCTCACTCAATCCATGCACCTTCCGAATCCGTGCCATGCCGCGGTGCGGCAAATCGCTTTGTGCAGCGGCACCGCACAACGCAGCCCCAGATCCCGGCGAGCTTTCTCCGTGCAGGGGACATACTGCAGAACTTCCGCCCCGGGGACGGCTTCCTTCGCCACCTGAATCGGGATATCCACCTCAAGAGAGTCCGCCACGGCGCGCGCCAGTTCGAGAATGCTCACGCTCTGATCCGAGCCCACGTTGTAGTCCTCCATCGCCTGCCCCTGGAAGAGGATGGTCCACAGCCATACGGCCAGATCGGCGGCGTACATATAAGAACGGCGCGGGGTTCCATCCCCCTGAATGCGGATCGCGTCTCCCCGCATCGCGTCGCGCATGAAGTTTCCTATGGCGAAGTGCGCATCCAAGGGCAAATGCGGCCCAACAAAAGCAAAACATCGTGCAATCTTGCACTCGATCCCGTACTTTGCCCCATAGACGGCGCACATCAACTCCGCAGCCCTCTTACCCTCTGAATAGACAGATTCACATTTCAGAGGGTTTGGCGCACCAGCGTAGTCCTCCGAAAGGTGTGTTATCGAGGGCGGCTGGCTTCCATACACTGCGCCAGAACTGATAAGTAAAAACTTCTGCGTTGCGTGACTAGCCGCAAAATCCAACACTCTTTCCGTGCCGCGCAGAATTGTTGTCAGCATTTCAATTGGGTTCTCTGCTGCTTGCTTTGCGCTGGCCTCGGTTGCGGCATGAATTACATATTTAAACTCACCATCTGGCCATGAGAAATCCCGGACATCTCCAGCGAGCAATGTCACTGCGGAATCGGATGCCAAGTGAGGACATTTCCGTGCAAAGGCTCTCGGATCCCGACTAAGGATTGTTATATGCGCACCAAGTTGCTCCATCCGATTCGCGTAAACAAAGCTCTCCACTAGCCAGCAGCCGAAAAATCCCGTGCCACCAGTGAGGAAGATGCTTTGATCTCGCATTTCACCCCAAAGACCTACTGTCTTTGAGCGAACAAGTTCGAGATCAACACTTGACAAGGGCGGTCGCATTTCAGTGCTCCAGGAGAATCAGGGCGACATTTCGGCGCATTTTGACATCAAGACAGGCTACGAGACTGGCAGGTACCGAAATACTTGCAAAGCCACTTCAGCTGGCAACTCTGGAGACATGAGATGCAACGGATTCGATTCCATGACTCCATCAGAACCAACTCTACTGCTGATCTTTGGAAAATACGTCTGTTCTGGATCGATCTTTACTAAAAATGCTGCTGGCCCCTTTGACTCAAAAAGGCGCAAAAAGCTCTCGTCCTCCTGGTAGCCAACACCTATCGAGATCATGGGTATCCCATAAGCCGCAAAGATATGCTCCCACTTGGGAATGCCAAGACCTGTCTCCCTATCACATCCCACATAGTGTCCGCCAAAATAATTTCTCTGGGTCATGCGAATCGATGCATAGCCATTATTGTCAAAAAGAAATATTTTCAGATTCAGGTGATTCGCGCTTACAGTTCCCAACTCTTGGAGGTTCTGCGCGAACCCTCCATCGCCTTCGACCAGGATTGTCCTGCGACCATTTGCCGCAAATGCTGCGCCAATTGCCCCGCCCAATCCATATCCCATGGATGCCAGGCCCTTAGTATTGATGGATCTCTGACCAGCCTTTTGCTCGAACGTTTGCATCATTACCGTATAAGCACCTCCGCTGCTGCATGGGATCACAACGTCCTTCCCGCTGCAGAGGTGCGATAGTTTCTGCACAAAGATGTATGGCGAAATGAAACCATCAGCGGTGCTATTGACGGACTCTACCAAGGGAATCGTTTGCCTCACTGCGCGGCAGAACTCAACCCACCCACGGTAGTCGCCCAATCCGCAGCCGGCCACGAAGCGAAGCACTGCATTGGCGTCTCCGCAAACAGGCAAAGCCACTCTTGGATGCCCCTTGGTCAATTCTTCCGGGTCGCAATCGACCTGAATGACCTCGCCAACCGGAATAAACTTCTGCCAGTTGAACCCTGTCTGCTGCAATCCAAGGCGTGTTCCAAGAGCCAGGACGAGATCGGATTGCTGGATCAGGATGTTGGATGACCGCTGTCCCCAAGTATTCGGCCTGCCAAAGTAGAGAGGATGCTCGGACGGAACCCGATCAAACCCATTCCAAGTCGTCATCAAAGGAATGCCAAGTGCGTCCAGGGAGTTGAGCAGTTCCGACGCCGTGGAGCGACTGACTCCCCCACCCAAGAGCAATACCGGACGCTCGGCTGCGCGCAATTTGCCCGCAATCTTATCGAGAACGGCCTGGTTGATAGCAGGCGGCGCATCTTCGCGAGGCTCAGAGGCCGCATACAGAGCGGCTGGGTCAACGATGCGCCCCTGCACGTCCAGGGGAATTTCCACGAACACCGGGCCTTTACGGCCAGCGGATCCGGACTCTACGATCTGCATGAACCTCTGTTTGTCGAAAACTTCCGTGAAAAGCGTGGAAGTTGTCGTGATCGGCTTCACGATGCCCACGCCGTCCACTTCTTGAATGCCGCGCTGCCGAACCTGCCCCAGAGCAAGATCGGAGACTTTGACTTGCCCTCCAATGACGAGCAACTCATGGCTCTCCAAATAGGCTCCTGCGATCGCAGTAACGATATTCGTAAGTCCCGGTCCGGCGGTGACCAGGGCAAAAGCCTTTCGCTTGGTCCCGAGCTCGGTAAAGTACTCGGCAGCAATTCCTGCTGCCACCTCGTGGACTGCTGGGATGCATATGAAGCGCCGACTGCAACTTTCCAGCAAGTGCATGATGTTTCCGCCCGCCACAAAGAAACAATGTGTATAGCCCAGTTCCACAAGCCAATCAGCCAGTTGATCACTATATTTCATTTAGCAAAGCGTCCTTATGGTTCGCGAAATAGCTCCTTTGATGCTGAGGTCACTTTTGTCATTCTTCGGCAACTTGACCAACTCAACCTCGCCGGATTGAGCAACCAGGATCATATTGTAGGAGGCTGTGCCGTGCTTCTTGTCTGCGCGGAGGCGATCAAGTATGTCTTCTGGGGACAACGCCATCAGTTGACCGGCTAGTCCTGGAACGGAACTGAGCAGGCTGCGCAGATGTCCAGTCAAACTTTGCAGATTGCTCGCGCTTTCATACGAACGTCCCAGATGGCTTCCGAGTTCAACCGCACAAAGTATGCCGATCGCGACGCCTATTCCGTGCGCGATTTGGAAGTGCGAGGCGCCCTCAATGGCGTGGCCGAAAGTGTGTCCAAAATTGAGAATCAGCCGTTCCTTGCGGTCGAACTCATCTACCTCGATGAACCACTTCTTCGCCCGCAGACTGGTAATGATGATTTGCTCCAGTTGCTCTTCAGGCATCGACGCGGCCGGCGCGGATCCGAGATACTCCTCAAATGTGGCAAAGCTGCGGCAGTAGCAGATCTTTGCGGCCTCAATCAGCCCGCCAATTCTCTGCTCGTCAGTCAAGGTGAGGGCCAGCTTGGGGTCAACCCAGATGGATGATGGCGGATGAAACGTCCCGACAATGTTCTTGTAAGGCCCTACGTTAATCGAGGACTTTCCCCCGATGCAGGAGTCTGTCATCGCCAGCACAGTGGTGGGTAGATAGGCCCACTCGACCCCGCGCATGTAGATGGAGGCGGTAAACGCGACAATGTCCTGCAGAATGCCGCCGCCAAGAGCAAGCAGCTTTGTCTGGCGGTTGGCATTCGCCTGTCTTAATTTAACGATGAGATCGGGAATGGCATCGAGGCTCTTCGAGGTTTCGCTTGCGGAAACCGCAATGGCCGATATTCCTGCCCGCGTCAGCATGGGCAGAAACCATTCGTCCGCAATCACGACTCTGGACTTCTCTGCCTCCAGTATCTTCTGAAACAGGCCATTCTCAATATCAACCGTATACTCGCCCGTTGAGGACTGGATTTTAAAGGAGACGGACATTGCTGAACCCCAAATCTGCGGCGATGAACTGGCCGGTAATGCCGGTGTTATCCGGCGAACACAGGAAAAGGACCAGGGAAGATACATCACCCAATGCAGGCAGCCTGTGAAAGAGAGTCGCGCTGGTCAACCCGTTGATCTGAGCCTCGCGAAGGTTCTGGCGTGTCATCGGAGTATCGAGCGCCCCTGGTAATACTGCATTGATCAGGTGGCCATCGGCCCCGAGGTCTGTGGCCGCGGACAATACCAGGCCCTGCAAGGCGGCCTTGGTCATGCAGTAAGAGAGCTTGTTCTGTCTGGCCATTTTCTGCCAGATCGAACTGACGACACAGAGACGCGCAGGCGCTTCGAGGAGATTGCGGTCCAGAAGTATTTTGAGTGTGGCGAGAATGTAAAGGCAGTTTGCCTTGTACAATTCCATGTGATTCGCCAAATCTACGTCATAGATACTGTCGTTCGTATTTGCGCCTTGCGCCCAGCATACCGATGAGTAGGGCCCGTTGGCCGCAAGCAACTCCGGAGAGGAGTCCTGGTCCCATGGATCAACCTCGATCCAGGGGACGCCCTGTTGCGCGCTCTTGCGCGCTCGGGTGGCGGCAACAACGTCCCATCCGCGAGCGAGCCCTGCGCCAACGACAGCGCTCCCGATGGCCCCGCTCGCGCCAAAGACAAGAAACTTCCCGCTCGCCATTCCCAATTCCTCTTTCCTTGAATCGAAGCGTTTGAACAGCAGTCTGGAGGACTAGCGCTGCAACCGGCGACCTAGGATGGACTCTAGTAGATTTCTGTCACCTGAGTGTGGTTCACATAGAGGAGGATCCTGCTCGCGGAGAGCTTTTGCGGATCCATTGATTCTGTCGCCCGTCTAATCAAAGTGAGACGCTAATCGCCGTTCAGCACGTGCCAGCGCTTCTCCAACATATCGATGCGCTTTGCATCTTCCTGCTGGATGTGTCCGTAGTAATCGCGTTTGTTCAGGAGCCAGAGGAGCTCAAAGTGAACCGCATTGAGCAGGCCTTTCTCGATGCTCGGAGCAGCCAGTGCAGCAGCATCAAAGATCACTTTGCGGGTTTCGAAACGCGTCAGATGAACACTTCTGATCTTGCGCAGAGCTGGCAGAGAATCCATCGACACGCCCCCGCCAACAACCAGATCAAGACCGTTCGCCTTCGCTGCCGCGGCTGTCTTCAGCACATATTCGGTAATGACGTCTTCGTTAATGGAATCGCGGGAGCTGCCTGTGGAAAGGGTAAAGTCCACGCGTCCGAAAACGATGCCTGCGATGGGGGGAAACTCTGCTGCCATCGCTGTCATTTCATCCAGTGAGCCATAAGCCTGGATGGTTTCAAGGTTGAAGAGGAACTGGGTATCCCCCTGCTCTTCCTTCAGGTAGACCTTGTCTACGGCCTCAGCAAACTTTGAAAGCGCGTAGGGGCTCTCGATCATCGGCGCGATAATGTAATCCACACCAATCTGCTTGCTCTCGATGAGGTCGCGCATCGCCTCGCAGCCGCCGACCTTCAAGCCGAGTTTGAGCCCAGCCTTCCGCCCGATTTCTACCAGGCGGAAAAGCTCTTCGATGCGTGTGCCTTCCGCCTCAAACTCTGCCTTGACGGCAACATAGCCAAATTCGCTCTTGCCCTTCTTCAGGATGTCGAGCATCTTGCGTTCGCATGCGTTCATTTCAGGTTCTCCAGACTTGCGTTTTTGTTGAGTAATGATTCGGCTGCAAATTTGAGAATGGTATCCGCGACAAAATCTAGCATTTCCTTTGTCAGTCCCGGATACACGCCGATCCAAAACACGTTGTTCATCACGAAGTCCGTGTTTGGCAGATTTCCGATTACACGATGCTCGCAACCTGCATATGCAGGCTGCCGTAGCAGGTTGCCGCCGAACAACAGGCGGGTGCCAATCTTGCGATCATTGAGGGCGCGAGTGAGATCGTCGCGCTCGAAGGAGAGGTTGGGACGGACTCCGATGGGAAAGCCGAACCACGAGGGATCGGAATCGGGTTCTGAGTGAGGCAAGATAAGCAACTCTTCAAGCGGCTTCAGTGCCGCCTTGAGATACTTGAAGTTTTCTTTGCGGCGCTCAATGAAGTGCGGCAGTTTGGCGAGCTGCGACACACCCACTGCGGCCTGCATGTCAGTCGCCTTCAGGTTATAGCCAATGTGCGAGTAGGTGTACTTGTGATCGTATCCATAAGGCAAGGTTCCCAGTTGCCAGTCGAATCGCTTGCCGCAGGTGTTGTCCTTGCCCGGCGCGCACCAGCAGTCGCGGCCCCAATCGCGAAACGACTCGATAAGCTTGGTGAGTTGAGGTTTATTGGTCGTGATGCATCCGCCCTCGCCCATGGTGATGTGATGCGCAGGGTAGAAGCTAAAGGTAGCCAGATCGCCGAAGGTGCCCACATGCCTGCCGCCAAAGGTCGATCCGAGGGCATCGCAGCAGTCCTCGATCAACCACAGGTTATGCTTGCGTGCAAATGCGGCTACGGCTCCGACATTGAAGGGGTTGCCAAGAGTATGCGCAAAGATCATGGCCTTGGTGCGCGGACCAAGGGCTTTCTCCAGCTGGGAGACATCCGCATTGTAGGTTCCCAGTTCGATATCCACGAAGACGGGAACAAGGTTGTTCTGAATGATGGGATTAACAGTGGTTGGGAAGCCCGCAGCGACGGTAATGACCTCATCGCCGGGCTTGAGCTGCCGATATCCCAGGGTGGGAGAGGTCAAGACCGAAACCGCCACCAGGTTCGCGGACGAGCCGGAGTTCACCAGCAGCGCATCGCGCACACCGAGGAACTTTGCGAACTTGAATTCGAAGAGATCCGCGAATCGCCCAGCGGTCAGCCAGAAATCCAGCCCCGACTCAACGACGGAAAACAGGTCGCTCTCGTCAAAGACTCGCCCCGAGACCGGCACAGGCGACTCTCCGGCGGTAAACGTCTTTTCCGGGAAGGCCTCCTTGTAATACTCGGTGGTCAGCTCCTGGATCGCGGCGCGTAATTGATCTTTACGACTGATGGTCATGCATACACCCCACTGCTCTTTGGATTGGTCGTCGAATCCGATAGCCAACGCCCCTCATATTGCTCAATCTGAGCACGGGTGAACGCATACATATCCTCGTCCTGTAATCGCTTCTGATACCAGATAACCGTGAGTGCGAGCGCATCCCTGAGAGTCAGCAAAGGGCGCCATCCGAGGCGCGCTGCGGCCTTTGACCAGTCCAGCTTGAGAGTTTGCGCTTCATGCGGCTGCGCCGCGCCTTCCTTCTCCCACTGCGCTCCATTGCCCCACAGCTTGGCAAGTTCGTCCACGATCCAACCCACCGGCTGTGCATCGGACTGTTCGGGGCCGAAGTTCCATGCATCGCCGCTTGCGGCCCCTTGATCGCACATCGACTCGGCCACCGCCAGGTAGCCGCGCAGCGGCTCCATAACGTGCTGCCAGGGACGAATGGCACGCGGGTTGCGGATGCGCACCGGACGCGCCTCCATGAATGCGCGTATGGCATCGGGCACCAATCTGTCTTCTGCCCAGTCGCCGCCACCGACAACGTTGCCGGCGCGAACCGATGCCACGGCTACCCCGTGACTGGCGTAGTTTTTTGGATTGAAGAAGGAATTCCGGTAGGCCGAGACCACCAGTTCCGCACAGGCTTTGCTGTTGCTGTACGGGTCGTACCCACCGAGCCGGTCGGTCTCGCGGTACGGCCACTCCCATTCGCGATTCTCATAGCACTTGTCGGTGGTGACCACGACAATGGCCCGCACGCTGTCTGTGTGCCGTGCGGCCTCCAGCACATTGGCGGTGCCCATTACATTGGTCGAATAGGTGCCAATCGGATCCTCATAGGAGGTGCGGACCAATGGCTGTGCTGCCAGATGAAGGACAATCTCCGGACGATGCTCGGCAAATGTCTGACGCAACAGACTGGCATCTCTGATATCTCCGATCACCGAGCGCATTTCGCGCCCAACGCCCGCATCCTGAAACAGATTTACTTTGGTCGGAGGCTCAAGAGCGATGCCACACAGCTCGGCGCCTTTCTGCTGCAGCCAAAGCGACAACCAACCTCCCTTGAAGCCGGTGTGCCCGGTCAAAAGCACATGCTTGCCGCTCCAGTTCATTACCATACCTTCCAGGGAGCCGCACCGCTGTTCCAAAGCCCATCCAGGACCGCCTTGTCATGAACCGTGTCCATGGCCTGCCAGAAACCAGGATGCTTGTAGGCCACGACATTTCCCTCGCGCGCAAGGGTTTCCATCGGCTCGCCTTCCCAAATGGTCGTGTCGTCCTTGAGGTAAGCGCATATCTTGGGAGAAAGCACAAAGAAGCCGGCATTCACCCATCGACCATCGCCTTTCGGCTTCTCCGCGAAAGACAGAAGAGTGCTATCCTCGTCGATGCTCAAGGATCCAAACCTGCCCGTTGGCTGTGCAGCAGTAAGACTCACCAGCTTCCCATGAGACTTATGGAAATCGATCACTGCGGTCACGTCTACATCCGCCACGCCATCCCCATACGTGAAGCAAAACATCTTTTCATTTTCAACGTAGGGCAAGGCGCGCCGCAGTCTCCCGCCTGTCATAGTTTCGGAGCCAGTATCGACCAGGGTTACACGCCACGGCTCTGAACTGCTTTTGTGGTACATGGCGCTGTTCTTCGCCAAGTCAAAAGTTACATCTGACGAGTGCAGGAAGTAGTTGGCAAAGAACTCCTTGATCATGTGGCCCTTGTACCCAAGGCAGATGATGAAGTCGTTGATGCCAAAGTGCGAATAGATCTTCATGATGTGCCAGAGGATCGGTCTGCCGCCAATCTCGACCATGGGCTTGGGGCGCAGGGATGTCTCCTCGCTCAGTCGGCTACCAAGCCCCCCCGCCAGAATGACTGCCTTCATCTGCTTTTCTCTTTCCTTGCCTAACCCGCAAATTCCGTGCGCAGAGGCCAATCACGACCGGCTCCGAAGAGCCGAGATATTCTGGAGATCATTGAAACGGGGAGTGCTTCCTACAGGGCGGAGCACTCCCCGTTCTGTCAACGCTGGATCACTTGCGGTGAAGATCTACTGACTTCGCTGGCTCTTCAAGCCTGCTCAGAGTCTCATCCTTTTTGCTTCGACAATCCCCGGCCCAGAATGGCCTTCTTCAGTTCGAGTATTTGTATCACGATACTTGGCTCGGATGAAACAATTTGCTTCCCCCACGCCAGCAGCGCGACAAGACATCCAATGAAAAATCCTACTACCGTGAAGAGCAGGACAATCAGGGCGCGCTTTGGGGACGACTTGTGGTCCGGTTCGATGACCGGCTCCACAACCTGAATGATGGCCGCGTCCTTGGATTCATCATTCAGCTCTTAGGCGCCTGCGTTGCTATTCGTCAGTTGGTTCGCCAGCACAAAGCCCACAGACTGAGTCAGTTTGGCGCAACAGCGTCGCGAGCCCGAATCGAGCGGGGCAACGCAATTCCGCCTGCTTTCAGGGAGTTGAAGCCGTTAGTCAGATCCCAGAGTGCCGAGGTCAATATCCAAGTGATTCCCGCAAAAGCGGAGAGGAAAAAACCAAGGACGACAATGATCGCCCTGTGCGGAGAAGACTTCCTCTCTGGCACGTCCGGCTCGTCCAGCACCTTGACGGGTGGGATCTCTTTCGCTTCCTGAACCTTGGCCAGTTCATATTGCCTGGTTAGCATCTCGTAGATAGTCTCTTGCATAGTCACTTGCCGGTAGAGGTCGTAGTAAGTGAATCCCAGAACCGGGAGTTCGCGAACAGATGGAAGTAACTGGTCAGTCTTAAGATCGGCGCCATCTGCGTTCCCTTTAACGCCGCTCATTTTCCGCAATTGACTTTGCAGTTCATCGACGCGCCCGCGAGCTTGGCGTACCCGCACGTTGTCATCGGTATATATGGCTTTTAACCCGGACAGCTCACTTTGCGCTGCGATCACCTCGCCTTGCAGTTTTTCTGCCTGCTCTACAGTTGCTTCGCCCTGCTTCTGAGGATCGAAAGTTGCGTTGCGGCTCGAGAACTGACTCAATTTAAGAGAGCTGTAATCCAGGCTAGTTTTGATAGATTTAAGCCTCTCCTCGATAAATATCCGCTCTCGACGCGCAGAGGAAGTGCTCATGCTGTTGACGAGCTTATTAAGTTCCTCGACGTACGCTTCAGCAAGATCGCGCGCGCGATTTGGATCACGGTCGGTCACCGCAATGCTGATGATTCCGCTCTTCTTGTCCTCTACGATTGTGGTTCGTTCTGTCAGTATTTTGCGGGCGTCGAAATAGAGTTTGCAATGATAAACGCTCCGCAGGTCGAAGCGATTGATGATGTCGTCCTGGGCGGTTTGGCTGTCCAGAATACCTATAAAGGTTCCGGCTGGCGTTCTCGCGCTCATCAAGCCTCCCGCCAAGCTGGGTGCGATAGAGCCAGCCCCTGCTAAAGCGCTGAGCATGGATGTACTTGAAAGTGCCTGAGGATCGGGTGGCATCAATTGCGCCGTGGACGTATATTTGTTTGGAATCAGCAATGCGATGCCAATTGCAACCAACACCCCCAGTCCGATCACCTTGGCCAGCCAGCGACGGCGTTGCCATATCACCATGCCGAGTTCGACGATTGAAATCTCTATCGGAGCCGCTGCACCTTCGGCCGCAATTTGATCGTGTTCTTCTGCGGTACTCAATGTTTCGTCTCCTGTGGAGCGAAGAAGCTAATGCAGTAGAGATTCGGCATGGTTGAAGTCTTAAACTGCCTTGATAAGAGGGGCCTCAACTGTTTTTCTCCAGTAGAGAAAGGGTAATGCGATTGAGCCGTTCTGTACAAAAGACTGCCTCTTGAAACCCTCATCGACTCTTGCCCTTAAACACGAGCCATCAGAGAACCCCGGCAAACGCTAATGGGGAGGCTACAGTTGACGCGATCATCGCCGTACTCATTATGTTTTGCCAAACCTGTGAACCGCCCATGATCTTCTCGGGGACTAACACGGAATCGCCGGGTCGCAATTTGAGACTCATTAAATTGCCGCCACCCCAACTACTTCCGTGTGTTACTACCGACCCATCGGCACGTAAGACATATATGAGTTTTTTGTTGCCGTAGGGTGTCGGGCCGCCAGCCTTTCGCAAATACCAGCCGAGATCTCTGCCCGGGACGTAGCTTATCGCTGTTGCGTTATATACCTGGCCGCTAATCATCACGAAATTCGGCCGCTTGGGAATGACCAGCGTGTCGCCAGCGCGCAGTTCAATATCCGCCGGCGTGTTTTCCCATTTGCCGATGTCCGAAGAAATGTTGATCACCAGCCGTCCGCTGGCGGGATGGCTGCGAAGCGCCGTGAGAACCTGGTCGCGCTGCTGCTGGAGCGCGGCTGTCTGGTCCTGCCCAGTCGCCGACACCGGCTTCATATTGATGGGGGTAGTTTCGATTCGTTGAATCATCTGCTGGCGGGCTTGCTCGCCTAGTTCGCGAACCTGCACACGCTCCAGGACGGCGGCGGCCGGATACGCACCCTCCCGGTAGCCGCCGGCGCGTTTCAGAACCGAGCTAAGACGCTCTCCTGGGTCTATCCCGTAGCTGCCGGCATGCTCGACCTCACCGCTTATCGTCACCGAAGCACCGATGTCCTGCCAGCCAGCCAATCGCCGAATGCTGACTACATCGCCAGGCTTCAGCGCGACATCTGCGCTCTTGTCGCCATCCAGCGCCTTCTCCACTGCCACATTGCTATGGTTGACCAGCACCTTCTGTCCATTCTGAACAACATAGCTTGAAAGATCGGCTTCGTCCCGATAGGCGCTGCGGTTAAATCCTCCCGCCATCCTCACCAGCCCGGCCACGGTCATACCCTGAGACATAGGATAAGCACTGGGACGAAGGACTTCCCCTTCAATGGACACCCTGGGCGGATCAATCTCATAGCGGCCAAAGATGTGAATCAAATCGAAAGGCTCGAGCAGAAACGAATCATTACCAATCAGCGCGTCGTGCAAATTAAAGCTGATGGTCTCCGGCTTGAAGTCCGGCGGCAGTAGGCGGACGAGTTCCGCATGGTCGGCCGGCTCGGGCAATACGTCCTGATACGAATGCAATAGGTCGTTAATGGTCATTCCATCCCTGTAAGGATACTTGCCAGGACGATAGACATGCCCTTCAAGATAGACTGCCTGCTCGTTATAGGGCAAAATCTGCGAGATTACTACGTCGTCCCCACCTTGCACCTTGAAGTCGGCCAGCTTCTGCGCCACCCCGGCCGGGTCGTTCGGGAGTTGCAGACTTAACATGGTACGGCGCTGGTGGGCCACAATTCGCGCAACATTGATTTGCTTCAGGCTTGCAGTTCCCAGAACTCCCCCCGCAAGATCAAGGACCTGATTCAGTGTTTTCTCACCGTTCAGTTCGTATATCGCAGGGTGGTGCACCATTCCTTCAATCGAAACCTGCGGGCCGACCGGCGGAACAAGGATGGTATCGCCCGGTAGCAGGCGGTCGGTGTTGGAGCGCACACCTCGCAGTAAGAAGTCGTAAAGGTCAATCTCACGGACCAGTTGTGTACCGCGGTACTGGCGCAGGAGGCGCAGCGACCCGCGGCTGGTCGGGCCACCGGCCGCGTACAAGGCGCTCAGCGGCGTGGACAGGGAACTGACGTCATAGGCGCCGGGCCGCTGCACGTCGCCAACCACATACACGCGAACTGTGCGGAGCCGGCCCAGCGAGATTTCGACATGCTCACCCTGAAACTGCGTACTGAGCGCCTTTTGAATGGCACTCTGCGCCTGGGAAATTGTGAGTCCGTCAATTGTGA
>Ga0224555_1002077_pt1 | contig 24698 bp, 24 predicted proteins | sample 714S23034metaG_FD_180687 | JGI IMG/M metagenome (GOLD analysis project Ga0224555, IMG submission 180687) | Peat soil microbial communities from Stordalen Mire, Sweden - 717 S2 30-34 | ecosystem: Environmental > Terrestrial > Soil > Wetlands > Peat | place: Sweden: Norrbotten County, Stordalen...
CCGCCATCAAGGAAACCAAGAAGAACGGCGTCTTCGTAATCCCCGGCATCGGGCGCCTGGTGAAGGCGGAGCGCAAGGCCCGCATCGGCCGCAACCCGCAGACCGGCGCGGCCATCAAGATCAAGGCGAAGACTGTGGTCAAGTTCCGCGTAGCGAAGGCTGCCAAGGACGTGATCGCGCCTGCCAAGAAGTAGTTCACCGCACAGGGCGGGAAAGAAGCCGTCCCCCAAACTGCAGACAACAACGGGGAGGAGCCTTGAAGGCTCTTCCCCGTTGTTTTTTTATTGGGCTGAATCTCTAGGCACGAGCGCCGAATCTGGCCATCTTAATGCCGCATCGGCTCATCCAATGGTATATGGCAAAGATTCTCATCAATGCAGATTCACTTAAGCCAAAGATGACTCCCGCGGTTACGGGGTCCGCTCTGGTTCTGCTTCGGCTTGAAGGGCTGGCGGCGGCGGCGATTACCGCGGCGCTCTATGCGCGCTCCGGCGCAAGCTGGTGGCTTTTTGCCGCTCTGTGGCTGACGCCGGACCTGAGCATACTCGGCTATCTGGCGGGTCCCGTTTGGGGCGCGCGCATTTACAACTCCATCCACACCTATATCACGCCCTTCCCGTTGGCGCTGGCCGCCCTGTTGCTGCACAGATACGGTCTGCTGCCCTTCGCGCTGATCTGGGTGAACCACATCGGAGTGGACAGGCTGCTGGGCTTTGGGCTCAAGTACCCGGCGGGCTTCGGGTGGACACACCTTGGAAGCCAGGGAAACAGGCGCGGCGAATCTATTCTTGCAAGCTCTTCTCCTGCTTGATGGCCGGTACCAGCGCGCGCATGACTAGCGAGAGGCCAAAGCTGACGATGAGTGCGCGGACCATGAGCCGATCGTTATAGCTCCAGGAAAAGAAGGCCAGAATGATGAAGACGCCGATGGGGTTGATCTCAGCGATGAACGCATGAAGCCACTGCGGCTTGCGGCCGCTGGGCGCAGGGCCGGTGAGCGAGAGCATAGCGCGAAGATGCGGAAACAGGCGCGGAACCGCGTGCAGGTAGTCGATGTAAGGCTGGCCAAGCTGGCGGGTGAGAAATGCCTCTTCGCCGTAGATGAGGCGCATCTGAAAGACCGTGACGAGAACCGCGACAAAGAACGCGCCGGTGGGCGGCATGAGGAAGGCCATCGCCGCGAACATGCACCATGAGCCGAGGTAGAGCGGATTGCGCATATAGCGATACGGTCCGTCGGCCATCACAGCGCCAGCCTGCATTTGCGCGTGGTGGACTGTGCCATACCCCAGGCAGGCTGTTCCCCAAACGCGGAGCAGGGCACCTTTGGCGGCGATGAGTGCGGCCACGGCAATCACAAGGGGCGCGGCCACGGCGAAGGAGACGAGGCCCAGGCGGCTCAACTCGAGCGCCAGCCACTCCCACAATGAAATTCGGCGGCCAATGCCTAAGCCTTCGATCCACGGCGCATAGAAGCCCAGCACGATGATGGCGGTCAAGATGACCACACGCAGGCGGAACTCGATCTTAGTTGCTCCCATTGGTTTCTCCCTGTTGCCGGAGTTTACCATTTCGCCAAGCAGGGAAGATGCAGGGCAGTTTTGAATAAGCTTTTCCTCTGGGGCTAAAGCCCAGTTGATTTTGGTTGGCTTATGTACGGGCTGAAGCCCGTACCCTCCGAACTGGCCAGCTGCCTGTGGTCGAGCTGTAATGCAACAGGTGTAGAATTCTCATCTGTCATCAACCTGGGAGCGAATCGGCTGACAATTGGGCCGGTTATGCCGGCCGGTGGAAAGAAAGGGACAGCGATGAAGAGGATTTTCAGGGCAATCATTTTTTCGGTTGTGGTTTTGTCGTTGAGCCGGATGGCCGTTGGGCAGGCTGGGGCAAGCAACGAGCAGAGACCGTCGAGCCTGAATGTTGAGATGTTCCAGGCCATTGAAAAAGGGGATTTCGCCACGGTCTTGCAACTGCTGGATAAGGGCGCCCATATCGATGCCCAGGGCAAGGGCGGTGTCACGGCGCTCATCGCCGCGTCTGCCATGGGCAAGCCTGACGTTGTGAAGCAGTTGCTGGACAAGGGCGCAAACCTGGAGATCCAGGATAGCCGCGGCGACACTGCGCTGAACTATGCGGTGATGATCAGCAACCTCGACGAGGTGAAGTTGCTGTTGGCGAAAGGCGCCAACGTCAACATTCAGGAGGAGAGCGGTCTTTCGCCGCTGATGCTGTCGGTCGTTTCCGGCTCGCCCGACATTGTGAAGCTGCTGCTGGACCATGGAGCCAATACCGAGGCCAGAGACAAGAATGGTTTTACGGCGCTGATGGCGGCATCGGGCGGCGGCCTGGTGGATTTGATGACGCTGCTGTTGGACCGCGGCGCCAACATCGAAGCCAAGAGCAATGACGGCACCACGGCGCTGAAGCTGGCTGTGGGCAACGGAAAGACCGATGCGGCGGCACTGCTGAGGGAGCGCGGCGCGCAATAGTCTGAGGGTTCAGCCACTACACTAATCTCAGCTTATGGCTGATCCGGGAACGAGTATCGACACCATCGTTGCCGTCTCGACGCCGCCAGGGCGCGGAGGCATCGGGATTGTGCGGCTCAGCGGACCGCTGGCCGCGTCTATCGCGACTCAGCTGGTGCGGCTGCGGCAGCCTCTGGAACACGGACGGGCGCGGCTGGCTGATGTGCTGGATACGGGTGATGATCTCGACGCGGCGGATTCCGGCGTTGACGAGGGGCGCATTGATGAGGCGGTGGTCACCTTTTTTGGCGCGCCGCACTCCTATACTTCCGAAGATCTCGTTGAAATAGCAGCGCACGGCTCGCCGGTGGTGCTGGAATTGCTGCTGGGCCGCGCTCTGAAGCTGGGTGCGCGGCTTGCCCGGCCGGGCGAATTTACTGAGCGCGCTTTTCTCTCCGGCAAACTCGATTTGACCCAGGCCGAGGCGGTGCGCGACCTGATTGAGGCGCAGACGCTGACGCAGGCGCGCCAGGCGGCCAGCCAGATGGGCGGCGCGCTGAGCCGGCGCGTAGGGCCGGTGAAACAGGGGCTGGTGGAGCTGATTGCACTACTCGAGGCGGGCATTGATTTTGCCGAGGACGACGTGGAGGTGACGCCGGGAGCCGAGATTGCGCGGCGCATCGGCGAGTTGACACCGACGCTGAGCGCGCTGGAAGCGTCGTTCGCGCGCGGGCGCATTGTTCACGACGGGTTGACGCTGGCCATTGTAGGACGGCCCAACGTGGGCAAGAGCTCGCTCTTCAATTGTCTAGTGGAGCGCGACCGCGCAATTGTGACTGCGACGCCGGGGACTACGCGCGACACGGTGAGCGAGCGGATTTCTCTAGAGGGCATTCCGCTGGAGCTGGTGGATACGGCTGGGCTGCGCGAGGGGCTGCACGGAAGTTTGGAGGAGGCTGAGCAATTGGGCATTCGCCGCAGCCGCGAGGCGCTGGCGGACGCTGCGCTGGTCGTGGTGGTGCTGGACGCAACCGAGGCGCTGAACGACGAGGAGCGCCGGCTGCTGGCCGCTGTCGAGGGCCGTCCCGCACTGGTGGCCGTGAATAAGAGCGACCTGGTTGAGGCCGGCCGCGCGCTGCCCGATTGCGCCGGGCTGCGGGCGCTCGCGACCTCGGCGCTCACCGGCAATGGAATGGCCGAGCTGCGCGAGCGCATTCTGGCGCTAGCCACCGGCGGAGCCGCAGCCGAGCCAGGAATGTTGACCAGCCTGCGCCACCAGCAGGCCATCGCCGCTGCCTTGGCGGCTCTTGCTGACGCGGCGCAGGCCAACGCAAATTCCATTCCTCATGAGATGATTTTGCTGGATCTTTACCGCGCGCTGTGGGCGCTGGATTCGCTGACCGGGCAGACCACGCCCGACGATATTTTGAATCTTATCTTTTCGACTTTTTGCATTGGAAAATAGCGATAAGTCGCATTTCACTCCACCGTCAGCACCAGCTTGCCGAAGTGCGAGGCTGACTCCATGCGGGCCATGACTTCGCGGACCTGAGACCAGGGGAAGCTTTCGGTGACGGGGCGCAGGGCGGCCAGGGAAATGGCCTTGTTCATCTCCTCGAAATCCTTGCGCGAACCCACGTAGATGCCCTGAATGCGGGCCTGTTTGTGGAGGATGAGGGCGAGCGGCAGCGGGTCAGCCTGACCGGCGAGCACGCCGATCTGGGCGATGACGCCGCCCATGCGAATGGCGCCGAGGGAGCGAGGAAGCGTGCCGATGCCGCCCACTTCGACCACCAAGTCAACGCCTTCGCCGCCGGTCTGGTCCATCGCCCAGCGTTCCCAGACGGGGGTTTCGCGGTAGTTGAGGCCCGCGTCCAGGCCGAGCGAGCGGGCGCGTTCCAGCTTGGCTGCGGAGCTGGAGATGCCCAGCACGCGCGCGCCCATCAGCTTAGCCAATTGCAAGGCAAAGATGGAGACACCGCCGGTTCCCAGAATCAAAACTGTTGCTCCTGGCTTCAGGTTGCCGGCGGACAGCGCGTTCCAGGCGGTGACAGCGGCACAGGGCAGCGCGGCGGCCTCAGCAAAGCTGAGATGCGCGGGCAGCGCGACCAGGCCGGTCTCCTTGAGGCATCTGTACTCGGTGAGCATGCCGTCGATGTCGCCGCCAAGCGCGCCCTTGACCTTAGCGGGTGTAGGCGCGCCGTCGAGCCAGTTTTGCATGAAGGCGCCGGCCACACGGTCGCCCTTTTTCCATTGCGTGACGCCCTCGCCGACGCCAGCCACTTCACCCGCGCCATCGGAGCAGGGGATGCGCGGCAGCTTCATTTTGGGGTTGTAGAGCCCTTTGACCATAAGCAAGTCGCGATAGTTGATGGAAATTGCGTGAACGCGGACCAGCACTTCGCCGGGGCCGGGCTGGGGAGCGGGGCGCTCGACAAACTCCAAAGAATCAATGCCAAATGACGAAATCTGCCAGGCGTGCATGGGTAATCCTCCCGTACATCGAGTGCGAGCCGCGCCACTACGCGGGACGCGACGCATCCAGCGTCCCATAGAATGAAGATATGGCTCGTGGATGGGAAAGTAAATCCGTGGAGGAGCAGATGGCAGTTGCCTTGCAAGAACATGAGGTTGTGCCCGACGACGGCTTTGTGAACGAAGAGGCCCGACGGCTGGCCGAACACGTGCGCACAGATCGAGCGCGCGAGAAACAGGCGCTCGATTTACAACGAGAGAACATTCTTTCGCAAAAGACCTCTCACCCGGCGCGGCGCGCCGCCCTGGAGGCCGCTCTGGCCCAGGTGGAGAGGCAGATCGCGAATCTTGGCTGAGATGGCCTGAGGTTTGCGGACTTTTCCCCGTCCGCGACTACGGCTTTTCCCTGCCTGGCCCGCGCTACGCCTCGCGGTGAAAGAGCAGGGCATTGGCCTGCTGCACCGGGGTCAGCACCACGCGCGCAATATTCACGTGGTCGGGCCGGCTCACGGTCCAAACGATGACATCGGCAATATCTTCCGCAACCAACGGCTTGACGCCCTTGTAGACCTTGGCGGCCCGCTCGGCATCGCCGTGGAAGCGCACCAGGCTGAAGTCGGTTTCCACCATGCCGGGGTCAACGCTGGTGACGCGGATCGGAGTTCCCAGCACGTCTTCGCGCAGGCCGTCGTTGATGGCCCGCTCTGCTGCCTTGCTGGCGCAGTAGACAGCGCCGTTGGGATAGGTCATCTCGCCCGCCACCGAGCCCAGGTTGACCACGTGTCCGCGTCCCCGCTCCACCATTCCCGGCACCACGGCGCGCGTGACGTAGAGCAGCCCCTTCACGTTAGTGTCGATCATTTCGTCCCAGTCTTCGATCTTTCCCTGGTAGAGCTTGTCCAGGCCACGGCTGAGGCCTGCGTTATTGACCAGCACGTCGATGGCAGCCCACTCGGCGGGCAGCGCGCCGATGGCCTTTGCGACGGCGCTGCGGTCGCGCACATCGAGGCTGAAAGTGTGAACGGCTTCAGCGCCGCGCTGAAGGACGGCGGCGGCTACATTTGCGAGCTTATCGGCGCGGCGAGCGGCCAGCAGCAGGCGCGCGCCCTCGGCGGCGAATGCAAGCGCAGTGGCCGCGCCGATGCCGGACGAGGCCCCGGTAACGAAAACAATCTTTCCTTTGAGACTCATGGTTCTATCTTAACCACATGCGGCCATGGATGTTAAAGGTGAGGATCGTGCTCCGGTTGCGAGGGCGTCCGCTCCCTCAATTCCCAATCACCAGCACCTGGAAACTACCTTTCACCGATTGCGTTTCGAGTGTGCCAATGCTCCCCGGCTGATCCAACTTCACTCCAACAAGATCGGTAACAAGATAGACCTGGCCCGTCGCCGGATTCACTGCCAGGGTCCGCGCACGCTGGCGAGTGGCTAGGTTCTGAATCTCGGAGTATGTGTCGGTGACATCCTGACGAATGATGGTGAGGGTTCCCTGGGCGCCACCGTTGGCGGTATAGATCAGTCCGCGGCCCGCGTCGTAGCCGATGGCCTCCGTGCCGGGGCCGATGGGGAACGACGCCACCTGCTCGCCCGTGCCGCCGTTCAGCACCAGCATCTTCATATTGCCGCAAGCGGCAAAGAGCCTCGTATGGGCGCCATCGACGGCCAGGGCGCTGAGTTCGCGGCAGTCGGGCCCAACGGCAAAGATGCGCATGCGGTTCTCGGCGGAGTTGGGCAGACGGGACTCATGGCTCCAATCCAGCACCGTCTGCGCGGCTGCGGCCTGCGCGGATACGGTCCTGCCGGCCGGTCTGCCGAGCAGCGCTCCAATCGACTGTGCATCGAGCCGGGCAATCTGATTGCGGCTTACGATGTTGAAGAACACCTGGCCATGGCCATCGGTTTCGGCAAATCCGAGCCTGCCGGGCATCAGGATTACGCCCAGCTTCTGCCGCGTCTCGGCATCGATCACCGTAATCGAAGACTTGATCTGCTCGTCGGCCGCCGTTCCTGGGGGCGCGTTGGACGCAGATACGCGGCTGGATGCGTTGGGGGGCGTTCTTCCCTGGTTGCCGGCCGGCTGCGTGGGGCGCTCCTCGAGAGGATTGGCGCAAACTGCGAACAGTAGCCTGTTCTGCGGTTCATAGACGAGGGCGCGCGGCGCTGGGCCGGTGGAGACGGTCGCCACCACGGCGAGCGTGCGCCGATCAAAGACCTTCACCTGGCCCGCCGGCCCATCGCTGATGTAGCCAAACTGGCCGGCATCGTCGAGAGCAATGGCGTGAGCCTCGCGCAGGCCGGAGATCACCCCGGCCACTTGCCCCGTCTCCACGTCCACCACCTGCACCTGAGCGCCGTGGGCGATATAGAGACGCTGGGCCGCAGGGTCCATCGTCAGATAGTCCCAGTTGCCCACGCCGCCGATGATCCATGTCTTCTTGATGGCGAAAGGGCTGCCGGGCAGTTCGGTGGCCGCGGGCGGCTGCTGCGCCGGCAAAGCGGCGCATCCCAGCAGGCAAATGGCAAACAATCTCTTCATCGCGAACGGCTCCTGATGAGTAGATGCGAAAGCGCCGGCCAGCGCTCGTCATTTTTTCAGTTCATGGATGTTCTTAGTTTCCCAGGGGAGGAAGTGTTGCCTAGAAACTCTGATTCTTTTGGGCAGCAACCCGACTTTTTGGCGAGATTCGAAGTTCGCTGGATTGATCCATCTGAGACGACATAGATGTCTTCAATAAGCGGTTATTGACGAATTGGCGACGATCCGACCAGAACACGGTGTAGACTGTTCGTTGAATTCACTTTCCGTGGTCAAAGTGTTTAGAAAGTGGCTGGCATGAAAGTCCGCTGCAGCGTAACTTCGATTTCTGCTTTGGTCCTCTCCCTATGTCTTGTATCTCCGATTCCGGCGGCCCTGAGCAACGCCTCAACCTGGAATGAGCTCACCATTAAATTGCCCTATGGGGTGATGTGGAATTTCTTGGCGTCTTTGGGTTTTGCCGATCTCGGGATCGTGGCGATCGGCTTGATCGTCCTATGGACGGGATATAGAAAGAGGGAACGCTGGGCCTGGTTCGTCATGCTCATCGCGCTTTTGTTTTTTTACTTCCCTTACTACGTACTGCCCGTGCTCTTGCAAATACGGCACTTCGGGTGGCCTTATTTGCTGTATTTGCTCGGGGCTTTCCGGGTGGGAGGATGGTGGTATTGCTGGATTGCGTCCTTCAATCCTAATTCCGCAGTTGGTATGGCACTCTGGCCTACTGCAATCCTGATTCGACCTCTTGAGTTTCTCATGATGTCGATTGCTCTGCTCCTTCCGGTCAAGGCATTTTTCTGGCAGCCAGAGCCTTCCCAACCGGGAGCGCGAACGAAGGTCGCCACGCTATCGAAGACGAAAACTTGGGTCTGGGCGCTTGCGCTGCTTTCGATCATCGCTATTGCTGTCGCCTTCGTGGTGAGGAGTCTCATAGCTTCGAGTCAAAGCAAGATGGCTGAAGTTCAGCAGTTGAACCCGATGATACCGGCGCCGTACAACATGGTATTCGTCGACTTGGCCAAGGCAGAGCATCCCGTCACCATGCCGGACGCTGGCCAGGAAGACGCCATCGTCGTGGCTGTCACATGCAATGCCTCGGTATTTCTGGGTCCCGACAAAGTCGATCCTACCCAACTCGGCAGCCGCATCCGCGCCAATCGCACCGACAGGACAGGCGAGGCCATGTACCTGCGCGCGGACAGGCGCGCGCAATATCGTGATGTTGAGAATGCCATCGAGGCCATGCGCAGCGCGGGTGCGGAAGTAGTAGGATTGCTGACCAAGAGGAAGGAAGACGCTCAGCCGGAATACTCTCTCTGGATCGGCAATCCGCTGCTCAAATCGGTGGGGCTAGAAGTATCATTCCCCTCCCCGCCTAATACGCCCGCAAGAGGATCGAGCCCTCCAGGGCGCACCATCGTTGTTCATGTCTTCTATCGCCCCAACGCTGCACCGGCCTACAAGATCAACGCGACTGACGTCGCGCACACCGATCTGCAGTCCCGACTGAATGAGATCTTTGCCAACCGCGCCGAGCGCGTAATGTTTATCAAGGGCGACGACAATCTGAACTTTTCCGACATCGCCGAAGTCATCGATATCGGGAGGGCCTCCAACGTCGATCACATCGGTCTGATGACGCCAGGAGTCATAGCCGGCAATTAGAGCTGATTAAGTACGAAGCCAGATCCCCAAAATTGGGGATCTGGCCAAATCCACCCGTGAAGAACCCGCGTGAGCGCGATCCCTATCGTCTGCAATAGTGGACTCCTCCTGTATCACCGGCAACTCGGAAGTCACCATTTCATCAACATTTACAGTCTGATCAATTCGGTGACTATAGGATCAGCCCCTTACTTTTCCGGCTGCTTCCCCTGTGGCGTATTGTCCTGGCCTTCGAAGAAGTTCTTCGGCGCTACGCGGAACTGCTTGTAGCCGGTGTACTTGATAGTGTCGCGGACGTGTACGTTTTGAGGCATGAAACCGCGACCGCCGCTGAAGTGCAAAATGCTTTCGGCTCTGGCGTAGGCGGTGAACCAGTAATGGCCGTCAACCGGCTGACGCCATGTCATGAGGGGAGGGTCGAGATCCTTCTTGCGCGCGTCGGCGGAGACCATGCGGCCCTGGGTTACGACAATCTGCAGCCCGGTCGTCGCTACCCAGATGCGGCCACTGAAGTAGCGATGCTGCTTTTCGATGACTTTTGGAGTCACGTCGAAGACATAACAATCCACCTCGTCCACCTTTTGCCGGCCTACGTAAGTCAGGTAGTAATGGTCGATTTGCGCCGCGGTGAGAACGAAAAAGTTGCTGCTTTGAATGTTCTGCAAATCGGAGGGCGACATCGTCACCCGCTGCAAAGTGTTCTGCGGCGCGTAGATCGTTTTCTCCGTGCGTTTACCGGTGGCATCGAAGCTCACATCATCTACCTGGTAGTATTCGCCGTCCACATGATCGTCTTCGTCGATGGTTTGCACGCGTGCGGAGCGCTGGTAAGTGTAGTGACTTAGCGCCAACTGAAACTCGCTCTCTTGGGCGGTAAAACGGCGGATGATTTCTTCAGGCGCGAGCGGGGGCGCGGAGGTGTCGATGACGCCGAAACCCTCGTCCTGCGGCAGGGGCGCAAAGCTATTCTCTTTTTGCGCAGCGGCGGTCAGGGCCAGTCCCGCCGCGAACAACGCAAGGCTCCATCGATTGCGCATGGTTTGCCTTTCCTCCGCAGTCTCAATCCCTGGTCTTCTTCAAGATTAGACTGATGCGGAGGCTTGCCGAGGGGCGCGAGAAAGAACCGCGGGATACGTTGAATGATCTTGTAGTGCGATTCCCTCTCAGAGAATTCTGAACGAGTTCATGAACGCGCCGGCCTGGGTTGCGGTAAAGCCTTTGGAGGTGGTGATGATTAGCTGGTAGAAGCGAGTTCCGGCGAGGTATTCGTGAACTTCGTAGTTGTATCCGTCGGGATCGACAGCCGTGTAGGCGCGCCCAGGCACGCCGTTCAAATCAATCACTACATCGGTGAGCAGCGTCTTGCCGGCGACCGCGCCATCCCTGGTTCTTTCGAGCAGAGCCTGAGGCGAATCCGCGACGACCGCTGCCGAGTAATCGTTGTACATCACAATGTAACTGGTGTTGCCGCTGTCGGCTTCGGCGGAAAATTGGTAGATGGTAGTTGAGTCCCCGTTTTTCAGGTTGACCACTTGCGACGTCTGCTGCGGGGTTCCGGGAAAGAGGATGCTGAATCGTCCATCGGAAGAGGTGAAGGTCTGCATAGGCACCGCGCTCGCCCGCTCGGGCTGGGTGGCGTCGGCCTGTGCCGTGGATGCGTTGGACTGTTGAGCCTGTGGATTGTTTCCCGCGGCAACGCCGGCAAACAGTAAGAGCACAACCGCTGATAGCATCCAGAGTTTACGCATCTTCATCCTCGCTCAGTTGGTGTTTTCTCCGCAACACGCGGCGCGATTGTTGCGCCCGAAACGAGTTATGGAGAAGTAGGTTCATTTCATCTGAGGCAAGCGGTAGTGTCAAGGGAATTATGGGGCGATATTCTTTGCGCGCCAATAGTTCTGCAACGAAGCCGAGCGCCTGGGCCTTTCATAGTCCGCCGCTGAAATCGGATTCCGCTAGCAAATTCGCGGCAACTGTTCGCCGATCTGGGTGGGGATCACGCGATTGGCACCCATGGCCGTGCGGGCCACCAACATTCGCTTGTGCTCGGCGGTGACGCGGCCGATGCGTGCGGCGTCGCAGCCCAGCGGGTGAGCGCGCAGGACGGCAAGAACTTGTTCAGCTGCTTCGGGCGCGACAAAAAATACCGCTTTCCCCTCGTTGGCCACATAGACCGGATCGAGGCCCAGTAGCTCGCAGGCCGATTGGACTTGAGGGCGCACCGGCAGACTAGGCTCGTCGATTTCGACGCCTACGCCAGAGGATTGGGCGATTTCATTGAGTGTGGATGCGAGGCCGCCGCGCGTAGGGTCGCGCATGGCGTGAACCGCTGCGCCCGCAGCAGCGAGAACGTCGGCAATCATCCCATTCAGCGCGGCGCAATCGGAGCGAATCTGGCTCTCGAACTCCAGCCCCTCGCGCACGCTCATAATCGCCATGCCGTGGTCGCCGATGGTGCCGGAAACCAGAATCGCATCGCCCGGCTGCGCGCGATGCGGGCCGACCGTGATTCCCGGCCGCAGCAGGCCTACGCCCGCCGTGTTGATGTAGCAGCCGTCGCCGTGGCCGCGCTCGACGACCTTGGTGTCGCCGGTAACAATCTTCACGCCCGCCGTGGCCGCGGCCTGCGCCATTGCCTCGACAATCGCCGCCAACTGGGCGAGGGGAAAGCCCTCTTCGAGGATGAAACTGGCGCTCAGGAATCGCGGTTCCGCTCCGGAGACGGCCAGATCGTTCACCGTGCCGTTCACCGCCAGTTCGCCGATGGACCCGCCGGGAAAAAACAACGGCTGCACGACGAAGGAATCAGTGCTCATAGCCAGCTTGCCGCCGCCGAGATCGAGGACCGCCGCGTCACCCAGATTTTCCAGCTCCGGATTGCGGAAGGCGGGCAGAAACAGATGCTCGACCAGCTCATTGCCCAGCTTGCCGCCGCCACCGTGGCCCATCACGATCGACGGGTAATCGGCAAGCGGCAGCGGACACGACCATCCTGAAAAATCGGGGCCTGAAAGGTCCGTTGTGGCGCCCTTCACGTTCTCATCCATTTGTCACTCCCGACAAAGCCGACCCGGCGCTGGCCAGCTCTTCGGCTGACAGGAATCGCCCGTAATTATAGTAGGCCGCGCAGGCGCCTTCGCTTGAAACCATGGTCGCTCCCAGCGGATGGCGCGGCGTACATTCCTTGCCGAAGGCTGGGCACTGGGCCGGCTTGATGACTCCGCGCAGCACATCTCCAGAATGACAGAGCGGCGACTCCTCAGTGTGAATTCCGGAGATTTGGAAGCGTTCCTCGGCGTCGAAGTCGCGATAATCCGCGCTCAGCCGCCAGCCGCTTTTGGGAATAACGCCGATGCCACGCCAGGCCCGGTCAGTGACCTCGAAGACCTCAGCCAGCAGCTTTTGCGCGGGTTTATTTCCTTCAAATGTGACGATGCGCTCGTACGCGTTTTCGACTTCGTAACGGCCAGCCTCCAGTTGAATCACGGCGCGGCGAATTCCGTCGAGCAGATCAAGCGGCTCGAAGCCCGTGACCACCAGCGGAACTTTGTATTTGGCGGCCAGCGGCGGATATTCCCAGTAGCCCATTACGCTGCAGACGTGGCCCGCCAACAGAAATCCCTGCACCTGATTTCCCGGCGAATCGAGAATGGCCGAAATCGCCGGCGGGACCAGAACGTGCGAGACCAGCAGCGAAAAATTCTTGAGGCCGCGCCGCTTGGCCAGATGCACGCTCATCGCGTTAGCCGGAGCCGTGGTCTCAAAGCCCACGCCAAAAAAGACCACCTGCTTGCCGGGATTCTTGACGGCGAGATCGACCGCATCCAATGGCGAATAAACCACGCGCACGTCGCCGCCCGCGCCTTTGACCTGGAAGAGATCGCCTTCGGTGCCGGGAACGCGCAGCATATCGCCGAAGGAGCAGAAAATCACGCCGGGTTGCGCTGCAATGGCCAGCGCCTTGTCGATCAGCTCAAGCGGGGTTACGCAGACCGGGCAGCCAGGGCCGTGAACCATTTCGATGCCCGCCGGGAGCATCTGGTCGATTCCGTTTTTGATGATGGAGTGGGTCTGGCCGCCGCACACCTCCATGATCTTCCACGGGCGCGTGGCGACAGAGTGAATCTCGCGGGCCATGCGCTGCGCGATCTCGCCATTGCGGAACTCGGTAAGGTACTTCATTGGCTGGAGCAGCTTCCATCAGGACACGGGGACTGGGGCGCCACAGCAGCCCGCGCAAAAGCTTCTTCTTCGCTCTCCAGCTCCTGGTCAAGTACGCCCATGGCGCGGAAGTCTTCAAGCGTTTGCAGGGCCGTCTCTTCGTCGATCTTTGAGAGCGCAAAGCCAACGTGGACAATGGTATAGTCGCCGACCTCGACCTCCGGCACGTAGTCGAGGCAAACCTTCTTGCGTACGCCGCCGAAGTCCACCCACCCCACGCGAAGATCGCCCTCGGTGAGAATTTCTTCCACTTTTCCCGGAATTGCCAGACACATAGTTTCTACGTTATACCGAGTTGAAGGCTGCGTATAGTGTGACCGGGCTCACGCGGAAACCGGGCCGGTCAGCCCCGCCCTGCCCGCTGCTCGGCCAGATACCCCAGCCACTCTTCCATCCCCGCGCCGGTTTTGGCTGAAGTCTCGAAGATGCGAATCCCCGGTCGTATCTCGTTGATATTCCTCAGCGCCAGATCGCGGTCGAAGCCGCAGGGCGCAGCGATGTCCATTTTGGTGATGACCGCGGCGTCGGCGGAGTTGAACATGGTGGGGTATTTGAGCGGCTTGTCTTCGCCCTCGGTCACCGAAAGTAGGGCCACGCGAATCTTCTCGCCCAGGTCGTAGCTCGACGGGCAAACCAGGTTGCCGACATTCTCAATAAACAGATAATCGAGGCCGGCGAGCGCCACCCCCTCCCATCCGTCCAGATGCTTGCCGATCATCTCCGCGTCCAGATGGCAGATTCCGTGGGTATTGATCTGGCGCACCGGAGCGCCGCTCGCGGCCAGCCGCCGCGCATCGTTGTCCGTCTCGAGATCGCCAACCAGTGCTGCCACGCGAGACCCGCGTGCCTTCAGTTCCCGCAGCGTCCACTCCAGAAAGGCGGTCTTGCCCGTGCCGGGACTGGAAACCAAATTCAGCACCAGCACGCCGGCGGCCGTGTAGCTCTGGCGAAGGCCCGCCGCCAACTCGTCGTTCTTCTTGAGTATTCCCCGCCGCAGCTCAACTATTCGGGTGGTCATGCTGTCTCCTCAACCTTATCCATCTCGTCAATCTCGATTGACTCAATCTCCAACTCGCGGCCCTGACGTATCTCACCGCATAGCTCGCCGCAACGCGGACAGCGGAAGCTCTGCACGCCGTCAAGCTCTGCATCCTGCGCGCAGCGCTCGCAATGAACCACTACCGGCAGCACGTTCACCACCAGCCGCGAGCCTTCCAGCGGCGTTCCCTCGGATGCGATGCCGTAGCAGAACTCCAGCGATTCGGGAACCACCGACGCCAGCGCACCCACGCGCAGCCTTACGGCGAGCACCCGCGCGCCAGGGTAAGCAGTCAGCGACTCGGTTACAGACTCCACGATGCTTGTAACAATCGAAAGTTCATGCATTCAAGTTAAATTTTACGCGCCGGCCTCGCACAGGCGTTGCCGCGATGCCTGCGGCATCATACTTGTCCCACGGCCGCGCCGCTCCGGTAGACTGGGAGGGCGATGAAGATGAACGACAGAATTCAAAGCGCCGCGTGGCGAATTGCGCTGATGGCCGGGCTGGTTGCTGAGGTGCTCCTGACCGGATGCGGAACACCCGGCGCACCGCAACCGCCCTCGCTCAACCTTCCGGACCGAGTGACCGATCTGGCCGCCAGCCGCTCGGGCAGCCAGGTTTCGCTCACCTGGACCATGCCCAAAAAGAACACCGACAAGCTGCTGCTGAAGGGCATTGAGACGGTGCGCGTTTGCCGCAAGGAGGGCGCAGGCGCCTGCGTTGCGGCTGGGACTGAACTGTCGTTCCCGCCCGGCGCGGACGCCACGTTTACCGATACGCTGCCTGCCGAGCTGGCCGCCGGAGCGCCGAGACCACTGAGCTACTTTGTCGAGCTGAGAAACCGTAACGGCCGCTCGGCCGGGCTGTCGAATGTCGCGCAGGTGCTGGCCGGCGAAGCGCCCGCGCCGGTGGCCCATCTTTCCGCCGAGTTGCGCAAGCAGGGAGTGGTCCTGCGCTGGGCGCCGGTCACAGAACAGGAATCATCCGCAGTTCGGCTGCACCGCAAGCTATTGACTCCGCCGGCTGCCAAGCCCCATGAGGGATTGCTTGCGCCCACGCCGGAGCCGGTGGAACAGAGCCTGCTGGTGGACAACTGCGCGCCGGAAGGACACACAGGGGTTTGCCGCGCCGTGGACAAAGAGATTCGCTTCGGCCAGAGCTATGAGTATCGCGCTCAGCGCGTGACGCGCGTTACAGTTGACGGCAAAACGCTGGAGCTGGCCGGCGAGCTTTCCGCCCCGGTGCGAATCGAGGCAGTGGACATTTTTCCGCCCGCAGTGCCAACCGGCTTGGCCGCCGTAGCTATAGAAGGCGAAAACAGCGCAGGCAACGCGCCCCAATACGCAATCGATGTAAGCTGGCAGCCTGTCGCCGAAGCTGACCTTGCCGGTTACGCCGTTTATCGCCGTGAAGGCGACGGCGGCTGGCAGCGCATCTCGCCGACTGAGCCGCTGGTTCCACCAGCCTTCCGCGACACGCAAGTTCTGCCCGGCCACACTTACCGTTACGCCGTCAGCGCCATCGGCCAGAACGGACACCAAAGCGCCCGCTCCGAAGAGGCAGAGGAGTCCGTGCCCAGCCCGTGACGGCCCTGGCCGCGCAAAGAGGATTTTCCATGAAATATTGCCGCTTTCTTTTCGAGAATAAAACGCACTACGGCGCGGTGGAGGATCGCGATGGCGAGTTGTGGATTGTCGACCTCGCCTGCGCTCCCGAAGAAGACCTTGCCTTCCGGCTGGAACATGGGCGGGCAACTTCAAGGAGTTTCGATTTCGAGCCGATGCCGCTCAGCGCAGCCGAACTGCTCGCGCCCGTAACGCCTTCGAAGATCGTTTGCGTGGGCCGCAACTATCGCGACCACGTGAAAGAGTTGGGCAACGAAATGCCCGCCGAGCCGCTTCTGTTCCTCAAGGCGCCTTCGTCGCTGCTCTCGCCGGGAGGCGTGGTGCGCATGCCCGCCGTTTCGGCTCGCGTGGATTTTGAAGGCGAACTGGCGCTGGTCATCGGCCGCCGCGTCCGCAACCTGAAAGAAGAAGACTGGCGCTCGGCAGTGCGCGGCTACACCGTGGCCAACGACGTAACCGCCCGCGACCTGCAAAACAAGGACGGTCAATGGAGCCGCGCCAAGGGCTTCGACACTTTTTGCCCGGTTGGCCCGGTGGTGAGCGACGAGTTGGACCCCGAAGCTGGACTCACGCTCGAAACCCGCGTCAACGGCGAGCCGCGCCAGCACGGCTCGACTCTCGACTTTATCTTCCCGATCCCCAAGCTGCTCGCCTACATCACCGCCGCGATGACTCTCGAACCCGGCGACCTGGTGCTGACTGGAACTCCCGCCGGCGTGGGTCCGCTCAAGGCCGGGGATCGCGTGGAAGTGAGCATCGCCGGCCTTGGCACGCTGGCGAATACGTTTCAGCCGGATGAGAGCTGAGTGTGAATGCAGCATTATTGCCAGGTCATCGTTCGGTCTGCCTGTAAACCATGCCGAACTTAGAAAGCTGGGAGTTACCCGTCGTCAGAGGCTGCCGTCCCGGATGGTACAGAAATTGCCAGGCACTTAATTCCCGCCCTTAAAATTCTGGCCTAACTCCGAACCAAATGATACTCTTGCAAATACCCAAGTCGGGCACATCATTTACAAGGAGCTTCGCTCATGGCCCTTAGTAAGAGTTCCGTTCGGCTGGCCGCAACAGCGGTCTCTGTTATCGCCATCTCCTTTGCCGGGGGGTGCCAGGCGCCCCAACCAGCGAACACCGCAGCAGTTCCCGCCATTCAGCTTCAGCCTTACACTGCTTCCGATCAAAGCGCCTCCGCTGGTGTCCCTTCCGGCTGGCAGGTCGCCAAGGGCCAGGAGACCGTCATCGAAATGACGGGCCCTCAGGGAGAAACCGTCACGCTCGGCAATACTTTCGTTGCCCAGAACGGAGCTTTCAAGCCCGGCCAGCGCGGCTCCAACGGAATCGACCTCTCCATGCCTTACGCCGCCACGCTCCCACAAAAGCTGACTATGATCATCCAGCAGAACGCGGCTGTCTCAGGCAAGCCGGCGCCACAGATGGAAATCGCCTCCGCCACTCCCATCCAGCTACCAGCGACTCTCGGCCAGTGCGGCCGCTTCGTTGCCAGCATCGACGGCGCGCAGGGGCAGATGAAGATCATGGCCGTCCTCTGCTCTCTGCCGCTCGACAAAGGTGGCGCATACAAAAACATCGCGCTTCTGGCGCAGGCTCCTGCTGCTGTGGCGGCACAGTCCGCTTCCATCGCGCAGGCCGTTTTCCAGAGCTACCGAATTCCTGCCGCATGGCTCCAGAAGAAGCTCGCTCCCCACAACGCACCACCGCCCGCGCCAGCCAGGGGCACTTCCGCCGGGAGGATGAATAGTTCCACCATCCTTGGCGAGGAGGGCGCCGACAACAGTGCCAATTGCTTTGACCTGGCCGTACTGCGCCAAACGCCCAACAACCAGCTGCCCAGAAGTTGCGGCGGCACGAAGCCTGACTAACTCAACAGTAACCCTCGACCGAAAAGGGAGCCGGCAAGAAGTGAATTACGTCTGGATCACCGCCTGACCGGAAGTAATTCTCGTCTGTCGCCAAGAGCCCTTACCGCTCAGCTGGTGCCGGGTGCCCCAGGTCCGGATTTTCGGACCTGGGAAAGCATAACCTTTCCTCTTCGCTCGTTGCAGAAAATAACTTTCCCTTGGCACACAATCGAGTTAATTAGTAGAACTGCACTTGCCTGATCCCTGACCCCTGCCGCCTGAAAATGCCCCCACCCCCCTCCCCCCAGAAATGCCCATTATTTGAGTGCGTCGCAGCGTCGATCTGAATGGTAAGATACATGAAATCAAAAGTATACGCCGATGATTGAAGGCCACACTATTATCTAAGTGGTAAACACAAACCCTTGAAAAACCAAGTTTTTTGGGCGATTTTGAGCGAAAAATGCACAGTTTTTTACACATATCGCGCACGTTGGCGGGGCGAACTGACAACCGATTACTGATCTCCGAGCATGGATTCTGCAGATAATTACTCCCTTCGTCCAAACAAGATAGATCTCGGCCTTCTCCGATGACTCCTCGTGTGCAACCTTGACCGCTCGAATGAATCTATAGAGCGGTAGACTGGAATCGAAGGCGCTTGAATGCTGAAGCGCATTTTCCCAGGAGGAATCATGCCGCAGAATCTGCTTGAACAATTGCGCAGCTACACGGTGGTTGTCGCCGACACCGGCGACATTGAGGCGATGGAAAAGTTTCGCCCGCAGGACTCGACCACAAACCCTTCGCTGATTACTGCCGCAGCGCAGTTGCCTCAGTATCAGCCGATTGTGGACGGCGTGCTGCTGGCCGCGCGCAAGGAACTGGGCGCGGGCGCGACTGATGCGGCGGTGGCCAACCTCGGATTTCAGCGGCTGGCCATCGCATTCGGCAAGAAGATTCTGGCCATTGTTCCCGGCCGCGTCTCGACGGAAGTAGACGCGCGCCTTTCCTATGACACGGACGCTACCATCGCGCAGGCGCGCAGCATCATCAAGCAGTACGACGCCGAGGGCATTGGCCGCGAGCGTGTGCTGGTGAAGATTGCCTCCACATGGGAGGGCATACGCGCCGCCGAAGTGCTGGAGCGCGAAGGAATCCACTGCAACCTGACCTTGCTCTTTGGCTTGCACCAGGCAATCGCGGCAGCCGATGCCGGCGTCACTCTGGTCTCGCCTTTCGTGGGCCGCATCCTCGACTGGTACAAGAAGGATACCGGCAAGGATTTCCACGGCGCCGACGATCCCGGCGTGAAGTCCGTGACCGCGGTTTATAACTACTACAAAAAGTTTGGCTATAAAACTCAAGTCATGGGCGCGAGCTTTCGCAACATCGGCGAGATTACAGAGTTAGCCGGTTGCGACTTGCTGACTATCTCTCCGCAACTTCTGGCCGAGCTTGAAGCCACTGTGGGCGAACTGCCGCGCAAGCTCGATCCCGAGGCCGCGAAAACGCTGGTGATTCTGAAGATCGAAGTGGACAAGGAGACGTTTGACGCGATGCACTCCCACGACCGCATGGCCACCGACAAGCTGAAGGAAGGCATTGAAGGCTTCTCGGCCGCGCTGGTCAAGCTGGAATCGCTGCTTGCCAAGCGCCTGGCTGAGCTGGAAGTTCGTGCTCCGGCGGCTGTTTGACTTACTCCGATATCAGTGTCCCGGCCAGATGGAGACGCCGCCGGTTATCGATCGGCCTGGCATGGCAATGCCGTTGATCTCCTGATAGCCGGTGTTACTTAGATTTGCAAGGCGAAGATAGGGGCGGAATTTCCCTGAGTCATGCGTCAGCGCGAGATTCCAGACGGGATACGGGCTGGCGTTCCATGGAGGATTGCCGGGCTGCTGATAAGGCTTTGCAACGGCGACTGAGTTAGCAACAGTAAGTGCGTGCCCCAGCGCGGCCGTCCACGTCGCATGAAGATTCTCGACCGGATAGTTCAGGGCATACTCCGATTCCAGACCATTCAAGGGCGGCTGTGCGCCTACGAGTTGTGTCCACGCGACCTGGACGGTTTGTCCCCTGGCGGGCGCCCAGGTTGCGGAAGATTCCACTCCAGCAAAATGAAGGCCGCTGAGGTTGACCGCGCACCATGTATTGACTGTGCAAAATGCGGGAAAGAGCGAGTTAGGAAGTGTAGCGGCGCGCACATAGTCGATCGTGTTGTGCTGGCGGTTATAGAAGCCGGTGGCTGAGAGTGTAAGCCGGCTGGACGCGGTCCAATCCGCTCCTCCCTCGCCCGACCAGGCCGACTCAGGTTTGAGATTTGGATTGCCGATGGTGACCGGGTCTGAGTAATAAAGGTCAGTGTAAGTGGGAAGCCTGAATCCATAGCCGCCGCTGGCCCGCAATTTCAATTGGCTGGCCAGTCGCAAACTGCCTGCCAGATGCGGAGAGGAGGCGGATTGCAGGCCGCCGGAGAATAACTCCTCGCGTACACCCGCGGATAAATTCCAGCGGCTTTTTGCGGGGCGCAAATCCAAATCCGCGTAGCCCGCGCCGCGATTGCGCGCATGAATGCCGAGATTGTTACTGTGGATGCTGTCGCCGTCCGACTCCAATCCGAGCAGAAGCACTGAAGAAGTTGCGACAGGAAGAGTGTGGCGCAAGGAAGCCTGCCAGGAGCCGTCGATGTGGTTGTTTTCGTAGACGGAGGGGTCATCGCGCAGCAGAACAAACTCGTCTGTGTGGCGGCGATAACCATAGGCTGCAACGGTGCGGCTGCCTAACTCTTGCCGGCCGGAGCCAAACCATCCTTTGGTTCGCTCCCAGGAGTCATAGGGGCCGTAAAACTGATTTGCGCCGAAGGAACGATCGCTCGCGGCAAAGAACAAATCGGAGATGCCGAGGCGCGAACTAATCCAGTTTTCTGACGAAGCGTCCATGTTGCGGTAATCGCGGTCGGCCATAAATCCAGTCGAGAAGTTGCGCTCGGCGGTCAATCGGCTGCTCCATCGCCTGCGCACGAGAGCGCCCAGCAAGGACTCTTCGTTCTCGCCGAAGCTGCCGGCTCCCGCGCGGAGGCGCAACGAGGATGCGGAGGGCGCTGCGGTGAGAAAGTCGACCACGCCGCTCAATGCATCCTCGCCGTGCAGCGTGGAGCCTGCGCCGTGCAGCACCTGGATCGAGTCCATGGCGTCGAGCGGAATGGGCAGGTCGAGATTGTGATGCGCGGTCTGGCTGTCGTCGATGCGGAAGCCATTCAACAACACCAGGGCCTGCTCGAAGGTTCCTCCGCGCAAAATCAGATCGGCCTGTCCGCCGCCTGCGCCGCGCTGTTCGAGGAAGACCGATGAATCCTGGCGCAGCAGTTCCTGCGGCGACTCCATCAGGAGGGCTTTGTCTTCGACCGGCAGCACGACGACCGAGGCGGGAGACTCGGCCAAAGGCACGGGTACCGGCGAACCAAGGACCACCATGGTTTCAGAGGGATGGGGCAGCGGGGCGGGTTGAGCAGCCGGCGCAACTTGCGCGAAGGCTGATGACGCGCAGACTGCCAGCAGCAGGCAGACCGCAGCGCGGATCGGTTTTAAAGTAGGCATAGGTTTGCTTTCCTGTTCATTTTCAGCGCAAAGAGGTTGATCCGCAAGGATGATTTGATATTGTTGTGAATAGTTGAGCAAGTAAACCATCGGGACATGACTATGCGCATCGATGCATTTCTCCATGAAAGCCCCATGTTCGCGGTCAACCGGGCGGCACGGCGGTTTGATTCGCTGGCCGCGCAGGCGCTGGCCGGCGACAGCCTGAATTTTCTGGAAGGACTGGTGTTGGCGGCCATGTTTTTTGAAGCGCCGCGGGGGGTAATGCCGTCGCAGTTGGCGGAGACCTTTGGAACGACGCGCGGCAATGTGAGCCATTGCGTCTCGTCTTTGGAGGCCAAGGGGCTACTACAGAGAAAGATCGATCCGGAGGACGCGCGGGCCTATCAGCTTACGTTGAAGCCGCAGGGAAAGAAGTGTGCCGTGCGCGTGATCGGCATCTTCGACAAGCTGCAAAAGGAGTTTGAGAGGGAGGTTGGTAAGACAGCGCTGGGCGAGACGCTCAAGAACCTGCGCAAGCTGGAAGCGCTCTGCAAGCAAAAATAGCGCAGCCAATCCGTCCAGCTATCGTGAGGTGGATCCCAAGGCAAAATAACTTATAACTCCTAGTCCGCAGAGTACCCACGGCCAGAATCGGATGGGAATACCGAAGAACGAATCTTGTTCCCGGAAAAGCTGCAATTTTACCACGGGCGATTCTGGATTTATGCTGCTCGCATCGGGATAGCTACTGCTGGAGACCAACCACCCTTCCTTTTGTATGGTGGTGTCGGGAGATTTGCGCGGCGATATGATCCAAACCAGTGCCGCAGCTCCAGGAATGCGATAAGTCTGGGCCATTTGTGCTGTTGATAGTAGTTGGAGTCGTGGAAGAAAATCTTCGTGCCCCATTCCATGAGGAACAGCCAAAGATAGATGATGACTAATACCAGTCCGCCGCGTCCGCGTTGAACTATCACGCAATCCTCACTAAAATGGCACTCGCTAAAGCTAGTCCCGCAGAGGCTAATGCCGCACGGTTTCAAGGCATCGACTTAAATAGAAGTTCCTCATAGGATGTAGCGCGACAGATCCTGGTCCTTCACTACGGAAGCGACCATCTGTTTGACGTATTCGGCGTCGATGAGGAAGACCTTTTCGGTGCCGGCGGCGGCGGCGCGCTCCTCGTAAGGAAGGGGCGTGGAAGACTCGCTCTTGATAGCCTCTTGCAGCGCCGCGGCAGCCTCTTCGTTGGGAGCGCGGCGGCCCACGTCGGGCGCGAGGAAACTCACGTCCTCAAGCACGCGTTCCATGATGGTGTGAAGCCGGCGCGCGCCGATGTTTTCGGTTTGTTCATTTACCTTGAAGGCAAACTCCGCCATCTCGCGCAGCGCCTCGGGAGAAAATTCGAGCTTAACGCCCTCGGTCTCCAGCAGGGCTGAATATTGCTTGGTGAGCGAAGCCTTGGGCTCGGTGAGGATGCGCAGGAAATCATCGACGGTGAGCGACTTCAACTCGACGCGGATGGGGAAGCGGCCTTGCAACTCGGGGATAAGATCGCTGGGCTTGGAGACATGAAATGCACCGGCGGCGATGAAGAGAATGTGGTCAGTGCGTACCATGCCGTAACGCGTGTTTACCGTGGTTCCCTCAACGATGGGCAGAATGTCACGCTGCACGCCCTCGCGCGAAACATCAGGTCCATGGCCGCCTTCGCGACCGGCTATCTTGTCTATTTCATCCAGGAAGACGATGCCGCTGGATTCGACGCGCTCGACCGCAGCGCGGTTAACCGAATCCATGTCGATTAGCCGGCCCTCTTCTTCATCCACGAGATAGTCAAAGGCATCGGAGACTTTCATCTTCCGTTTTTTGGAGCCGCCGCCGAAGATGTTGGGCAGCATGTCCTTGAGGTTCATCTCCATGTCTTCAAGGTTCTGGTTGCTAATGATGCCGAACTGCGGCATTCCGCGCTCGCGCACGTCCAACTCGACCTGCCGCTCATCGAGCTTGCCTTCGCGGAACTGCTGGCGCATCTTCTCGCGGGAGCGCTGATAGCTTTCCGTGCCGGGCAAGGTGAGCTGGCCTTCCTGTGCGGGCGGCGTGGGCGGCGGCGGAGGCAGCAGCACGTCGAGCAGGCGCTCCTCGGCGTTCATCTCGGCGCGATCTTCGACCTCTTCGAGGCGCGCCTCGCGCACCATGTCGATGGCGACCTCGACCAAGTCGCGAATCATGGACTCGACATCGCGCCCGACGTAACCCACTTCAGTAAACTTTGAGGCTTCGACTTTGAGAAACGGCGACCCCGTCAGCTTGGCCAGGCGGCGCGCAATCTCTGTTTTGCCCACGCCTGTCGGCCCGATCATGATGATGTTCTTGGGCATGATGTCGTCTGCGATGTCGGGAGGAAGCTTTTGACGGCGCTGGCGATTGCGGAGCGCGATGGCCACGGCGCGCTTGGCGGCTTTCTGGCCGACGACGTGCTTGTCTAATTCAGACACAATTTCGCGCGGCGTCAGCTCGTCCAGCGAGACGTCTTGTTCTTCAGCGGATGCGGGCAGATAAATGGCCATGGATAATGGGACAGGCTATCCCTTCAGCTCCTCAATGGTGACGTGGTCGTTGGTGTAAATGCAGATTTCGCCGGCGATCTTCATGGCTTTTTCGGCGATCTCGCGGGCGGTGAGGGAGGTGTTTTCCAGCAGCGCGCGCGCAGCGGCCGTGGCATAAGGGCCGCCGGAGCCGATAGCGGCCAGCGGTTCGTCGGGATCGATCACGTCTCCCGAGCCGGAGATGAGAAAAGTCTGTTCCTTGTCAGCCACCACCAGCAGAGCCTCGAGGTTGCGCAGCATCTTGTCGGTGCGCCAGTCCTTGGCCAGCTCGACGGCTGAGCGGTTGAGGTTGCCGGCGTACTGCTCCAGCTTCGACTCGAAGCGGGCGAAGAGCGAGAAGGCGTCGGCCGTGGAACCGGCAAAACCAGCCAGGATCTTTTCCTGGTAAAGACGGCGAATTTTTTTTGCCGAGTGTTTCAGCACGTGGTCGCCGAGCGTGACCTGCCCATCGGCCGCCATTACGACCTGACCGTTGCGACGGACACAGATTACCGTGGTCGAACGAATCCGGCTACGAGACTGGCCGCGAATTCGGGAATGCTGTACCGCTTTGGAATTCGTACGCGAAGCCAAGGGAAAACCTCCGGAAATGAAGCGTCCGGCAGGCCGGAACTCCT
>Ga0224555_1002078_pt1 | contig 24691 bp, 19 predicted proteins | sample 714S23034metaG_FD_180687 | JGI IMG/M metagenome (GOLD analysis project Ga0224555, IMG submission 180687) | Peat soil microbial communities from Stordalen Mire, Sweden - 717 S2 30-34 | ecosystem: Environmental > Terrestrial > Soil > Wetlands > Peat | place: Sweden: Norrbotten County, Stordalen...
TCATGGCGGAATTGAAAGCCTGGCGCGCCTCCTGGCTCCCGCGTTTGCAACGCCATCTGCCGGCTAATGAAAACGCCGCCCGTTGCGCCGCCGCCTTGGAACAGTGTGCCTCAGACGCCACGCGCGCGGAATTCGCCTCCGCGCTGTCGAGCATTGGCGAGATTGACCAATCCTGGCCCAAACCCAAAAGCCGGTGGCGCGATCCCATCAAGGATTTTTTTGACGAGGCGGATTTTTTGCAATCGGTTTGCGCCCTGCCGGACGGGACGGACCCGCTGGCGGAAGACTGGAATTGGACGCGCCCTTCCATGCTGGCGCTGCTGGAGGCCGCCCGGCGTTTCGACGCCGCTTTCGCCCTGGCCAAGCGCAACGCCGGCAGCATGGATTTTCAGGACTTGGAGCAATTCGCCCTGCGCCTGCTGTGGAACAAGGAAAGCCCCAGCGAGATCGCCTTGCCATGGCGGCGGAAACTGCGCCTCATTTTTGTGGATGAATTCCAGGACATTAACGGCGCGCAGGAAGCCATCATCCAGGCCCTGGCGCGCGAGGGGGAGGAGGCCAACCGCTTTCTGGTGGGGGATGTCAAGCAAAGCATCTACCGTTTTCGCCTGGCCGATCCGCGCATTTTTGTAAACTACAAGGCGCGGTGGGCCGCGGGCGGGCCGTCCGGGCGGGTCCTGGGGCTGTCGGAGAATTTTCGCAGCCACGAGGGCATTCTGGCCTTTGTCAACGCCCTGTTCGCGCCGCTCATGCGCGAAAACATCGGCGGCGTCAATTACGACCAGGCCGCCCGCCTGCTTTTTGGCGGACGCGAACAGCGCGCGGCGATGTTGTCCACTCCGTCCACTCCCGCCCCGGTGGAACTGCTGCTGCGCCGTCTGGGCGAGAGCGGCGACGACGACGAAACGGCTTCCGACGCGGAGAAGGAGGCGCGCCTGGTGGGCCGCCGCCTGTGGCAACTGCACGACGACCCGGCGCATCCAACGGCCTGGAGCGACATGGTCATCCTGTTGCGCGCGCCCCGCAACAAGACCGCCGCCTACGCCAAGGAGTTCAGCCGCCTGGGCATTCCTCTGGCGGCGGCGCGCGGCGGCTTTTACGACAGCGCCGAAGTGCGCGACCTGCTGGCTCTGTTGCAACTGCTGGACAATCCGCTGCAAGATTTGCCGTTGCTGGGCGTCTTGCGCTCGCCGCTGGCGGGCATGACGGACGGCGAGCTGGCCGACATCCGCATCGCGCGCCCGCGCGGGCGGTTTTGGAACGCGCTGGTGGATTGGCAGCGCGCGGAGGCCGTCCACGCGCCCGGCTCCGGGGCGGCGGAGAAGGCGGGCCGTTTTCTGGAGCGCTACCGCCTCTGGCGGCGGCAGGCGCGGCAGGAGGCGGTCTCGCAATGCCTTGAGAATATAATTGACTCAACGCATTACGCCGACTGGCTCCAGACCCGCGGGCGCGGGGAACAACGGCGCGCCAACCTGGATCGGCTGCTGCAACTGGCCCGGCAATTCGATGCCAGCCGCGGCGAAAGCCTGCCGCGCTTTCTCCGTTTTGCGCAGGCGCAACAGGAGAGCGAGGAGGAGACGGAACCGGCGGCGGGGCAAAGCGAGGCCGTGCGCCTGATGAGCATTCATCAAAGCAAAGGGCTGGAATTTCCCGTGGTGGTGGCGGCGGACCTGGGGAAACGATTTCATTGGGGGGACCTTCGCGCCAACATTATCCTGGACGAAGAATACGGCCTTTGTCCGCGAGTCCGTCCGCCGGAGGCCTCGCCGACGTGGCCCAGCCTGCCGTATTGGCTGGCGCGGCGGCGGCAGAAAAGGGAAATGCTGGGAGAGGAGATGCGCCTGCTCTACGTCGCCCTGACCCGCGCGCAACAACGGTTGATCCTGGCCGGCACGGCCTCGTCAAAAAGCATCGGCGAAAAATGGCCCAAACGCGCCCGGACAGGAGCGGAACCGGAGGAAATCCTCGCCAGCGCCAGCTACCTGGATTGGCTCGGAAGCTGGCCCCCCGGCGCGGCCAGCCTGGAGAACTCGGGCCAAAACAAGTTCTTCACCTGGACGGTCATTGACGAAGATCATCCCTGGCTGGCGGCCTCCGGCGAGCTGGCGGGGCGGGTCGCCGTCGCGGGCCGCGAGCCGGACCTTTCACCCGAAACGCGCGACCGGCTTAACTGGCGTTACCCGTTTCAGGGCGACACGCGCGTCGCCGCCAAAGCCGCGGTCTCGAAGTTGCGGCGCGAGATGGCCGGGGCGCAGGAGAAGGAGGAGGCGCCCTTGTTTGCAGTGGAGAGATTCCCGCCGGCGGGGCAGGGGACGCTGACGGCGGCGGAAATCGGTTCGGCCCATCACGCTTTTTTGGAGCAGGTGGCGTTGGAGCGGGCGGGCACGCTGGAGGGTCTGCGGGAGGAAGCCGCCCGCTTGCGTCAGGAGCATCTCCTGACACCCGCGCAATGCGCCTGCCTGGATTTGGAGGCCCTGGCCGCCTTTTGGCAGTCGGAGCCGGGCTGTCAATTATTGCAGCGGCTTCCCGCCTTGCGGCGCGAACTGGCCTTCACCGCGCGGTTGGAGGCGGCGGAACTGGCCCGCTTGGGCGCGGAGGAATTCGCGGGGGCGGGCGCGGGGGAATTCGTCGTCGTGCAGGGAGTGATTGATCTGGCGGCGATTCTGCCCGGGGAGATTTGGCTGCTGGATTTCAAGACGGATCATTTTCCGGCGCGGGAAATGGAGGGGAAAATCAAGGCCTACCGTCCGCAGATCGAGCTATACGCGGCGGCCCTCAGCCGGATCCACGGGCGGCCCGTAACCCGGCGCTGGCTGCATTTTCTGGCGCACCGGCGGACCGCCGTCGTGGGAGCCTGATTCCATTCTTAATCCTAATCTTAATCCTAATCCTAATCTTAATCTCTTCTTTCCCCAACCGGTCGCGCGAAAGAGATTATGATTAAGATTAAGAATAAGAATGAGAGTCAGCCTTTCAACGGATGATGGGCGGAACGCCCTCTTTGGGCGCTTGGGACAGAACGGACAGGCTCGTCATGGTGGCCCATAAAATGGCCGCCACCAGGACGCCGATGCCAGCCAGCGGCCCGCGCACGTGAAGCCATAGTTCCGGCAAGTATTGGAACGGGTCGCCCGAAGGCGATTGCAGGGCGGCCAGGCGGCCGGACATCGCCCAGGCGAACATCGGGATGGCCGTGACCACGCAGATGATGTCGGCCAGAAAAGCGGCCGCCAATTGGACATAGCCGACGGCGCGGCCCGCGGCCAGCGAACCGGAGCCAGGCAGGGCGAGATTGGCGGTCAAACAAGCCCAGGCTTCCTTGCGGTTGAGAACGCGTTTGGAGCGGAGCTTCAACGATCCCTTCATAAATAGTCTTTACTCTAATGGCCCGCGGCAAAAGGCACGTTGCGCAGAATGCCGAATAACACCAGCGCCCCCGCCAGGAGCCAGGCAAAAACGGGCCGGGCCGCCAGGCCGGGCCACTGCCGGCCCGTGACCGCGCGCGCCATTTCGCGCAACCCCAGCCACGCTCCCAGCGGCAGCAGCGCGACCACAAAAGGATTCAAGCCCCAGGCGGCGGCGACGTGCCCGTGGGAAAGCTGATGCACCGCGCGCAATCCCCCGCAACCCGGGCATTGCAGCCCGGTCATTTCATGCAGAGTGCAGACGGGATAAAAGCCAGCCGTGGAAGGATCGAAAACGTACAGAATCGCCACAGCCGCGGCCACGGCCAGCGTCCCGGCCGCGACCACGCCGGCGCGCCAGGGAGAACAGGGCTGCGGTGCTTTCATCTTCCATCCTCTCAGGGTCGCATCTGGTTCTGGAGACTCTGCACGAAATCAGGGTTAAGAACGCAAAACACGCTCCCCACGGCGTAAATAATAAGCGCCACGATTCCCAGAACGATGCCGACAATGGCGAAACCGCGCCCGGTCAATTCAGGATGATTCTTCAACTGCGAGAGCGCCACCGCCCCCAGCACGATGGCCACCGGCGCCACCAGGAACCAGGCGCAGCAACACAGAAGCGACCCGAGACCTGTGACCATGGCCCAAACGGCCATCTGGCTCGTGCGTGGCGGCGACGGCAGCGGCGTCATGGGGGCGCTTGTCGCGCCGAAATCGGCGCCCGGCTGCGCCGGCAGTGGACTGGCGGGCAAGACGCCCGCGAATTCCGGCAAATCCGCCATCGCCTTCCATTCCGTGGCGTCGGCGGCCTGCACTTTGGTCTGGCCGTTGACGCGCCCCTCGGCCATCCATTGGCGAAGTTGCTCGGCGCTGACGGGTCCGTACTCCTTCAGGTCCGCTCCGATTATTTTATACATCAAGGCAAAGTGCCTTATTCGCGCCTGCCGTCAAGTTCAGTCCTCGATGAGGGCCTGCAGTTTGGCCCAGGCTTTGCCCGAATCTATCAATTCCGCCGCCAGCTCCCAGCCGTCGGCCAGGGAGCGGCATTTTTCGGCGACGAACAGCGCGGCGGCGGCGTTCAACCGCGCCGCGTCGCGCCTGGGTCCGCGGTCCAGCCCGCGCAACAAGTCCCGGATAATGTCCGCGTTGTCCTGGCGGTTGCCGCCCGCCAAATCAGCCAGCGTGGCGGGCTGCAGGGGAAAATTCGCGGGCTGGAAAGAGGAAGAAGTCAGGCCGTGGGGCTGATAGAATTCGGCCACGGTGGATTCGCCCAGGGTGGATAACTCGTCCAGGTGCCCGTTCGGGACCGAGCCGCAAACGACCATGCCGCGGCGCAATCCCAGCGACTGCAACACCCCGGCCAGCGGAAGGCACAAGTCCGGGCGCGGCACGCCGGCCAATTGCAGGGCGGGACGGGCGGGGTTGAGCAGCGGGCCGAGATAATTGAAAATGGTTTTCTGGCCGCGCTCGCCGCAGAATCGCCGCGCCGGCGCGATCTGCTTGAAAACCGGATGATAATGGGGCGCGAAAAAAAAGGCGAAGTCATGTTCCCGCAACGACCGCGCGGCTTCCGCTGGCGTCAAGTCAATTTTTATCCCCAGCGCCTCCAGCACGTCGGCGCTGCCCGCCTGCGAGGTCACGGCGCGGTTGCCGTGTTTGGCCACCGGCACGCCCGCCGCCGCCACCACCAGCGCGACCGTGGTGGAAATGTTGAAAGTGTTCTGGCGGTCCCCGCCGGTGCCGCAAACATCCATGATCTGCCGCGCGCGCGTCTCGGCGTCCACCGGCGGTTCGATGGCCAGGCGGCCCAACTCGCGCGCAAACCCGGCGATTTCCTCCCTGGTTTCGCCCTTGCGCGCCAAGGCGGTCAGGAAGGCGGCCTTGGTTTCGGTGCCGGCGTCCGCGCCGGCCAGTTGCTGGACGGCGGCGCGGACCTGCTCGGCGGTCAATGATTCGTCGCGGTCAAGTTGTTGGGTTAGGGCCTCAAGCACGCGGAAAGTGTAGTCAAGGCGGGTGAAGTTTGCTAGTTCTCACTTTAGCCTTAATCTTAATCCAGGAATCTGATGAGAGCGGAAGTTTTATCCATTGATACGCCGGCCCGGTTCGACGCGGCGGTGGCGCGCGCGGCGGAGTTGTTGCGCGCCGGGGAGTTGGTGGCGCTGCCGACCGAAACGGTGTACGGGCTGGCTGCCAACGCCTGGAACGCGGAGGCGGTGCGGCGCATCTATGAAGCCAAAGGACGGCCGCCGCAAAACCCGATCATCGTCCACGTGGCGAGCCTGGAATTGGCCCGCCGCTGCGTGACCGCCTGGCCGCCCATGGCCGACCGATTGGCGGCGGCCTTCTGGCCGGGGCCGTTGACCCTGGTGTTGCCGCGCGCGGAGGAAATTCCGCCGTTGGTCACGGCGGGCGGCCCGACGGTGGGCGTGCGCTGGCCGGGCCATCCGCTCATTCAAGCGGTCATCAAGGCCTGCGGCTTTCCTCTGGCGGCGCCCAGCGCCAACCGTTCCAACGAACTTTCTCCCACCACCGCCGAACATGTCCGCAAAAGCCTCGGCGCGAGAATCCCCTTGATTATTGACGGCGGCCCGTCGCGGGTGGGGATTGAGTCTTCGGTGCTGGACTTGGTTTCCACGCCGCCGCGCTTGTTGCGGCCGGGCATGATTTCCGGCGAGTCGCTTCAAGCCGTGCTGGGGAAGGGCGCGGTGGAAATCGGCGGCGGGACGGGGCCGGTCTTGCGCAGCCCGGGCCAATGGCCCCGCCATTACTCGCCCAAGGCCAAGCTGGTGGTGCTGCGCTGGCGCGACGAAGTGGAGCTGGCGGCGCGCGTTTCCGCCTTCGGCCTCCCGCGGGACAAAATTCATCTTGTCGTCCACCATTGCATTCCGCTGCGGGAGCAGTTCGGGCGCGTGGCGGTCATCCCGCCGGACGCGGAGGCTTGGGCGCGGGCGCTTTACGCCGAGCTGCATCGCTGCGACGACGCCGGGGCGGAGTTGATCATCGTGGAAGCGCCTCCGCCGGAGGAACGGTGGCGCGCCATCGCCGACCGTCTGCGGCGCGCCGCCCATGACTGAATCATTTGTTCTGCGGCAAGTTCTGCGGCAGATTTGGGTTTTGGGACGGGGCGTGAATGGGAATCTCGCCGACTCCCTTGAAAAGGGAAAGCGCCAGGAGCAACAGCACCACCACCAGCAGGCCAACCAGAATGGCCTGCCACAACAGCATCCGCTTGTCTTCGCGGTGCCGGCGGCGATGACGTTTTCGGCGGCGGTAGTGAATCTCGCCAGGCTGCCCCGACGGAGCCGTGGCGGCGGAAGCGCCGGGCGGCGCGGCGGCGTCCCGCGGAGACTGGGAGCGGGCGGAAGGCTCCGGCGCGACGGCTCTGGGGGCCGCGGTTGGTCTGGACGCGGGCGGGAAATCACTGCTGGTAATCTCCCAAGAGGCGGGCAGTTTTCCGAAATCACTTCTCTGATGCGGACGGTCCTGCCCGACCGGCACCAGCAAGGACCAGGTTGATTGAGCGCGGATTTCGCGCACCGCTTCCCGGTATTCCTCAAGGCCCGCCGGCGGCACGGCGTCCGTCAACGTGGTCAGAGTCGTGGTCACCGTCCAGTTGCCCGCCAGGGTTTTGCGCAGGCGGGTGAATTGCAGCCAGGGGTTCTCAATGGTCCGCTGCTGGACAATGGCCGGCGGCAAGGATACGCAATACACCTCCAGGATATGCACCACGCGACAAGGATGCGGCAGGGCGTAGGGGGTGCGGCGCTGGCCCGAAATGGGCAGCGGCAGCAGGTTGGTCACGATGTCGGCGGAGACCTCCATGTTGTACCAACTTGACTTGACATCTTCCCGGAGGAAATTCCTGATCTCGAACACCTCCGCCAAAAAAAACTCGTTGTCGGTGCGGTTGTCCCGATATTCCAACGGCCCGACCCTTTTAACGTCCATAAACCGGTTGACGCACATTTGCAGCCGCTGCCGCGCGATGGCCTCCACCCCCTGGTCCTCGAATTGCCGCCGCAGTTGCTCGGCGTGCGTGCCCCGGGCCGTGACCACGATGCCAAAAATGGAGGCCGCCCCGGCGGTGTCCAGCAAGACCGATTCCTTGATGCGATAGACGTTGGCCTCGTCCGACGATTCGGGCGCTTCCGCCAAATCGCAGCCGGCGCGGGCCACGGGCAGACCCACGCCGTAGTCGCGAAGGACGCGGTTGAGGGAGCCGCCGCCCTGGCCTTTGGCGGTGGCATCCACCCAGCGGATTTCGCCGCGGGCCTTGTATTCGACCACCAGGTGGTTGAAGAGGGCGGGCATGGGGAGGAGGCCGGCCAGGGACTTTCTAAAATGAGTATTGACAAGCACCAGGCGGGTCTCCAGCCCCAGCCGCCGCAGCAGCAGCAGCAGCAACAGCGAAAGGTCCTTGCGGTCGCCATACCGCCGCCGCGCCACCACTTCCGGCGCGGTGGGCGGCTGCCCGTCCAATTCCTCGTCCAGCGCCAGGTAGCGGTATTGGTCCTGCACCAGTTGGATCGCCTTCTCCGTTTGCTGCAAGATGCCGCCTTCCCCCGCCGCGATCTCCGGCGTGATGGCCGACAAATCCACTTCCGTCCGGTCCACGTTCCACGCCTCCGCGAAGGCCGTCGCCACCGTCTCCCAATCCGGGCAGTCCGACACCTGAATCCACGGATGGGCAATGTGCCAGGGCGGCGTGTTTTCCTCCGCGCGCGGGGCGGGATAATTGTCGCGCGTCCAGAGCCATTGGATTTCGCCCCCGCGCTGCGTTTCCGCCGGCTCCATCTCCGGCGGGGACGACTCCCATTCCATCGGGCGGGACTCGTTAAAGCGCGCCATGAAACAAAACTTGCCCAGGGGCGCGCCTTCGGGCAGGGCGAACAAGCAGCCGCAATAATCGCCCATCAGCAGCGGATGCTCCTCCAGAGTGTAGGCCATTTCCAGCACGTCGCCCGGCCGCACGTCCTCCAGCAACAGCGTCAGCGTCAGGCGGTTGGGCGACGTGAAGCCATCGGCCTCCTGCTGGACGCGGCGGATGTTGTCCAGGGCCGTGCGGTCAAAGACCGTGCCGGCGCGGTGGATTTTGACCCAGTGAAAGGTGATATTCTGGGTGCCCGGCTCGAAGGGCACGCGTCCCTGGGCCTCGTGTTGCACCCCCTGGATCGTCTCCAGGCGGATGGCGGTGTGGACGAAGGTCTGGTGCTTTTCCGCGTGGATTTGTTTGCTCAAAAGCAAATAACTCACGTGGCCGGGTTGTTTCGGCCTGAAATCCATCCGAAACGAACACGGCAGAATCCAATCCGGCACCGGTCCTAGATGGATACGATCCTTGGCGGCATCCAAGGGATTCCCTGGTTGCGGCGCGACATTGTCGGCGAGCATCCACGACTTAATACCACCCCCCGCCGCCCAATTCAACCGAAAAGAAACAAATCGGTGACGCGCTTCCAAGTGCATGCATCCTGCAGTCGAGCCTGAAAGACATCCCGGCCATTTTGGACGGTATTCTGTAGAGGGGAGCCGGCAGAATTAAAGAATTCACAAGGATTTTGCCAGCGGCAGAATGTCGTCGAAATGTTTGTCGCAGTGTTCCAACTCCAGCCCGCGCCTCACCGCGCACGCCGCCGTGACGATGTCGCTGATGGGAACGGTAAGTCCTTTTTCCCGACAACGAAGAGCCAGCTTGGAAGCCATTCGCCAAACCTCCGCGTCCACCGGGATGCGCTCGATCTCATTTTCCATTTCGGCCAGTTCCCTCTTTTCTTTCGCGCCACGGACGCCATGCCACAATTCCACCAAGGTGATGTTGCACCAGGCGGCTTCGCCGCGCAACACCAGGACCTCCATGCGCTCGCCCGCTTCGGACTCGCGGTCGCGGAGGTATTCCACCCAACTGGACGTATCCACCAGCTTCATCGGGCCTTGGGCATGTCGGCTGCGCGCATCGCTTTCAGGTCGGCCTGCGTCATAAAGTCACGGAATTGTCCGCGCACCCGGGCGTTGAGCTTCTCCAGACGTTTGAGGTGGTTGAACCGTTCCAAGGCGGTCACCACGGCGGCGCGCTTGGTCTTGGCGCCGGTGAATTTCACGGCTTCCTTCATGGCTTCATCAGGAATATCAATCGTTGTTTTCATGCTTCCATGATGCTTCAATTTGGAATCTTGTCAATGGCTTTTGGGGATACCTGTTCTTTCATGGAGGAATCCTTTTTGTCCGGCAAGGTCCAGTCACGAATCACGATGGGGAAGACTTGGGCGTGGAAATCCACGTTGCCCGCCGCTGGCGCGAAGCCGGTATGGCCGACAAGCAAGGGCAGCGCCAAAACGGAAATCCTCACGGGCCTTTTTTAACTTGTCCGGTGGGAAATGGAAATAGGATTTCGCCAATCATCGCGGCCATGCCAGCTTGACATGTGCGTAAGCTAGAATTTTTCCGTCGTCCGTTGCAAGTGGGCAATCCATTTCTCGCGCTGTCGCTGTGATAATTTGATCCGCCGGATCATTGAGAAACGGCGGTGGCAATTGAGTCGAGGCGACCGCAATCCTCGGGTCTAATGGCAACAAGCGAATTCCCGGATAGGCCAAAGCCTGGTCAATCCATTCCCCCACCGGAACCGCCAGTGACAATCGCCCCTCAAAGCTTGCCATCCCTTTCAATAATAGTTTCCGCATGAAACATTTGCATAACCAAAAGATGGTAACCCACATGATCCGGTTGGACAAGCGCGGAAAAGGCGGTTTGGGCAGCCGCCTGGGAACTTGCACTAAGATTTATCGTGAAAGCGCGTTGGACCTGGTTAGAATGCTCCCGTGATCGCTGTGACGCCATTGGAAGAAAATTTGGAATTTGGATTTTGCCTCCGAAAGGAAGAGCCGCCGACGCCGCCGGAACCGGCTTCGGACGCGCCGTTGCTGGAGCAGTTGGCCCGGTTCAAGGAATTCGGCGCCGCCACCCGGCTGGCGGAAACGCGGGCCACGCTTTTCAGCGGGGAAACCGTCTCAGTGCCCACTTGCGTGAACGAGTTCTGGACCGCCAAACAGCGGGCCGCCAACAGCTTGCACGAAATCTCCTACCGCGCCTGCTTCAAGCCGCAGTTGCCGCGCTTTTTCATCCAACGCCTGACCACGCCCGGCCAGGTTGTTTATGACCCATTCATGGGGCGGGGCACGACCATCCTGGAAGCGGGCCTACTGGGACGGATTCCTTTTGGCTGCGACGTCAACCCGTTGAGCGTCTGCCTGGCGCGCCCGCGCCTTGCGCCGCCGGCGTTGAGCGAGGTCGGGGAGCGGCTGGCGGCGGTGGATTGGCGCGACGGCGACGAAGGGCCGGAGGATTTGCTGGTCTTCTATCATCCGGCGACGTTGCGCGAGATCAGCGCGTTGAAGAAGTATCTTCTCCGGCGCAAGGCGGAAGCTCCCTTGGACGCGGTGGACGGATGGATTCAAATGATTGCCTTGAATCGTTTGACCGGCCATTCGCCCGGCTTTTTTTCCGTTTATACGATGCCGCCCAATCAGGCGGTGACTGTCGAGGTGCAGCGGAAAATCAACGCCAAGCGCGGCCAGACGCCGCCACCGCGGGACGTGGCCAAAATCATTTGCAAAAAGACAAAGCAATTGCTGGGCGATTGCGGAAAAAAAGAGCGCGAAGTCCTGGCGCCGGCGGCCCGGTCGGCCATCTTATTGACTGGAAAATCGGACAGCACGCCCGAAATTGGCGGCGGTTCCGTTTCGCTGGTGGTGACGTCGCCGCCGTTTCTTGACGTGGTCAACTATGCCAATGACAATTGGCTGCGCTGCTGGTTTATCGGAGTTGATTCAGCCGCCGTTGCATTGACAGTGCCGAAGAAACTGGAGGAATGGCAGAGTGTGATGAGCGCCGTGTTCCGGGAGTTGTTCCGCGTTCTTCGTCCTGGCGGACACGTGGCCTTTGAGGTGGGCGAAGTGCGCGGGGGAACGATCAGGCTGGAAGAGGCCGTGATTCCCTGCGGAGCCAAGGCCGGTTTGGAGCCGGTGTTGGTCTTGATCAACGACCAGAAATTCACCAAAACGGCCAACTGCTGGGGAGTGGACAACAACGACAAAGGCACCAACACCAACCGGGTGGTGGTCCTCCGCAAACCCTGAGATGATTCCCTCTTAAACCTAAGAAAAAATCTTCCGGTAAACCGCCAAACCTCGTCCAAATAAACTTTGATCTTCGCGTTCGGCGGCTTAGTCTGCTGCCGAATCAGTGAGGTTCTTATCGCCAGCCGCGTTTTGGTTCGCCGCCACTTTGCCGGTGGTGGTGGTGTTTTACCTGTTGAAACGCCGCCGCGTTGTCAAGTTGGTTTCCAGCACGCTGCTGTGGCGGAAATTTCTGGCCGAAACGCAGGCCAGCGCCCCTTTCCAAAAGCTCCGCCATAATTGGCTGCTGGTCCTCCAGTTGCTCCTGCTCCTGCTGGCCATTCTGGCCTTGAGCCGCCCTTTCTTCGCGGGCCACGCCGCCTCCACCGGGTTGCGCGTCATCATCCTCGATGCCTCGGCTTCCATGCAAAGCACCGATGAAGACCCTTCCCGCTTCGAAAAAGCCCGCGCTGAGGCTCTCAAGCTCGTGGATGCCTTGAAGGACCAGGAGCAGATGCTCATTCTGCTGGCCGCCGGCAACACCGAAGTCAAACAATCCGCCACCGCTGACAAGGCGGCCCTCCGGCGCGCCCTCCAGAATTGCCAGGTGACCGATTCCTCCACCCGCCTGACCGAGGCCCTCAAACTGGCCGACACCCTCATCCGCGACAAACACGATCCGGAAATTCATTTGTACAGCGATGGCGCGGCGGGCGACCTGAGCGAATTTGAGAACAAGGGCCTGCGCCTGGTCTTCCATCGCATCGGCCAGCGGTGCAACAACGCCGGCATCACGACCCTGGACATCCGCGAGAACCCGGAAAACCGAAAGGAGCGCGCCATTTACACCAGCGTGGTCAATTTCTCCACCAACACCCTTTCCACCCTGCTGGAATTGCTCTTTGACGGGCAGGTTGTGGACACCCGGCCCCTGACCATCCCGCCCGGGGAAACCTCCCCGCAGGTCTTCTCGGCCACGCAGGAGCGCGACGGCGTTTTCACGGTGCGCATTGACGCCAAGGATGATTTGGCCGCCGACAACCAGGCCTCGATGGTCAGTTTGCTGCCCCAACCGGCCAAGGTGTTGCTGGTGTCGCGCCGCAAAGGGTTCCTGGAAAAAGCCCTCCGCGTCGCCGCCAACGTCCAACTCACCGTCTCGCCTGACACCGTGGACGGCGCGGCGGACAAAGACGTGGTGGTGCTCGATGACATCACGCCTTCGACGTGGCCCAAGACCAGCCTCCTGGCCGTTCACGTTGCCAACACCAACTGGTTTGAGGGCGGCTGGACCAACATTGATTCCCCCGCCATCGTGGATTGGAAAAACACGCATCCGCTGCTGCGTTACATCAACCTGGACAACGTGGAGATCGGCGAGACGATGGGGGTCAAAACGCCGGGGTGGGCGGAGCCGCTGGTGGACGCGCAACAAACGGCGCTGATTCTGGGCGGGATGATGGGCCGCCAAAAAATCATCTGGATCGGCTTCGACCCGCAGCAAAGCACCTGGCCGCTGCGGATTTCCTTTCCGATGTTCGTCGCCAACGCCCTGGACTGGCTCAACCCGGCCGCGGCCCGCCGGCAGGAATTGATGCTGCGCGCGGGCGAGCCGTTTCGCCTGGCCTTGAGCCAGCCGGCGCCGGCGGCGGAAGTCACGCTGCCCGGCGGGGCCAGGGAGACGATGGCCCTGGCCGGGAACCGTGAAATCGTGTTCGGCCACACGGACCGGCAGGGGGTCTATCGCCTGCGGGCCGGCACCAACGACCTTGTTTTCTGCGTCAATGTGCTTGACGCGGCGGAGAGCAACACCAAGCCGCGGGAGGAATTGCAGTTGGGCAAATTCAACAAGGTGAGCGCGACGGAAGTCAGGCAGGCCAGCGTGGAAATCTGGCGCTGGATCGCGGCGGGCGCCCTGGCGGTCTTGCTGTTCGAGTGGTGGTATTACCATCGGAGGACCGTTTGAACTGGCCGCTGGTTTGCAACAGCCTGATGGTCGGCGGCGCGTCGGCCGCCCTGGCGGTGGCCGGCGGCGCGCTGGCGGCCCTGTGGTTTGCCGGCTGCGCAAGCCGCGGGCGCGCTCTGTTTTTGGCGGCCGCCGTTCTCGCGCTGGCGCTGCCTCCCTTCCTGGTGGTCAATTGCTGGATCGAATTGCTGGGCGAAAACGGAAGCTGGCGGCATTGGCTGCCTGTCAGTATTTACACGCCGGGCGGCGCGATCTGGATTCTCACGCTGCTCAATTGGCCCATCGCGTTCCTTTTTGTGAGCGCCGCCTGGCGCCGTGTGCAGGCCGCGCAACTGGAAGCCGATCCCCGGCTGGAGGGGCGATTCCTGCTGCGATGGCTGTTGCTGCCGATGGCGCGCGCGGCGCTGGCTCAGAGCGCCATCTTAATCTTTGTCCTGGCGCTGAATAATTTCGCCGTCCCGGCCATTTTGCAGGTCAAGGTCTTTCCGGCGGAGGTGTGGGTGCGGTTTAACACCACCTTCGATTACAAATCCGCCCTGGTTCTAAGCTGGCCCCTGGTGCTGGCGCCGCTGATCCTGCTGCTGTGCCTTCGCGGCGGACGCGACTCGTGGGCCTGGCTCTCCCATCCCGCTGGCGCGCGCGCGTTGCGCCGGCAATTGGGCGCGACCTGGTATTACGGCGGGGCGCTGGCCGCGCTGGCGCTGGCAGGATCTTCGCTGGGAGTTCCGCTCTGGCAGTTGGCGGGCAGCCGCAAAACATGGCACGAATTCTGGCCGGCCCTGCTGGCGGGCCAATCCGCCATCGCCCACTCGCTCGCTTTCTCCCTCCTTTCGGCCGCCGTGGTGGTCGCGCTGGCGTTGTTGACGTGGCGGGCGCGGCTGGATTGGGCGTTGTGGCTGCCGTTCTTCATCCCCGGCGTTTTGCTGGGCATCGCGCTGATTTGGATTTTCAACCGTCCCGGTTTGAATGGCATTTATGAGAGCGCCGTCATTGTCATCCTGGCTTACGTGATTCGCTATGCGGCCTTGGGCTGGAACATCGTGGCGCGCGCGATTCGCGCGGGGGATCCGGACTTGCTGGCGGCGGCCCAATTGGAAGGCGCCGGCTTTTGGCAGACCTTGCGCCACGTCCACTGGCCGCAAGCCTCCGCCCAGGTGGCCGCCGCCTGGTACGTGACTTACCTGCTTTGCCTGTGGGACGTGGAAACGCTCATTTTGATCGTCCCGCCGGGCGGCGAGAGTCTGTCATTAAGAATTTTTAACCTGCTCCATTACGGCCACAACTCCCAGGTCAACGCGCTTTGCCTGCTGCTGCTGGCGCTGGCGCTGCTGCCTTTGCTGATGTGGATGGCCGTTCATTTGGCGGCAATGGGCTGCCGCAAACTTTTTTCTCCTAATCCTAATCCTAATCTTAATCTTAATCTTAATCTCTTCTTCTTATCCAAAAGGGAACGGAAGAGATTAAGATTAGGATTAAGATTAGGATTAAGATTAGGATTAAGATTAAGAGGGGCATTGTTAGTATGCGCCCTTCTCCCGTGCCTTTTGGCGGGATGTTCCATGGATGACCGCCGAAGTGTTCCCGTCAAAAGCAGGTTTTTCAGCCGGGTCGAAGTCATCGGCTCGCGCGGCGCCGGGGTGGGGGAGTTGAACAAGCCGCGCTCGGTCGCCCTGGACGCCGGCGACAATCTTTACGTGGTGGATATGACCGGGCGGGTGCAGAAGTTCTCGCCCGACGGGAAATTCATCCTGGAGTGGCAGATGCCGCAAATCGAGAAAGGCAAACCCAAAGGGATGTGCCGCGACAAGGCGGGGGACATCGTGCTGGTGGAACCGCATTATTCGCGGGTCAACTATTTTTCGAGCGGGGGCAAGTTGACGGCGCAATTCGGCGTCAAAGGGACCAACGTGGGCCAGTTGGGCATGCCGCGCGCCGCGGTGGTCAATTCCCGCGGCGAACTTTACATTTGCGAATACACCGATTCCGAACGCGTGCAACGCTTCACCGCCCGCGGCGAAAAATGCCTCGGCGCGTGGGGTCGTTTGGGCGACAAACCCGGCGAATTCAGCCGCGCGGAGGGCCTGGGCGTGGACGCCGCCGACAATATCTACGTGGCCGATTCCTGCAATCACCGCATCCAGGTTTTTTCCAGCGACGGCAAGTTCCTGCGCCAATATGGCCGGGCCGGCGCCGGGCCGGGCGAATTCAGCTATCCCTACGACGTGCGCCTGGACGCGGCCGGCTTGCAATTCGTCTGCGAATTCGGCAACAGCCGCATCCAGATTTTTGACTCCCGCGACCGGCCGTTGGAGATTCTCGGCGGGCCGGGCGGCGCTCCGGGGCAATTCAGCAATCCCTGGAGCATCGCGCTGGACTCCAAGGGCAATCTGTATGTCGCCGACGCGCTGAACAATCGTGTGCAGAAGTTCATCCGAAAATGACCTTCCAGTTTTCCAATCCAACGTGGTTGTGGGCGCTGCCTCCGGCAGTGGCCTGGGTCGGATGGTTCTTCTGGAAATCGGACGTGCAGATTGGCGCCTGGCGGCGCTGGATGGCGCTGGGGTTGCGCCTGCTGGTGGCGCTGGCTTTGTGCCTGGCCGCCGCCGGGTTGCAATGGCGCAAGCCGCAGGAGGGCATGACCGTTTATTATATGCTTGACCGTTCGCAAAGCATCCCTTCCCCGCAGCAGGACGCGGCCCGCTCCTTCGTCAACCAGTCTGCCAAGGCCAAAAAAGCCAACGACACCGCGGGCGTGCTGGTCTTCGGCGCCGAGGCCGCCATTGAATCGCGTCCCAACGCCCAGGTGGATTTGCGCCAAATCCAGGCCGTCGTCGGCGTCGAGCGCACCGACATCGCCAGCGCCATCCGCCTCGGCACGGCGGCCTTTCCCGAAACCGGCCAGAAACGGCTGGTGCTGGTTTCCGACGGCAACGAAAACGTGGGCGACGCCATGTCGGCCCTGGCGGCGGCGCTGCCGCTGGGCGTGACCCTGGACGTGGTCCCGCTGGGCGCCACCCGCGGCAACGACGTTTCCATCCGCAAACTGACCCTGCCCACGACCGTCAAGAAAGGGCAGACCTTCGACGTGAAGATTTTCGCCCAGGCCGACCAGGCGCAATCGGCCACCCTCCGGCTCTATCTTAACGATGGCTCGCTGGGCGAACAGAAGGTGCAGTTGAACGCCGGCAAAAATCTTTTCACCTTTCCCCAGACCCTGGCCGAGCCGGGCTTTTACAAGTACGACGTGCAACTGGACGCCCCCGGCGACACCATCCCGCAGAACAACCACGCCGCCGCCTTCGCCACCGTGCGCGGCAATCCGCGCGTGCTCATTGTGTCCAGCGATCCGCCGCGCGACTCCGAACTGGCGGCGGCCCTGCAAACCGGCAAATTGGAAGTCAACATCACCGACAAATTCCCGCAGACGCTGGCCGAGCTGCAAAGCTACGACTCGATCTTTTTGTGCAATCTTTCCGCCGGCGACCTGGGCCTGGATTCCATGCGCCTGCTGGAAAGCGCCGTGCGCGATTTCGGCTGCGGCCTGGTCTGCGTCGGCGGCGACCAGACCTACGCCGCCGGCGGCTATCGCGGCACGCCTTTGGAAACCCTCCTGCCGGTGGAGATGGAATTGAGCAGCAAGAAGGTCCTGCCCAACGGCGCGCTGGCCATTGTCTGCCACGCGACGGAGTTCCCCGGCGGCAACGGCTGGGCGCGCGACATCGCCTTTGCCGCCCTGGAGGCCCTTGGACCGCAGGATGAAATGGGCATTGTTCTGTGGGACGGCAACAATCATTGGCTCTTTGATCTGGCCAAGGTGGGCGACAAAACCAGCATGGGCCGCGCCATCTCCGGCATGAACCCCGGCGACATGCCCAGCTTCCAGGCCCCGATGGAGGCGGCCTACGCGGCCCTGGCCAAATCCAAAGCCAGCCTCAAGCACCTGATCGTCTTCAGCGACGGCGATCCGGGCGCGCCCACCAAGTCGCTTGTCAATGATATTATCACCCATAAAATCACCATCAGCACCGTCATGATCGGCGGCCACGTCGCGCCGGACACCATGTCCTGGCTGGCGGCCCAGGGGCATGGCCGCTTCTGGGCGGTGGATTCCGCCTCCGATCTGCCGCAGATTTTCATCAAGGAAGCCTCCGTCATTTTGAAATCGGCCATCTTTGAGGAGCCGTTCAAGCCCCAGATGAAGGCCATGAGCGAAGTCGTCAAGGGCATCGGCCCGCAGGAATTTCCGCAGCTTCTCGGTTACGTCTGCACGACGCCCAAGGGCCGCGCCGAGGTGCCGCTGGTCACGCAGAAGGGCGATCCGTTGCTGGCCCATTGGCAATACGGGTTGGGCCGCGCCGTGGCCTTCACTTCCGACGCCCGCGCCAAATGGGCCGCCAGTTGGCTGGGTTGGAACAAATTCCAGCAATTCTGGCAGCAAGCGGCCCAATGGAGCTTGCGCCGCCTTGACGCGGCCAACTTCAACACCGAGGTCGCGGTGGAAAAGGGCGAGGGCCACGTCAGCGTCGAGGCCATTGATGCCGACGGCCATTATCGCAATTTTCTCAACCTGCAACTCCTGGTCGTCAGCCCCAAAGGGGAAAAGCAAGTCCTGCCCCTGGAGCAAACCGGCCCGGGCCATTACGACGCCACCTTCCCCACCAAGGAAATCGGCCCCTACCTGATGAACCTGACCGATCGCGGCTCCGGCCAGTCGCAGGCCCTCGGCTTGAGTGTCAACTATTCGCCTGAATTTGACGACGCCGGCCCCAACACCGCCCTCCTGCGCCGTCTGGCCGAATTGGGCGGCGGTAAAGTGCTGGACCCGGACACCGACAACCCTTTCACGCACGACCGCAAAAAAACCTTCCAGCCGCTGGACCTGCGCGATTGGCTGTTGAAACTGGCCATCCTGCTTTTCCCGCTGGACGTGGCCGTGCGCCGCATTCAGATTGACCGCGACGAATGGCTGCGCGCGACCAAAACATTGCGCCGCTGGTTGATGCCCTGGAGCGGCGTCCCCCGCGCCAAGGAAGCCGACGAATCCCTGTCCGCCCTGCTGGCCCGCCGCGGGCGCGTCCGCGCCGAGCGCACCGCCGTGGAGCCGAGTCCGGCTTTATTCGAGCCGGAGAAGCCCGCGCCCGTGTCCGAGCCAGGCAAGCCCGCCCCCATGTCGGGAGGCGAACCCAGCCACGCAGGCGGGGCGGGGGACAAGCCGCCGTCCAAAGAGCAACCCTCCGTCACCAGCCGCCTGCTGGACGCCAAACGCCGCGCGCAGAAGCGAACCGGGCGGGAATAAGGAGTGGGGTTTTGACAGTAAGCGCGCAAAGTGCTAAAAGATGAGTATGCAATTGGAGTTCAGTCGCCAGAAGCTTGGACAATTCTGTCAGGAGCACGGGATTGCCCGGCTCGAATTATTCGGCTCTGCGCTGCGGGAGGATTTTCGCGGCGACAGCGACGTTGATTTGTTGGCCACGTTGCGGGCCGACGCGCGACCAACACTGCTTGATTGGGCGGATATGCAGGAGAAGTTGGCGGAAGTCTTTGGCCGTCCGGTGGACCTGGTTAGCCGCCGGGCGATTGAACGCAGCCGCAATCGCTACCGCAAACAGTCCATTCTCTCCACCGCGATGCCGATTTATGCCGAGGGATAATGCTTATTTGGAGGACATTCTCCAAGCTGCCAAGGCCATCCGGCGCTTCGTCACAGGGGTCTCACTTGAGGATTTTAAACTGAACGAAGAAAAGTATGAAGCGGTAAATCGCAAATTTGAAATCATCGGCGAAGCCGCCCACCGGCTTTCGCCCGCCGCCTCGAAGGCTTTTCCTGAGATTCCATGGAAGCTCCTGACTGCTATGCGAAATATCCTGATACATGATTATGATGACGTGGACTTGGATGTCGTCTGGGATACGGCGGAGCGGGACATTCCTCCGTTGATAAACCGTCTGGAGTCGTATCTCGCCGCAAACCCGCCACCAGGAAAATAAAATGTGAACCTCCAACGCTCGCCGGCTAAAGATGCCGGAGGCGGAAGTAGGCGGTCTGGGTGCCGGCGGCGTTGGTGAAGAGGTAATTGGTCCCGTCGGTGGTGATCCCGTTGGTGATATTGCACCAGTTGCCGGAGGAGGGATCGGACGAGGCTTGCAAAAATCCACGGAAAAGTCAAGGGGAAACGCGGGACGGGAGTTCCGCCCGGGAGGATTTAGGGATTGCGCTTTCAACATTAAGGCGCAAACCTTGCATCTCAGACCTGATCTTGAGTTATGGCTAAACTTGTCGTCCAAGCGCCAGGAGAGCCGGTCGTTGAACTGGATTTGCCCGTCGGCATCCATCAGGTGGGCCGTTCGCCCGGCGCCCATTGCCAAATCAATCATCCGTCGGTCTCCAGTGTTCATTGCCAAATCGCGGTGGAGCCGGATGGCGCCACGATCACGGACCTTGGCTCAACCAACGGCACGTGGATGGACGGGGAGCGCATCCGGCAGAAACCTCTGCGGTCCGGCCAGCGCCTGCGTCTGGGCCAGGTGGACGTGGTGTTCGATCCTCAAGCCGCGCCACCGCACGGCTATCATCTGGCCTCGGCGTCCACGGCGGCCGTTGCGCCCGGCCCGCCAGCGGCGCCGCTGTTGCGAGTGCCATTGGCGGTGGCTCAGCCGGCGGCGGTTCGCGCGCCGAGTTTCTATCGGAGCATTCCCGGCGCGTTCGTCTATCCGCTCAAACACTATGGGGTCCTGCCGCTGGCGGTCGGAAGCATTCTCTTCCTGGCCTTCAATGTTCTGCCGCGGTTGATGCAGGTGGCGGAGGTGCTGTTCGTTTCCGGGGGCTATGGCCGCGGGATGAGTTTGTTTCTGCACGCGGCCTTTGCAGGCTCGTTTTTTGGCATCGGCACCATTTTCAACGTCCTGGCGTCGGGCTATATTTTTCTGTTCATGCAGACCGTCGTCGCGGCCAGCGCCAATGGCGAGGACCGGATGCCAATGTATCCTCCGTATGAGAACTGGTGGTACGACGCGGTCGGGCCTTATTTTCGGCTGCTGGGGGTCCTGGCCTGCTGTCTGGCGCCGGCCATCCTGTGCCGGTCGTATCTGGGGCCGGACTTCCTGATGCTCACCCAGCTTCTTGGATTGCTCGGTTTTTGCTACTTTTTCATGGCGCTCTTGGCGGTCTGCGTCTGCGATTCCTTCGCCGCCATGAATCCGCGCGTCGTGATTCCTTCGATCTGCCGCATACCCGCGGAATATGGGGTTTATTGCCTGGTGTTTGTTTTGTTGACGGGCGCGGCCGGCCTGGCGTTTCGATGGATCCAGGAGTATCCGGTGTTGCTGTGGCAATATCCCATTTACCGGCTCCTCTCGATGGAATTTATTTTTCTATATTTGACAGTGGTGGAAATGCGCCTGCTGGGCCTGCTCTTCTTCACCGGGCGCAACAAGCTTGGCTGGAGGGCCTGATGTCCTTCACGGCCGTCATCAGCCCAAGCCTAATCCGACTGCATGACCGGCTTGAGTGCCCGCAGGAGCTTGCCCAGCGGCAATTTCTCCGTGTTGCGCATCCGGTGCAGGACCAGTTTTCCATCCCCGACTTCGCTGATGTCGGGCCGGTCGCGGGCGGCTTGTTGCCAGCCACGCCGTCCGCCCCCGATGAAAAGGATGTTGGCGCTGACAGTGGCCAATTCGGTTTCGGTGCGCCAGGCGCGCCTGTCGAACCCATAAATCAGCGTCCGCGGGTAATCTGGAAACATCATTTCCCCGGCGACGCAGTCAAAAGAAGCGTCGGCGTAGGAGCAATGCAGCGGCGGCAAGGCCACGATTAACTCGATGTTGTCGCGGCAAAGAGCGTTGAGGGCCGCGCACTCCTGGCGCACTTCCTGGACGCGGCGCAGGGCGATCGGCGGCGGCCTGGGGACCGCCTCATTCAGGACGATGGCCCCCAAAGTGGCGGCTTTGACCAGCGTGGCGCCGGCGCAAACGAGCAGGAGGGCCACCAGCGCTGGTTTCGGTTTTTCCATCAGACTTGAGCAAAACGAAAACCCGATGCCAAGAAGCAGCGGCGCGGCCAGGAACATCCGGCTGTAGGCATAACTGACCGAGGGGTCGCCGTCGTGGGTTTTCGGCATTCCCAGCGCGGCTGCCATGAGGGCAACGGCCGCCAGGAGCGCGCCGACTTCAGGCCAGCGGCGTTGGCCGGCCAGGATCGCCGCCAGCGCCAGCAGCAAAAGCAAAACGAAACTCCCGTGCGTCCAGAACAGCGGGCAAAGCCAGGCAAAATGCCGGTCGAGATGTTCTATTCCATCAACAAACACGTCCGGGCGGAAAACCAACATGCCGGCGCTCATACCATGCATCGGCTGGTGGCTGGCGTAGTAGATGGATGCAAGGTAACGGAGCAGCAAAAAGGGGAGCGCCCCAAGCAGCGGATAGACCCAGACCTCGGCCTTGCGCGGATCGTGAAACTGCATGGCCAAAATCAGCGCCGCCACCGCCGGCGCGGCGTTGGGGTTCATGGTGGCGGCCAATCCGCCGGCCAGGCCAGCCGCCAGCAACCGCAGCCGCTGGCTCTCGATGCGGTCAATCCACGGGAACAATGCCAGACAACAAAGTCCCGTGACCAATCCGTGCGGCTGCGTCGTGACCATGGCGAATTGCGGCGGCAGCAGAAGCGGCAGCGCCAGAAACACGCACGCGGCCGGCAGATTGCGTTTCCGAAAGGAAAACGCCAGCGCCAGGTAGGGAGCCAGGGCCAGGGCCGACGTCACCGCGGGAAGCAGGTACCAGCACGGAAGCCCAAGGCGGAAGAACGGCGCCGCCAGCAAGGGTTCGAGCGTGCCATTATAGTTTTGCCCATAGAGGAAAGGCTCGTGAAAAATCCCGCGCGCGTAATCCCGGGTGACCATCCAAAAGAGCACCTGGTCATTATCCGTGAACGGAAAGCCGAACCGCCACAGAAGGCCAAATCTGTCAACCAGAAGCAGAAACAGGATCGCCGGGAATATCATGCGAACGCGCGGCGGTTGCTCGGACGTCATGGCGCATAATTAACACGCCCGCCCGGCGGAGTCAAAGCCCGGCCTGGCGCCTCGCGCAGGGGCTACGGCGACGCCAGGACCCGGTAAAAGCGTTGCGAGTTGGTGAAAGAGTCGGACACAGTCGCGACGGAGCCGGCCGCCGTGATGGCGGAACCGAAGTTGATCCAGTGGGTTGTCCGCAAGTCGGAAATGTATTGCAATTGGCAGGAGACTCCAGCCACGGCGCTCCAAGAAAGAGTGAAGCCGCCCGCGTTGCGGGCCGGGGGCAGAAACGAGGGCGCGGGAGGCGGGGCGGCCAGGGCCTTGATCAAATTCGTTCCGTTCATCGTGCCAAGGCCGGTGCAAAGGTCGTAATTGGCGGTGGCATAAAACAAACTCGGACTGCTCGACCAGGTGTTGTTGCCGCTGGTGACATCATGGAAACACAAGGCGTAGTTTGACCCCGCGGCGATGGCGTAGAGGGCCGGGGCGATCAAGCCGGCGGCGCTCTTCCCACCGTTGGCCGCCGACCGCTGGTTGACCAGCGCCATGAATCCCGCCCACAACGGCGCGGCGCAACTGGTGCCGCCATTACCGTCGTAATAACTGGGGTCCCTGCCATTATCATAGATTTCATAGACATTGTCCGCATTGGCCGCCACGTCGGGAATATTTCGATGACTGGTCGAGCCTCCCCGGGCGGCCATGTTGCTGACGTTGGTCTGCCATTTTGGAATGAAATAATAGCTGCTGATGCCGCCGCTGCTGGAGGTTTGATCCCCCCAGTTCCAGACCACTTCCGACGCCCAGGAAACCCCCGCGCCGTTCATCATCAACGTGGTCCCGCCCACTTGCGTGATGTAGGGATTGCTGGATGGGGCATTGGCTGTGGAAGGGTTGTCCACGCCATTGGCAGAACCGGCGCCGGCGGTAAAAGCGCCGTTGTCGCCAGAGGCGTTGAAAAAAGTTTGTCCCACCGCGTCCATGCTCATGAAAATGGCGTCCGTCGTCGTGCTCGGCCCGTCCCAGCCCCAGGAACAGCTCAAATTGACGACGTTGCTGTTGGCCAGCATCGCGTTTAAGACGTCGTTCGGATTCCCGTTCTCCCCTGCCTCATAGGAGACAATTTTAGCCAGCCCCGGCGCGATGGCCATGGCCATTTCAATATCCAGTTCGACTTCGCCTTCACCACCGTCGAGGCTGGTGGATGCCCTGCCGCTGTAACCGTCCAGCAAAACGGTTTGGATGACGATGTTCGTCCGACCGTTGCCCGCCTCATTGGCATAATTAAAGATGTCGTTGGCAAAATACCCGTCGAACTCCAGCAACCCGACGCTCTGGCCCGCGCCCGTCAAGGTCGTGCCCGGCACGTAGGCCTTGCGAAAATCGTTGCCGAACAAGTCGCCGGAGCCGTCCGGCGCCGTGCCGTCTTTGGGCCTGGCGCGCGCGACCTTGCTCCTGGCCCTCTTCGAATGCGGCCGCGCATAATCGCTCAATCCCAGAACATCCGCCACCGGCAAAGCCGTGTCCACCCTTGGTTCGGCCTCCGGCGCGAAAAAATCGCGCGCCTCGCTCGGATGGCGGTAGGTTCGCAGCGTCACGCGGAAAGCCTTTTCGACCGCCCCCGCCGGTCCGGTCACGTCCAGCAAGAGCCGGTTGTCATGCGTCACGGCGATGGCCACGCCGTTGGTCCGCGCGAAAGTTTTCACCGCCTCGTAATCCTGCTCCGTGGGGCCGAATCGCGCGGTCAATTCCTCCCGCGTCAGGAACTGGCGGAGGTTCGGGCTGGCCGGGTCGGAAACCCGCGCCACAAAATCCTCCAAGCCCGCCCGGTCGCGCAACGGCAGTCCGATGGCCAGCCGCAATGGATTCGCCGCCGCCAGCCGGCCTGTGGGAGCAAGACCAGGCAGGACGGATGGCACGTGGCTGGGCAAAACCTTCAATTCCGCCCCCAAAGCGGAACACAATCCACAAAGCAGAACCATGGAGGCCCGCAGAAGACACGCGGCCAGAGGCTTTGGCGCCGGCATCAATGCCAGCGCCGCCAACGGCCGGAAGGAGAGAATGGATTTTTGGTAATTAGTGTCCGGCAGGAAACTCCCGATTTTTTTCCAGGATGGCGTCTGATGAATTTGGGATTGGACGCGTTTGTCCCGGCGACTATTCAAAATTCTTCCTGACAAGATTTTTCATCCTTTTGCA
>Ga0224555_1002080_pt1 | contig 24679 bp, 21 predicted proteins | sample 714S23034metaG_FD_180687 | JGI IMG/M metagenome (GOLD analysis project Ga0224555, IMG submission 180687) | Peat soil microbial communities from Stordalen Mire, Sweden - 717 S2 30-34 | ecosystem: Environmental > Terrestrial > Soil > Wetlands > Peat | place: Sweden: Norrbotten County, Stordalen...
CGAAAAGGTGTCCTTCTTTTTGGTTGATTTGGTTGTGTGAAGACTCCAATTCTACCTGATGGGGACACCTTTTTCGCGTATGGTCAGACCCTTAACTCTCCACCCCGACGGTGGATGCAGGCTTAGACTCACTGCGGCTTTTCTCCGTGACAAATTGCACCTGTGCAAGTCACGCGGTGCCCCTGCAGAAGTTGGCTGCGAAGTTCGTCGGTGGAGTCATGAAGACATAGTAGAGCCCTTTGGACGCTTAGCTCATAAAGCAGCGCCTTTAGCAACGCCTATTGCAACGCCGACAATTACGTGCGGTCGCGCCCGAACACCGGCAAACTGAAACCCCAATATTGTAACCAAATACGGTCGCCGACGAACGTCAGCGAACTGAAACCGACCGAATGCTGATCTGACCTATCGGCGTAGGATCGGCGAAAGGTGGCGTTTGGGCAGCCTTTCGTTGCAAGAACGGAGAAACGACTATGGCAAGCGAACATTGGAAGGATGAACCCGAGGAGCAAGACTTTCCTTCTGCTCAGAGGTACTTGTCGCTCCTCGTAGAACCCCAGCGGGCGAAGAGGCTGACGAGGGGCCTGAAGCAGAGTTCCAAACTTGAGCACTTCATGGCCAAAGACATTCTGCGAGCCAGTGGATTGCCCCTATTGCCGGCCGATGACCACGAAGTGGCTAAGGATCTGCATAAAGTGAAGTCCGGCGAAAAGCTCGCCCGTACTGTTAGTACGAGGCGCACCTCTCTGGGTGGCCGACGGCTATCACCGTGTCTGTGCCAGCTATCACCTTGATGAAGATGCCGAGATCCCATCACGAATGGTGACTCGAATCACCGAGGCCCGCTAGCCCGCTTTCTCCGCAGCGGCCGGCGACGTACTGGCCCGCGAAGATAGAACCAAATGGCGCGAACGCCGCGCGACACGAAGTCGTCTTGCTCCCATGGCATTTGGCGGCACAAGGTCAAGTGCTCGATAACGTAGTCACAGCGTTGGAGGACTGGAAGGCTGATCAACGACCTGGGGATTCAGCTTCGCATAACCTGAACGGTGTAGTGCGCAAGACCACCAATCACGTCGAGGGCACGGAACTGCTACTTCTTCGCGGACGCGCCCGCCGGACCGGTCCCGGCGGCGTTGCACGCTCGCGGGTCCCACGACTCCAGGGTCGGGTTCGGGGCGCTGAAGGAGCTGTTGGTGCTCACCCCAGGTGGGTTAACTGTTGGGCCAGTGGCGAGTGTCCATAGGTGGTATCTAGCCTTACCATGATCCGTACGGATTCAACCTCTCGTTGACCAATCACCACACCGGCGTGGAGACTGAAGGCTAATTGGTACGATTCCCAATAGAGCGAACAAACGAGCTCTACCACAATGAACGGTGATCAACATAGTGGAAAGTAGCCCGGACATCAGAGTAGGGATTGGTTTCGCGACGGGTCGCAGACATTTTCGACAGGTTTTGAATACCTACGTCTACAACTGGAAAGAATCTGAGCTCACGGAAGGGAATAATGTCAGCCTCAGCCTTTTAGTTGCCTACGATCTACAATACTCAAACACGAGGCCTGCTCATTATACGAACATTAAAAAAGATGTACTCGAGCTGCTAAGTGATGTGTACTTTATTGGTATCCCTGATATTCAACGTGAAATCGGTTATTTGCTGAGTGAAAATGTCATTGATGAGAGAGAAGCGCAGCTATTCTTCGGTACAGGCTACGCGGCCCAACGCAACGTTGTGCTGTATATGGCGATGAAAAACAAGATTGATTATCTCCTCTTTTTGGATGACGACGAATATCCAATGGCGGTAACCAAGGCGAACTCTAATGCAATATGGCATGGTCAGCAGGTATTGTCAACCCATTTGAACTCCATCATGGATGCAGATATTACAAACGGGCACCACTGTGGATATGTCTCTCCTGTTCCTTACATAGAGTTCAATGAGATCATGTCCGAAACCGATTTTCGAATGTTCATTGAAGCAATCAGCAATGACGTGATCACCTGGGACTCCGTCCGTTCGGTGATGAACAACGGCGGAATAACCTACGCTGATATAGATATCTTATTGAATAAAGTTGTCGAAGAGGTGCCGGAAACGAAGAACACCAAGTTTATCACTGGCGCGAACTTATGCATTAATCTTACAAGACCTGAGAGGGTGCACCCATTTTACAATCCGCCGGGGGCTCGGGGTGAAGACGCCTTCTTGAGTACCTGCCTAGGTGAGGCCAAAGTGTTGCGGGTACCCTGCTATGCCTTTCATGATGGATTCTCTACATATCATCATTTAATGGACGGCGTACTGCCAATCAAACTAAAATATATAACGGCGGACTCTGATGCTGTTGTTGATCGTTTCTACAAAGCTTGCATCGGCTGGATTCGATATAAACCACTCTTGATCTATATCACCCAGAGGGAGAATTACGACAGTGAAATAGGAGAAATACGGGAGAAACTGTCGGCCACACTTCCAAAAATAAGTGCCTATTTTGGAAACAACGAATTCATGAAAATTTCGAGAGAGTTGGAAAGATACCACAAGAATGTGGAGAGGCACTACCAGCAGTATCTCGATACGCAACAGATCTGGACAAAGATCGGTGAGTTCTTGAACAGGACACCGTCCTAATTGCGTTTGGGTATTTTTGGCTCCTGTGACTCATCCGTGAGCCACTTTTGTTGCACTTCGAACTTCAGCGGGTTATGACCGTGGCGAGTAGATCCCAGTTCGGCTTGCCGGCGTGGAGCAAGGCTCTGATGGGTCTTCGGATGTCAGCGGGGTCTGGTGGTCTGACCACGTCCGTGCTCGCGATAGTTACCTCGCCCGGAACGGCACTTCAGCCACACGTGCGGACGAGATGAGCGGTACTCAGATCACGGGCACGGGGGAAGTGTCGAGGAGGGTGCGGTCCCCGTCGAAGCCGTGGCTCAGAGCCGCAATAACGTCCTGATGTGGGGTGCCCAGCTCGACCGCACTGACCTCATCCAAATGACGGTAGTGCTTGTCGTCGAGTTCGAGTTCGAGAGACTGCAGGTATTCCTCCAGCTGGGTAAGTGAGCGAGGACCGGCGATCGGGATTAGGGCCGTCGGGGCCAGCGCGGCCCGGCGACGCAACCAGGCCAGAGAGACCTGCGCCGCGCTACTGCTGATCTCATCGGCGATCGCTAGCACCGCGTCGAGCACGGCTGTCCGCTGCGCAGAGCCCTCCACTGCGTCGCCGCGAGCACTCAGCCTGCCCTTCTCGCCCTCTCGGTACTTGCCGGTGAGCAGGCCGCCGGCGAGCGGGGAGTACAACACGACGCCCAAGCCATGGGCCTCGGCCATCGGTAGCAGTTCGCGCTCGGCGGAACGTTCGGCCAGGTTGTATTCGGTCTCGATACCGGCCACCGGAGTCAGGTTTCGAAGGTCGGCCTGAACTGCCGCGCCGGCTACCCGCCATGCTGGGAAGTTGGAAAGGCCGCCATAAAGGACCTTTCCCGAGCGGGTCAGGTCATCGAGTCCCGTCAGGATCTCTTCTATCGGCGTCGTCCCGTCAGGGAAATGCGGCATGAACACGTCCACGTAGTCCGTGTTGAGACGCCGCAGGCTCGCCTCCAGGGAGCGAATCATGGTCTTGCGGCTGTTACCGGTCGTCCCGGGGCTCGGTCGGACCTCTCTCGTACCGGTGTACTTGGTGATCACCACGTAATCGCCTCGGTCTTGGCCGAGCAGTTCGCCGAGGACGGTTTCCGCCTGTCCGTCTTGATAGAGGTTGGACGTGTCGAACGTGGTACCGCCCGCAGCGACGAAGGCTTCGAAGATCGAACGTGACGCCTCCGGACCGGCGCCCGTATCGGATGTGCTGAAGTTGGCGGTGCCGAGCGCGTACTCCGACACACGCAGCCCAGTCTTCCGTCCGAAGGTTTTGTAACGCATGGCGACTCCTCGATGGTGGCGGCGGTGCGGGGTACACTGCTCGCACCATACCAACAAAAGTGAAGGGTCATTCATGTTATGCCAAAGGTAGGTCAGAGTTACCTCGATGCCCGCCGCAAGCAGATCGTGGACGCCGCCCACACCCGATTCACCAGCCACGGCTTCGCCCGGACCTCAATGGCCGACATCGTCACCGAGTCCGGTCTCTCCACCGGGTCGATCTACCGGTATTTCACGAGCAAGGATGAGATCGTCATCGCGGTCTGTGAGCAGGGAACCGAGGCGTTCCCGACGGCGCTCACCGTCGAGGCCGTGAACGATTTTCTGGAGCATGTCCGGGCTTTGGCCCGTGACAAAGGCCATGCTCGGCTGGTAGCCCAGATCTACGCCGAAGCGGCGCTGTCCCCGACGCTGGCGGCAATCGTTGCGCAGCAGCTCGCCGCGATGCGCGCAGCGGTCGCTGAGTTGATTCCAGACCGCAGCCCGAACGACGTCGAACAGATCACCGAGGCTTTCGTGACCATCTGTAGCGGTTACAGCCAGCAACTCGCTATCCGGGGCGACCTGGACCCAGCGCCCTTTACCAGAGCGTTGATGGCGATCCTTCAGGGATAGTCCCGTAAGTCGGTTGGGCTTTACCGCAGGTATCCCAGTTCACCGGCTCAATGGGGCAGATTCCGACCTACCTAGCGTCGGGTGCTTACTATCGCGACCGCTGCACCCCGCTGAAATCCGAAGAGCCGTATTACCGCTTCCTAGAGCGGCTGTACCTCGTCGATGACAGGTTGGTCGTGAAGGGCGCGACGGCGCTCGTTGCTCCCTGGTGAATTCGTCGATGACGTTGAGTACCTGAGAGCGAGCGGCGCAGGTCCAGGCCGTCAATAAAGGGATCACTTCACGGGCAATGCCCACCTGGGTGGCCGACTTCAACCCTCTTCACGCCGGCGCATCGGTTTAGACATGTCCTGAACTTGCAGTTCTCAGATTATCCACTATGCGAGCTTTGTTCAACGTTCTCCTAGTTCGACGTGAGGGCGCGAAGTCCCACGCCGCTAGAGACCGGAGTACTCACCGGGTGCGTCGAAGATTGCCTCGGTCGACACGTGGGCGTGCGTGCGAAGCGGGATCTCCTTCATCATCCAGCTGAGCGCGAACGCGAGCACCGCGAACGGAATCGCGAAGAGGAACACGGTCTGCAGAGTGTGACTGAACGCATCGATGACGAGGGTTCGTTCGGCGATTGGCAGTCGACTGATCTGTGCGGGATTGATCGCGACGCTCCCACCCTTCACGAGATGCCTGAGCTGTGTCGTCGACAGGGTCGCCCGCAACTCGTGCAGCAGCCGATTGTTGAAGACGTCGCCCAGTACGGCGACACCGAAGGCGCCACCAATCGACCGGAAGAACGTCGCAGTGGCCGTTGCGGTACCCAGTTGTGAATGCGGCACGGCGTTCTGCACCGCGACGACGAGGACTTGCATCACCAGTCCCAGTCCGAGGCCGACGATGAACATGCCGACGGCCGCGTAGGTGAACACGGTGTCGGGTCCAAGGCTCGAAAGGGCTACGAGCCCCAGGCCGAGCACCGCGGAGCCGAGGATCGGGAAGATCTTGTAGCGACCGGTGCGAGTGACCAACTGCCCGCTCAACACGAACGTGATGAGCATTCCAACCACCATCGGCAACAACTCGAGTCCGGACTTGGTGGGCGACGCGCCATGAACCACCTGGAGGTAGAGCGGGAGATAGACGATCGAGCCGAACATGGTGAAGCCAATCACGAATCCCACCGCCGACGCCGCACTGAATGTGCGGTTGTTGAACAGTTTGAGGGAGATGATCGGCTCGATCACCTTCAGTTCCACGAGGCAGAACGCCGCGAGCAGGATCAGGCTCGCGAGACCGAGACCGATGATCGTCGAGGACGTCCATGCGTACTGCGTGCCTCCCCAGGTCAGCAGCAGGATCATGCAGACGACGCCAGACGAGAGCAGGGACATGCCCCAGTAGTCGATCTTGTGGGCGACTCGCTTCGCGGGTATCTGTAGGACGATGGCGATGGCGATGAGCGCGCAGATCCCAATCGGAACGTTGATGTAGAAGATCCATCGCCACGACACGTGCTGGGTGAACCAACCACCAGCCAGTGGTCCCAGTACGCTCGACAGACCGAAGACGATTCCGAAGTACCCCATGTAGCGGCCCCGCTGACGCGGTGGAATCACGTCTCCGATGATCGCCTGCGATCCGACCATCAATCCGCCGGCGCCGACACCCTGAATAGCCCGGAAGCAGATCAGTTGAACCATGCTGTGCGACAGACCCGAAAGGATCGATCCGGCGAGGAAGATGAGGATCGAGAGTTGGAAGAACTTCTTGCGACCGAACAGGTCACCAAGCTTTCCCCACAATGGGAGTGAAATCGTCGAAGTTATGAGGTATGACGTGACCACCCACGAGAGTTCGTTGAGGTTGTGAAGGTCGCCCGCGATGGTCGGCAGTGCCGTCGAGACGATGGACTGGTCGAGCGCCGCGAGGAACATGCCGAGCATCAGGGCGAACAAGATCACGAGAATCCGACGATGCTCTTCCTTGGAGAATACGTGTTCCTCGGGTGGCTGAATTTGGTCGTTCGTTTCAGTCGCCATAGATGACCTCCGTATCTCTGCGAATCGATTCTGAGAATTGTTCCAACAGTGCTCCGAATGTGCGCACATCGTCGTCGTGCCAGCCGTCGAACAACCGCGCCAGTCGATCCCGGTGCGCGGCCAGGATTCGGTCGACGGTGTCCTGGCCGCTACGAGTGAGACGAATCAGCGACGCCCGACCGTCGTCGGGGTCTTGCTCACGTGCGACGTAGCCGAGTCGTTCGAGTTGCTGCACCTTGCGTGTCACCGTGGGAGCGTCGACTCCGAGAAGCGCGGCGAGTGAGGTGACGCGAAACGGAGTGTCGGCGTAGAGTCGCAGTTTGTAGAGCAGCGCGGCTCCGGCGCGATCGAGTCGAACGCCGGCCGCGCGCAACAATTCCTCGTGGACGCGAACTTGATTGGTCGACTGCGACACGATCTGCAGGCTCGATTGGATCTGCTCAATTATCGCCGTAGTCGACTTTGACCGTCTGCTGACCTTAGGCTGAGTAGTTGCTTTCAACACACAAGTAATTGTAGTGGTGGTCGAGCGAGGCGTGCCCTCAGTGCTCCGTGCGAATCAACTAGATGAATGGCGTCGGATAACCCAGACATGAATCTTCAGAGCACTTACGTGTGGGGCTGTCGTTCGAGGTGTCTTGACCAAAGCGTCCCGTGTTGCATTCAAATCTTTACAAGAAGCTGCTCTGATATTTGCTGCTACACAGCTCATCGTCGTGACATATTGCTCGCGTGCACGTCACACGGCGCCCCTGCTGACGTCGCTTGCGAAGTTCGGCGGTGGAGATGGTGAAAACAGAATCGAACTCTTGTGCGATTGTTTCCTTTAGCAACGCCTTTAGCAACGTCGACGGTTACGTGCGGTCGCGCCCGAATGTCGGCGAACTGAATACCTAATGATGCAACCAGATACGGTCATCAACGAACGTCCGCAAACTGAAAAAGACCGCATGGCATGCAGGGGGCCAGGGGTTGCAATCCCCTTACCTCCACCCTTGCCTCCACTGATTTTCGGAGCCATAAGTCCCTGCGCCCTTACTTCCAAGGTGCCGGGATCGAAACCAGGGCCTCACCAGCAGTCTCAATAAATTTGGAGTATGTCTACTGGTTCGTGCTGAATATGTCCAACGCTTCGTCCAACGGTCGTGTCAAAAAGTCCCCTGCATGTTGCCTCGACCCTCTTCAGGGGTCACTGCGTCTGATCCTTGGCCAGCCGTAACACCCCAGCAATCGCGAATACATCGATTTCGGCGTCCGAATAACCCAGCTCCGCGAGCACCTCGGCCCCATGTTCGCCATGCATGGGCGCCGCGGCACCAGTGGAGGTCGGCGTGCGTGACAGGTGCAGCACGCTCCCAAGAGTCCGAATCCTCCCAGCTCGCGCGTGGTCCAATTCGATGATCGTGCCGCGCTCGAGGACGTGTTGGTCGGTCATTACCTCCTCCACCGTGCGAACGGGGCCACTCGGAACGCCAGCCTGTTCCAAGCGATCGAGTATTTCGGAGCGGGTCTGCTTAAGGAACTGCTCGTCAAGGAGCGACAGCAATTCATCGCGGTGCGCGACTCGGGAGGGGTTCGTAGCGAAACGCTCCGCATCGGCGATCTCGGGAATGTCCAACGCCTCGCAGAGACCATGCCAACTCTTGTCCGAGGCGATACCGATGACGAGCCAAGCGCCGTCGCCGGTTTGGAAAGGACCATTAGGACAGGTATCGTCGAAGCCCGGCAGCATGACGTGATCCGCTGGGCTAATGATCCGGTAACCCTGGGCGGCTATCAAAGCTTCAAAGAGCGTCACCTCCACCCGCTGGCCAACACCATCGCGACCTCGAGCGATCAGGGCCGCCAGGATCGACTGCACCGCGAGCGCCGCCGCGTAGGTGTCGGCGATCGTCACCACGAGCAACTCCGGTCGGCCGTGACGACCTTGGCGATCCATCACGCCACCCATCGCTTGCAGGACGATGTCAAGCGCCGGTCGGCTGGCGTAGGGTCCATCCTCTCCAAACCCGTTGATCGAGCAGTAGATCAATCCCGGGTTGTCCTTCGAGAGTGCCTCGTATCCGACTCCGAGGGAATCGGCCACGCCCGGCCGGAAGTTCTCGATCACGACATCGGCCGCGGCGGCCAGGCGATGTGCAATCTCCACGGCCTCGGGCTTCTTCATATCGAGGGTGATGGACCGCTTGTGACGATTGAGGGCCATGAAGTTCATGCCCTCGCCGCCGAGGAACGGCGGACCGAAGTGTCGTGCCTCGTCGCCTCCCGGCGACTCCACTTTGATGACGTCAGCACCGAGGTCAGCCAGGGTCATCGTCGCATACGGTCCTGCGAACAAGCGCGAGAAGTCTAAGACCTTGATTCCGGTCAGGGGGGCTGGTGCGGTCATTGTTGGGCTCCTGCTGCGTTGAGAAATGACTGGTAGATAGCGCGCGCGTGTTCGCGCTCGAGCATTTGCTCGGGGTGCCACAGCACACCAAGCACGAAGGCGGCCGAGGGGTCCTCCAGCGCTTCAATGAGTCCATCGGCAGCAACGCCCGTCGAGCGCAGGCCAGCACCAACATCGTCAATCGCCTGGTGATGCAAGCAGTAGACCTCGACCCGCTCGGCTCCCAGGGTGTTCGCCGCCAGTGTTCCAGGAGTGAGTGATACCTCGGTCAACTCAATTCGCAAGTTTGGATTCTCAACAACCGTCGAGTTCTGGTGGGGACGGTGCTGATCCAAGGTTCCGCCGTAGGCCACGTTCAGCATTTGAAATCCTCGACAGATGCCGAGGATCGGCAGCCCCTGAGTACGTGCCTCCTTGATGAGCGCCATCTCGATGCGATCACGTGCCGAATCGGGATCATGGGTCTGCTCCTCATCGAGGGGACGGCCATATGTAGCTGGATTCAAATCGGTCCCTCCGGACAACAACAGTCCGTCGGCCAGTTCGATCGCCTCGGCCGCCAACTCATCCTCGAACCCATCAACGTTCGGCAATACGAGTGGCAGTCCCCCGCCTTCAGTGATGGCGCGAACATACCCCTGACCAACGTAGTGAGAGGGCAGGAGACCTTCAGCAATTGGGACGTTCGCTGTGCCCCCGGTGACCAGGATGCGGGGCCGAGAGCCCACGCTAATCTCCCAGGTCCGGCAGGAAGTTGAAGACAAAGGGGTAGCCCGCCGGTACCGGTTCGACGTCGAGCTGCGTCGCGCAGCCTGGACAGTAGAACTCTCGCAGCGACTGCCACACGGGGTCGGCACCCTTGTTCGGCTGGAACACGACACCATCCTGGGGATGACGTTCGTAGACAAGGGCCTGTTCCTTCCAGTTGAGGCGGTAGTCGCCGAACTCCTGTCCGCAGTAGCACTTCACGACCCGGGCCCCGTCAGAACGTTCGACGACGTAAAGACTCTCTTGTAGCGGGACCAGAATCCGGTCATCCCACGAAACGCGCGCCTGCTCGATGGCGAGTACGATCTCTACGCGGTCGCCCGTCTTGGTCTCGCGTTGCAGGTCAGCCAGTTGATCGAGAGACAGCACTCCCTCAATCAACTCACGAACACGATCTCGCTTGGCCTCGACGTCAGTTTGAATCGGTAGGGTCATTCGCTCACCTCAAATCCCTCAGGCAGGTCCCAGAATGAGCGGAACTCAGCCGCCCAGATCGAGGAGATCTGCATCACGTCACGGTACATTGCACGGGCCGGTTCGGGAATGTCTCCCGAAATCAGTCGTTCGCGTTCGCGGCTCTTGTACTCCGCAGCTGGCACGCCCCGTTGAAGGCGCTCGCGACGGTGTTGGGCTCGCAGCGACTCCGTCGCATCTTTGTCGTAGGCGACACCGCCATCGGTGCCAACGGTGACGACGACTCCGTACACATCAGCCGCGACGCGAGATCCGCTAAGGCCATTCTCTACGTCGCGCACGATATCGACCGGCGCACGAAGCAACGGGTCACCGTAGCCGCCGCCGTCACCACTCACCACCGAGAAGAGTGAGAAGGGCTCAAGCGATGCGGTCGGCACGTTCTGGCCGAGCACGCAGTGCCAATCTGCTTCAACATCTTCAACGAATTGCGGTACCGGTCGGTCGAAACCCTCAGTGTTCGGCAGGGGGTTTCCCGCCTCGATCTGGGCCCTAACGTTCGTGCCGGTTCCAATCCAGACTCGCAGCGCGGCCGCGGGGTATCCGCCCATCAGACCGGCGGTCGAGAAGATTGGTGGCGAACCGAATGCCCCAATTTCCATCTCTATTCCTTCGGGAATCAGATACAGCGAGTGGATGCCGTTGCCACCGCGGAACTTGCCGAAGCCGCCGCCGTCCTTTCGGATCTCGCGGGCCAGCCAGACCTGGGGCATCTGCTGTTCCCAGATCTCCGCATCACCCATGTCACCCTCGGCATTGAAGTCCGAGAAGGCAGTGTCAAGACCGTCCATGAAGCTCGTGGCGTACATGCCCGACGAAGCAAATTCGAAACACTGGCTACCGAAGTGCCGTCCGTACTGATCCTTTCCGCCGGCCAGGTTGCCACTGGTGAGCGGCCCTGACGCGTGCACCTCTTCGCGATAGCCCTTAGCAAAGTACGCCCTCGACACGGCTTGCGAGCAGGCTTGCATGCCTCCATAGGCCGGACCCCAGAGGGTCGTCGGCAACTGGATATTGTCCGGGTTGCACGCGCTTCCATAGGGCACGTGAAGGTCGATGGCCAGGAAGGTCCCATCGTTGTATCGCAAGTCGTAGAAGATGTTCTGAATCAAACCGTTGAACAGCATCCCTTCAAAGAGTGGCAACGTGGACTGGAATGGCTGACGCTGCGCGGAGGGGAGCCCTTCGAAACTCAGGCTTAGTCGACCTTCACGTGAGACCACCAGCTCGCACGGGCTGTGCATGAGCCTTTCGAGATTCTTGATCGTGACGCCTCGCCACGCCACTTCGCGGTATCGACCTGGGAACAACGAACGACGAACCTTCTCGTGCGTCGCGCGTCGCGTGTCTTCGATGTACTCTCGGCAGACCTTGCGGTACATGTCGAGCCCTACCTCGGCCAGCAGCTCCTTCACCTTTTCTCGGATGATGAGGTTGCCCGTGAGCTTCGCCCGGTTGTCCGCCAGCCAGGAGATGGAACTGCGAACACCTCGGTCAACCAGAACGTCGAAGTCGTAGAAGAGTTCGTCATTTGCCGCAATGCGCATGCAGGGCAAGATCAGGCCTTCGGCAAAGCGACTTGTGAATGACGACCCCATCGCACCGGGCTCGACCGCACCGGTCTCCGTCACATGGGTGAGTCCACCAATCCAGCCCTCGAGCTCACCGTCGACGAAGAACGGTGTCATGAGCATCTGATCCGAAGGGTGACCGCCACCGATGAACGAATCATTGTTGAAGAAGTAGTCTCCTTCGTGAAAACCCATCTTCGTCTCGTACTCGTTGTTGATCATCCATTTGATGGCGCGCGACATCGTGTGGACGTGGATCATGAGTCCGGTCGACAAGCAGACCGCGTCCCCCTCGGCCGTAAAGAGGCCGAAGATGATTTCACCCTGCTCGCGGGTGGACGGTGAGGCCGAAATCGACAGCGCCACTTCACGGGCATTGGTCAACGTCTGCAAGAGCCGGGTAAACAGCACCTCGAAAGTGACCGGGTCGGTCTCCTTCATGGTGAGGTCGCTTTCGTAAACTCCTGTTTCGCGAAACAGTTGCTCGCTCTCGGTGAGCCGCTCCTTCAAACTGCGTGGTGTAGTCGTCGTCATTGTTGTCCAATCCAGACTGATAGGTACTCATCGATGCGGGCACTTCGGTTCGGGGGCAGTACGAGCGTGGTTGTCGGTGCTTCAATGACGACCGGCCCTTGGACGATGTTGCCGGGTCGCAGCAACTCCCAGCGGTAGCGCGGGGTGGGCACCCACTCCCCGTTCCAGTAAGCAGGACGAGACTCGTAAAGCGCAGCGCAAGGATCGTCACCTTCGAGCGGACGTCGCACAAATCCGGGCTTGACCTTGCGGGCCGACGCCACGAGACCCACCTCAAAGATTTCGTAACCCGCTTGCGGGAATTGAGCACCCTTAGCGAACACCCGGGCGTAAAGGTCCTCGAAGGCCGCAATCACGGAGCGCAGGTCGTCCGCGGTCCGACAGCGCACCACCGGCGAGTTCGTGATCAGGTCGTTCAGCTGGCGTCCGTAACGCACCATAGCCAGAGGTTTGATGACAACGTCGCCACGATCGAAACCCTCGAGCGCCATCTGGTCGATTGCCTGCTCTTCGAGTCGCTCCCAAGCCGCACTGATACGGGCGCCGGCCGAAATCAACTCGTTATCATCCGCGTTGGGCGACACCACGACATTCACCGCACGGCTGTAGTGGTGCTCGTAATCCGCCGTTGATGCGCCAAAGGCGGAGAATGCCGCGGCGTAAGGGAAGGTCAATACCCCTTTCAACGGTAATTTGTCGGTGTAGCCGCACACATGGCCGGGGCCCGCCCCGCCAAAGGCGAGCAAGACGTAGTCATCCAGTTGACTTCCCCGCAGCGACACGAGTCCGGTCACGGTCTCGCGCATCTTTGCGTCGATCACGCGCCGGATGCCGTCTGCGGCGTCCTCTAGGCTCAGCCCGAGGGGCTCAGCGATCTTCGTCCGGATGGCCTCGCGAGCCGCCTGCACGTCGAGGCTGATCTTGCCGTTCAAGAGTCCACGTGGGTTGAGATAGCCCAATACGAGATCGGCGTCGGTCACCGTTGGCTCGGATCCGCCAGCCCCGTAACAGACGGGACCGGGACGCGATCCTGCCGACTCCGGACCAACTACCAGACGGCCGCTCAACTCGTCGATGCGGCTTATTGTGCCACCGCCGGCACCCACCGAGTGCACGTCCATCATCGGCAGGGACAACAACAGACCCGCCAAGACCGGCTCCCGGTCGATGCCGATGAAGCCATTGGACACGAGACCCACGTCGAAACTGGTACCACCAACGTCAGTGGATATGAGACTCTCGAAGCCGTAGAGCTCGCCCAGGGTCCGGGTGCCGACTAGACCACCCACCGGTCCGGACATGGCAGTGTCGATGGCGCGAACGTGGCGGGCGGGGGCGAGCCCGCCGGCGGACTGCATGACCTGCAGGTCGCCCTTGAATCCGCCGGCCTTCAGGTCCGACTCCAGTCGGACGAGCGCTCGCAGGGTCGAGGGTCCGGAGAAGGCCTCGATGACCGTCGCGTTCGCCCGGGGGAGCTCGCGCAGTGTCGGGCTGACCTCACTCGACAAGAAACAGGGAATCTCGGCCACGTCGAGGGCGTTCAATTCCTCGAGGACCAGCTTCTTGGTGCGTTGTTCGTGGTCGTCGTCAAGGAACGACCATAGGTAGACGACGACGATTGAGTCGACGCCGAGCGCTACCAGATCACGGACGGCCTCGCGCACGTCCTCTTCGCGCAGGGGGATCACTTCATTGCCGAGCGAGTCCACCCGCTCAGAGATGCCGCGAACCCAGTTTCTCTGGATAAGCGGTGGCTGGTGGCGGTGCACCACTGGGTGGATGCGATCGACTCGCGTAAGTTGCACCCAACTTTGCTTGCCCCGCTCCATCAACAACAAGTCCTCGAAGCCTCGGGTGATGAGCAGACCAGGCTTGCCACCGTTGCGAGTCAACACTGAGTTCAAAACAGTGGTAGCGCCGTAGCCTATGACCTCCAGCCCCTCGAGGAACTCCGCCTGTTCAAGGCCCAAAGCCTCACGAGCCATATCGAGAGCCGAAAGGAATCCCGACGCGATGTCTTCAGGCGTCGTCGGAGACTTGCCGAGAGCGAACTCTCCGGTCTCCGTGACCACGAAACAGTCGGTGAAGGTACCGCCGACATCCGAGTAACACACCACCGGCCTCGAACGAGTCACCATCGTGTTCCTTTCGCTTCCCGCCCCCCACTGGCAGCGAGTTAGTTGTTTACAAACCTGCTCGAGTAGCGAGGGCCCCTACCTCGTAACCTGTGTTGAGTGTACACACTGAACACACTGAGTGCAAGTATAACCCGGTGCATTGGAGACTTTCTCACTTATGCGCTAAACAGCGGACATATAACGACGACGTTCCCAATCCGAGGAGTTCGCGAGGACTTCTTCGAGCTCTGGGCGCAGCACGTTCTCAAAGAGGTCGGCCGTAACCCCCAGGAGTTCGCGGGCGATGGCGCTGCCGGAAAAGGCCGTCATCGCCTCCACGAACGTCATGGGCAGACGCTCCTTAACCTGGTCCTCGTGCGCATTGCCGACGACGGCTGGCGCGAGTTCTAGCCCCCGGTGTATGCCGTCAAGGCCGCTGCCGAACTGACCCGCGAAGGCCAGGTAAAGGTTGCAGTCCGCCGACGCATCTCGCTGTTCGATCCTCGTCGCGCCTTCCGCTCCGACAATTGCGCGAACGGCCACAGTGCGATTGTCTATCCCCCAAGAGATAGCAGACGGCGCGAACGAAATGCCCGCGCGTCGGTGGTAGGCGTTCGGGTTAGACGATCCCAGGAGCGATAATTCGCGCATGTGTGCCAACTGGCCCGCCAGGTAGTTACGCGCTAGCGGGCTCAGTTGGCCCTCCTCGTGCATCACGTTCTTGGTGCCGACCCACAGACTCTGGTGAATATGGAGGCCACTGCCAGCCTGATCAGTCCAGGGCTTCGCCAGAAAGGTGGCATCCAAACCCGACGAGCGAATAATCTGGCGCGCGAAATAGCGCGATAGAACGGTGTAGTCCGCGGCGTGCTGCGCCGGCGCGTGGCGGATGTTCAACTCAACTTGTCCGCCCGAGAACTCCGGGTTCATCGCCTCGACCGGGATCTCGGCTTCCAGCAGTTGGCGTCGAATCCGGCCGAGCACCATCTCGATCTCACCACCCTTGGTGATCGAGTACTGGTTCACGTCGGCCCATAACGGTTGCTTGGTCTCCGGGTTGAGCAGGAAGAACTCGAGTTCTGCCGCCGCCTGAATCCGGTAGCCCTCCTGGTTGAAACGGTCGAGAACGCGCACGAGCGCGCTTCTGGCGCACCACGCGCTGGGCGTTCCATCATTCTCAACTAGTGAACCGACGGCGAGACCTGCATCGGCACTGAATGGATTGGGCCGCTCGGTCAATCGATCCGGCACGAGCACCACGCTCTCGAACGAGGACGACGGTGCGACGTAGCCAGCGGCAACGGTCGAGACTGTGACAGGAACGCCGTCATCGGCTCGGTCGTTGCGCACTCGCGTCAGGTGACAGCGGCCGAGCAAGTCCGTCCAAGCTATGTCCAACCATTGAGCGCTCATGCAACACCCCAGTACCGCTCTATTTCCCAATCGGTGACGGCCAGGGCGAACAGTGCGGCTTCGCGTTCAAAAAGCGGAACCGAATTCTCAAGGAAGGGCGCTCCCAGCCAGTCACGCAGCCAGTCGCTCTCAAGGAGCTGCGAGGATCGCGCGAGGTCATCGATACGCGACCCCTTGGCATGCCTACCCTCCATCGCCGCACCTATGGCGGCGAGGACGGTGGCGAGGACGGTGGCTCCGTCCGCCTCCGCACTCGCACTGACGTTCACGATGGATCGCTCGCGTTGGGTGGATATCACTACAGGGATGTCTGCTTTCCGCATCGCGTTGACCGACGGAAACAGCAGTGGTCTCGCCTCAACGAGCAGACTCTCCAACGACTCCGTCGAAAACGCCACGGATGGCGTGACGGCAACCGTAACTTCGAGCAGGGCTGGTTCCGTACCACCAGGACGTCTGGTCATGAAGATTGCTTCACCGCCCTCGACTCGCGCCAGTTCCTTCGCCGCGCCCTTGGCAACCACGATCGCCTGTGCCAGCTCAAGAGGTGAAATGTCATCGATGCCCAGCCGGAACGAGCCGGGGTCAAATCCTGGATGGCAGTAGCGGACAGGTATCCACGAAGCGGACAGCGCGTCGAGCCACAGAAACGGGAGATGACTCGTCTCGCCCGCACTAGAGGCGAGGAAGGCGTCAGTATCCCGGCCAAGGAATGCCCCTGACAGTTCGGCCGAAACCGTAATGGCGAGACCGCCGGCCTCAAGTCGCTGCAGAACTGACTGAAGTAGCGCTGTCGGCGCAACGGCAAGGGCGTCACCATGGCGATCGCTGGGCACTCCAAACACGAACGCCTCGCGAGGTCGCCAACCCATTGGTCTCGCTTCACGCGGGTCCAGCGTGACGTACAGGTCCGGATAGCCAGTCGAGAAGTTCGAGAACGGCGTTTCTTCAATGACACCGCACCGAATGTCACAGACAATCATGCCGTCGCAGAAACCCAGGGTCGTGGGCCCGTGCTCGACGAAGTCCTTCGCGGGCACCCGCTTGCCCCTCCACGCACCGAGGCGGTCGGCAAACGAAAGAGCCACCGTATCGACGCGACCGCTTGCCACCTCACTCGCTAGCCAATCTCCAGACGTCTTCGTCGCACTCATGCCGCAGGGTTCCTGACCAAGACCGCCACACCCATTCCACCCCCTACGCATAGCGCCGCGATGCCAAACCGAGTTGACCGACGACGCATTTCGTGCACCAGCGTGACTAAAATCCGCGTGCCCGAGTTCCCTAGTGCATGACCTAGGGCAATCGCTCCCCCGTTAACGTTCAGGCGACTCTCGTCAAGGCCTAGTTCGCGGATGCACGCTATCGTCTGGGCCGCAAATGCCTCATTTATTTCAATAAGACCGATGTCATCCAGGGAGAGTGCCGCGCTCGAGAGGAGTTTCCTGATGGCGGGAACTGGACCGAGAGCGAAGTCGGCTGGCGCCACACCGGCCACCGCCGTGGCGACCACCTCTCCAAGGGGCTTAAGTTCAAAATGTCGCGCGGTCGCCCCATCCGCGATGACGAGGGCACTGGCGCCATCGGCCACGGACGACGTGTTACCGGCAGTGATGTCGGGGCAACCCGGGAAGTAGCCCCGCAACCGACCCAGGCCTTCGAGCGTCGACTCACGCCGGTACGTCTCGTCGCAAGTCATCTCTCCCGCGCCCATGGCAACAGAAAACACCTCGTCAGCGAAGCGACCCTCATCCCACGCGCTTACGGCCCGCTGCTGGCTTCGCAGGGCGAATTCGTCCATCTCTTCACGGCAGATTCCATACTGTCGTGCTGTTGCCTGCACGGCTTCAGGCATTTCAATCATCGTGCCGTTGGCCTCAAGATCAGGGTGCTGGGGCCCACCGGCGCCGCTCCACATGGCGTTACGTCCGGCCAGGACGCCGGGGTAGCGCTCATTGACGGGAATAGCCATCGGCCAGGTCGAACGACTCATCACTTCGACACCGACAGCGACGCCCACCTGCGTCGAGCCGAATCCCACCGCGTGCGCGAGCGATGTGAAGGCGCTTAGACCCGATCCGCAGTAGCGATTCATCGTGAGGCCGCTCGTCGAAGTTGAAAGCCCGGCCAGCAGCGCAGAGAAGCGCGCAACGTTGCCCATCGCTTCGCCCGAGGCATTTACTATCCCCGCGTGCACCTCGTCAATCGCATCATCGTGCAATCCCGAGTGATCGACGGCCGCTCGAATCGCGGTCGCCGCTAGGTCATCAGGGCGGATTCCCGACAGGCTTCCCCAGTGACGCCCCATGGGGGTCCGCTGAGCCGCCAGAATTAACGGCAAACCCAGCACTGTTGATGTTCTCGGCATCAAGCGTCCTCTCGATCTCCCGAAGACAGAAAACGACTGACCTCATTGCGCGCCGTCATGAGATGTTCGACGAGTGCTGCTTGGAGCGCCTCGCTGTCTCGATCGCGTATAGCGCCGATGATGGGCCGGTGATCGTCGGCGAGACCGGGTAGATCATGAAGTGTCGCCATCTGACGCCGAAAGACACGACGACTCATGGGCTGCTCCCACGTATCCCTTATGATCTTCACGATCAGCCGGTTTGGGCAAGGTTCGATGACGGCCATGTGGAAATCCCGGTTCAAATCGTACTGGTCGACGTCTGAGTAGAGGGGATCGTTGATGTTCTCATTGAGCTCATCGAGTCGACGCAGAGCGGCGGCGCTGAAGTTCGGCAGCGCCAAGAGCGCGCCCTGGACCTCTAGGCTCAGCCGCACTTCATAGATGTCAAGGACATCGCGCTCGGATAGGGCCTCAACGACATAGCCGCGAGCACCAACGCCTCGCACCAGGTTCTCCTGGGAAAGTCGCAGGAGGGCGTCACGTACTGGCGTGCGAGAGACCTGCAGCTGTGCAGCCAATTCGCCCTGAACTAGGTGAGTGTGATCGGGAAAAGCGCCATCACAAATGGCATCTCGCAAGACCAGGTAGACCTGCTCCGACAGCGGTTCGCTGTCTAGAAACCTAGATCCAGGCCGCAATGCCAGACTCTCAATACCTGACATATGGACCCCTCTTCACGGTATGCAGTGTATACGCTTTCAGCAACAAATTCAGCAACCTACTATCCATCGATTGAAAAGGTGCACTCATCTAGCTACCCCCCGCAACCCTCTGATTGGGTATTTCCTGAATTAGAACCCTGTGAGTAATAATGACATGGACACCTGGCGGATTCAACCGCCAACAAATTCCACACTGCACCATGTTGGTGGCTCGCCACCTCCGCACGAACGACAGTCACTTCTGCGAACATTGATCAACAGTTCTAGATCTGTTCGCGACTCTCAGCCAAGGTAGAAATGGCCACGAGCACAACCACAAAGACAAGAAGTATGAATGCGATTGCGGATCCCAACGGATAGTCGCCAGTAGCACCGAACTCGCTGTAGATGATATTGCCGATCATCAAATTCCCTGGACCGCCAACAAGCAGCGGCGCCACGAAGTCGCCCGCAGCCAAACCGAGCGTGAAGGTGGCTCCGGCGATAACTCCCGGCAGCGAGAGCGGCAGGACAACTTTAAAGAATGTTCCGAGGCGCCCAACTCCCAAGTCCTTGGAGGCACTGATCAGGCTCGCAGGCACACGCTCGAGTACCGAGTAGATCGAGAGAATCATGAACGGGGTGAAGATGTGAGTGAGGGTGATGATTATCGCGGTGCGCGAATAGAGGATATTGCTGAGGGATGAATTACCCAGACCAATGTGGTCGAGCACCGAGCCGAGAAGGCCGTGATTCCCTAGGATCACTTTCCACGCGTAAGCCCGCAAGAGGTAGCTCGCCCACAGCGGAACGATCACAAGTGTGTACACGAGCATTCGATGTCGGCGAACCTTGAATGCGAGTAAATAGGCAACTGGAAAGCCGATAAACGTAGCGAGTACGGTGACCATCAAGCCGTTTTCGATTGATCGCAACATCACTGGCAAGTAGATGTTCCCGGCCAAGGACCTGCCAAAGAGAACGGCAGTGTAGTTCTGCACATTCCAGATGCGCAACGTCGACCACAGGCCCACCTCCCAGAAGCTCTGCAGCAACAGGAGTACATACGGGAAGGCAAGGAAGAACGCCATCCAGCCAATGACCGGGATTCCCAGCATTGCGCCACCGAAGCGACGCCGAGCGCCCAAGTCGGCAACGTCATCAAAGTATTCGACCACGGGACCCTCTTGGGGCAATCCCGGGTTAGTGATTGGACGACTCAACTCGGGAATCTCAACCTCAGGGTTGCGTCGCCGACTCACTCCTGCACCTTCGTATACACGCAGACTCGAGGCCCGACAAGATTCACCGCGACTGGCGTCCCTGGCATCGCCGCAGACCCGCGTGGGACCAGCGCGGTCACTGTCGTGTCGTCAGCCAGCATGGTGAGATGAATAGACGAACCTACCAGCATGGCGTCACGGACGGTTATCGGGGACCCGGGCATTGGGGTCACGCTCACATCCTCAGGACGAACGCTCACGCACACTTGGTCGCCAGCCTTAATCTCTTCTCGACAAATCCCCTCGACCACGCCCATGACTCCCAGATCAACGGTCGCCCGACCGGCACGACAGTCACGCGCTACACCATTCACGAGATTGGTATCCCCCACAAACCCGGCGACAAACGGCGTCGCGGGGTTGTCGTAGATCTCCTCAGGACCACCCAACTGCTCGATTCGTCCCTTGTTCATCACCACGATGCGGTCACTCATGGTCATCGCTTCTTCTTGATCGTGGGTCACGTAGATGAACGTCACCCCGACCTCCCGGTGTACGCGTTTCAGCTCCGACTGCATGGCCTTGCGCAGTTTGTAGTCGAGCGCACCGAGCGGTTCGTCAAGCAGGAGGACTCTTGGTTCCATGACGAGCGCGCGTGCAAGTGCCACTCGCTGCTGCTGGCCTCCCGAGAGCTGGTTTGGCTTACGGTCGCCCAAGTCTGCGATCTCCATCAACTCCATCTTCTGGCCGACACGCTGCTGAATCTCCGCCTTCGGCACGCGCGCGTGCCGAAGCCCATACGCGATGTTCTTGTAGATGCTGAGGTGAGGAAACAACGCGTACTGCTGGAAGACCGTGTTGACGGGACGCCGATACGGGGGTTCATTGGTAACGTCTTTAGCGGCCACGTAGACCGCACCAGCGTTTGGACGCTCAAAGCCCCCGATCAATCGCAGCGTCGTCGTCTTCCCGCAACCAGACGGTCCAAGCAGTGTGATGAACTCCCCTTCCGCCACGTCGAGCGAGAGCCCTTTCAACGCAACGACTGAATCGTATGACTTCGTGACCCCGTCGAGGCGCACGGCCAACGAACCGAGTGAGTCGGAGTGAGAAATCTCGCTCGAACGAGCTTCCAAGGCGTTCATGAGGCCGCAAGCACCGCATTAAGGATGTCGAGGTAGTCCTGACGACGAGGTACCTGCTTCCAGAAGTTCAGCCTTGAGATGAACGTCGGATCAGACAAGTGATAGGAGTCCCTGTAGACCCTTGGGACTTCGTGAACAGCATTGGTATTAGTGATTCCGTACCCCGTGTATTTGGCTATGTCAATCTGAGTAGTCGGACTCTGGATGTGATTCAGCCACGCCTCACAGGTTGCCACCTTGTTCGAGCTCTTGGTGATCATCCAGTTGTCGAACCAGGACGTGGCGCCTTCCTTCGGAATGATTTCGGCCGCAGGGTAACCCGACGAGCGCAACTGGTTGACGCTCAGTCCACCGAAAGACTCGCCGAGAGTGACTTCACCACTTTCGAAGAGCTGAGTCAGTTCAGCAGCCGTGGTCCAGTACTTTCGAAGTAGGGGCTTTTGGTTCACAAGTTTTGCCTTCACTGCTTCGAGTTGTCTATCGGTCATCGTGTACGTATCTTTGTAACCGAGCAGCAAGCTCGTTGTCCAGAGCATGGAAATGTCCTGCCACATTGAGATAGAGCCTTTATGCTTTGGATTCCAGAGTTCCGCCCACGAGTCCGGCGCCACTTTGATCTTTTCAGTGTTGTAAATGAGGGGAATGAATCCCCATGCCATCGGTATCCCGTAGTGCTTACCGCGGACATAGACATTCGGAGCGGTGAGAAAGAAGGGGAAAGTGGTCTTCGAATTCGGCACGTTCGCCAGGTTGATTGACTGAACTTGATTCGCCTCAATGAGCAGTCCGGTCGTATCGCACGAAGGAGTGACCAGATCATATAAACCGGGGTTACCCCGCAACTTGGCGACTAGTTCGTCGTTAGAGCCGATGAATGTCGAGTTGATTGTGACGCCGGTCTGTTCTGTGAATGGTTTCGTGAAGTGCGGATCCGTGTATCCCTCCCAGCACAGCACGTTCAGCGACTTCGCCAGTTTGCTCTTTTGCTCCGCGCCGGCGACGCCAGATAGCAACACGCCCCCTGCGGCGAAAGCGGCCGCACTGGCGGCAGCTCCCCTGAGAAGCTGTCGACGCGAGAAGTCTTGAGCGTCGTCTCCGGTTAATGTCATTTAAAAACCCCCTTCATGTTGTTTGATTCAGGTAACTGCAGAACTAGGATTGTCGATCGTCACGGGAAATCAATCGCGCGAACACGATGACGACAATGCCTCCAGCCACGGCCACCATGGTGGCGATGGCATTCAACTGAGGCAGTTGCGCGCCGGTGCGCAAAGATGACCAGATATACATTGGCAGGGTGTTACTTGCGCCAATCGTAAAGATCGTGACTGGAATCTCATCAAACGACAACGTGAAGGCGAGCAGTCCGGCAGCAATGATCGCGGTTTGAATCGAAGGCAGCGTGACGTAGAAGAAGGTGCGTAATGGCGGAACACCGAGATCCGCCGACGCGTGCTCCGGCGAACGTTCAAGTCGAAGAAGACGCGCATAAACAGTTGTCAGGACCGTCGAAACAAGAGCGGTGCCGTGCGCGAGCGTCACCGTGATAAGCGAACGTTCAATACCGATCATCTGGAAGAAGGTCTGGAATGCAACTCCGGTAATCACGCCAGGCAGGATCAAAGGGAGCAGCACAAACTTTTGAAAGATCCGCCTCCCAGGGAAGTTATGGCGATCCACAAGAATCGCCCCCGGTACACCAACGACGGTCGCGATTGTCACTGCCCCGAGGGCGACAAATAAGGAGTTGCGTGCTGCGACGAGGACCGCAGTGTTAGCCAACGCTTGTCGGTACCACTCGAGGGTGAAGTGATGCAGGGGCAGCACTGAAACCGAGTTCGACGCAAATGAAAATACAGCTAGTACGGCAAGAGGCAGATATAGGAAGAGGAAAGTGAGCGTGGTCCACGCAACTAGGGCCCAAGTCGAAGCACGGTCCGACATGAACGTTGCTCGCAATCGCTGTTTCAACTTGCACCCTCCCCCCACCACTGCATTTGCTGAATGCAAGGTATACAGCAAGTTATTGCAATCTCGTTCTGCTGTCAAGTAAATCTGAAGAAACTTCAACACCAAGTGCTCTGCCACTAAAGACTGTTCATTCAAACGGGACTGACCTGTTGACTTTGTCGAGGGATCTGTCCCCGAATCAGTCGTCTCCTTGCGGTTTCGGGCCCTTAGTGCCCGCGGAGTGCCAGCGACCAAGAAAAGCTATGGACCGGTCACCGGAAACACCGGTTGATCAGTGCTTTTGTTCCCTCTAGTCAAAAAGGACCTTCACCCTTTCAAGGTGGCGGCGCGGGTTCGAATTTCGTTGAGGGCACAAAGGGTTTTCGCCCAAACCCCAGTATCGCGTTGCTTCAGGGTGACCGCAAGTGACCCCCAGCAGCCGCAATAGACCCGCGTTTCATGTCCGTGGAGTGCCCCCGCTCACATCAACGCTTCAAGATCAACTGGCGATCGCTCCAAAAAAGTAGCCTTGGGCCAGAGTTCCGCCACCTAGCCTCGAATCAAGGAGTATCCATGCCCGTCCTCATCGCGACCATCACCCCGAACTCCGGCCAGCTCGAAGCGGTCGAAACCGTCTTCAAGGGCCTCATCCAGGCAGTCCATGACGAGGACGGCTGCGAGGTATACGCCCTCCATCGGGGAAAGGACCGCTTGGTTCTGGTGGAGAAGTGGCGCGACATGGCGGCGCTCGATGCTCACGGGTCCGGTGCCAACCTGAAAACGCTGAACCAGAAGCTCAAGGGCCTGGTAGCAGGAGCGCCTGACGTACAAATTCTCGAGGCTGTACCCGCTGGTGACGTTACCAAGGGCGCCGTCCATGGGCGGGTCTGATCCGGTCTAGAGGTTGATTGTCGGGCGGATACGTTCGCGCAAGAATGTCACGACTGCTTCAGAGAAGACAGCAGTTTCATCAGATCCAACACCACAGAAAACACCACACACCACACACCACACACCACAACTATTGGGAACTACCAAACCGACCGGAACGGACGACGATTCCGTAAGAACAAAGGGCTACAACCACCATACCGACGCATCAAAGCAGGTATCAAAGTACTCTTAATCCAAATGCGGAGCGCTCGAAATATGGGAGTCAATGCATCAGGGACCTGACCCCTTGCACAGTGTGCAAGGGCAATCCTTTAGCAACGCCTTTAGCAACGCCGGCGGTTACGTGCGGTCACGCCCGAGCACCAGCGAAATTAGAGCCCAATATTGCAACCGAATACGGTCACGAGCGAACGTCAGCGAACTGGAAAAGACCGCATGGCATGCAATGACGAGGATTCCGGAAATTCCCCACTCTCGATCATCGAAATTCCCCACCTGAGAGCTGCAGCGGGTTGCTGCTGAGACTACTTCGTGTTGGGTTGGTGCACCGCCTTTCTGGTCGCTTCAGATCGA
>Ga0224555_1002081_pt1 | contig 24663 bp, 25 predicted proteins | sample 714S23034metaG_FD_180687 | JGI IMG/M metagenome (GOLD analysis project Ga0224555, IMG submission 180687) | Peat soil microbial communities from Stordalen Mire, Sweden - 717 S2 30-34 | ecosystem: Environmental > Terrestrial > Soil > Wetlands > Peat | place: Sweden: Norrbotten County, Stordalen...
GGACCGGCAACGACTACTTCGAGGTGGCCACCTACTTCGGCACCAAGTGGCTCGGCGCGCAGTCGGCCGCCACCGGTGAGACCACGATCACAGGCTCCGGGTGCACCCAGCCCTGAGCGAGGTCGCGACGTCCGGTCTGACAGAAAAAGATCGTCGCCTCGGCACGGCCTGGGCCAAAGTACACTTACACCAACTGACGAACACTAAAGGCGAGGAGTGAGGCTAATGCGACTCACGCGCAGGATCGTAACTATCGCCGCAAGCGTCATGTGCGCCCTCGCCCTCGCGGCGTGCGGCAAACAAGTCGTTGCGCACGTGACCGCAAGCGATTCGGTTCACTCAGCTCTGACAAGCGTATTCACCAGCCCGACGACTCAGTACGTCGTCACGGTACAAGGTCTACCCGGGCAGGCCGCCAGCGCCGAAGGCAGCTTCTCAGTCGTGATCACGACATCCCACGACCAGGGCACGAGCACATCGAGCTCCATGACCAACCAGTCGATCGACCTCTCGGTCGACTATCTGTCCAACGCTTTGGTCGATCTGCGCGCAGTGGACGGGTCGGCATATTTCCGCGTCGACCTCAAGAACATCGAGGGTCTTGCCGGAGGCCCGGCCGGGTTCGCGGCCGAGTCGAAGACGCTCGATCAGCTGGCTGCCCGACCTGGCTTCGGTTTCATCCATGATGCACTGCTCGGCGACTGGATCGGCGTGTCGACCAGCACGCTCACTTCAGTGATCCGCCAGCTAGAGCCGCAGATGGCGGGAGGGCTCTCGTCGATATCGGGAATACAGTCGTCGATATCGAGTATTCAGTCGTCGATATCCGGAATCCAGAAGGCAAGCGGTCTCGGCCAACAAGTTACGAGCTCCTGGCTGCAGTCGGTCCGGACATGGTTGAGCGTTCACAAGACCAAGAGCAACGAGTACTCGCTCACGCTTCCGGTCCGAAGCTTTGCCGGGTCACTTCTCCAGGCGGTAGCCAAGCCCTTGGCTACCTACGCGAACGAACCGATCCTGTCCCACGCACAGCTTCTGAAGGCGATCGACCGGATCCCGGCCAGTCTTTCAATGCATGCGAACCTGTGGGTCTCGAACGGGTCTGCGACCAAACTCCAGCTCCTCATTCCCAACTCCACTGGCTCTATTCTGATCGCCGTCTCCCACCCGGCATCGCCGGTTCAGGTTCCGAGCAATCCGACGATGTTGAGCACAGGCGACCTCACCTCGATCTTCGGGTCTGTTTCAGGACCGGTCGTCAAGGCACTTGGCTCAAGCCGTGCGAGCGCGTTGAGCGCGCTCTGAGCCCCAAAGCCGCCAAACCCGGGGCGTCATTTCTCGGCTGCTGAGCCGTACACCTAGCCGGCCGACGCGGCCCTTGGCGCGGGCTCAGGACCGATGTCCGGCTTCGAGAGTCGCGGCGCCGGATCGAGGCTCGGCAGGTAGGCACTGGCCACAACCTCGTCGGTCCATCTGTGCACCGGGACCACGATGTCGGTCGCGCTCAACGCGCGAGGAGCCGGCAACTGGCGACAACCCATTCGATCCGCGAATGCATTGCTTCCTCCTTGGCCGCTCAGCGAGGCTCCAAGTGCGCTGTGAGAGCTCCGCGACGTGAAATGTCAGGCTTGCTCTGCAGCCGGCACGCTGGCATCTCTTTTCGCGACATGACAAGCGACGCGGTGACCCGGCCGGATCTCTACGAGCTCGGGGCGGCTGAGGGCGCACTCGGCCTCGGCAAGCGGACAACGAGGTCGGTACGGGCAGCCCGAGGTCACGGCCGCGCTGCCCGGAGCAGGGACCGCTTCGCCGGCCAGCTGTACTCGACGCCTGGCCCCGTGCGTCGGGTCCGGCACCGGCACCGCGGCGGCGAGCGCACGGGTGTAGGGATGCAGCGCCGCGCCGAGCACGTCGTCGTACTGGCCCGACTCCACGACGAGGCCCAGGTACATCACGTCGATCACATCTGCAACGTGTCGGACCGTCGCGAGGTCGTGACTGATGAAGACGTAGGAGAGTGAGAGCTCGTCCTGCAGCCGCACGAGGAGGTTGATTACCTCCGCGCGCACCGACACGTCGAGAGCCGAGGTGGGCTCGTCGAGGACGAGAGCTCTCGGCTCGACCGCTAATGCCCGCGCAATTGCCACCCGCTGAGCCTGTCCGCCAGAAAGTTCGTGGGGATAGAAGCCGGCGAATCTCGGCGCGAGTGCGACCATCCCGAGCAACTCGTCGATCCGGGACTCACGCTCGTGTCCGCGCCCGGCGAGATCGTGCACCGCCAATACCTCGCCTATGGCGGTCGCGGCAGTAAGGCGGGGATCGAGTGAGGAGTAGGGGTCCTGGAACACCAGCTGAAGGCTGCGAGCGAGCTCGCGACGTCGAAGTGACACAATCTCCTCGTCGAACAGCTCGATGCTCCCGGCGCTCGGCCGCTCCAGGCCGACGAGCAGGCGGGCCAGTGTGGATTTTCCACACCCGCTCTCGCCGACTATCCCGAGCGTGCTGCCGGATTCGAGCTCCACAGACACACCTCGCAACGCCCGCACACCGGGACCCCGGCGCATCGGGTACAGCTTCTCGAGCCCGACAGTGCGCAACGCTAGAGCCACTCGATCGGCTCCTTCCAGCAGGCCGCGAGGCTGCCTTCCCCGCGCTCGAGGAGCGGGGGCTCCTGCTCCGCGCAACGGTCGAACGCGAAAGGACAGCGCGCTCGGAACGGACAGCCAGGCGGCAGCCGAGTCGGGTCGGGCGGAGAACCGCCGATCTGGGTGAGCCGTGCGCGGTGCCTCACCTCCGGGCCGGGCAGCGAACCGAGAAGTGCTTGCGAATAGGGATGTGTAGGTCGCGCGAACAGACGCACCGTCGGCGCCTGCTCGACTACGCGGCCCGCGTACATGACAAACACGCGGTCCACAAGGCGCGCGATCACACCGAGATCATGGGAGACCCAGACCACCGACATGGCGGTTCGCGACTGCAAGGAGTCAACGAGGTCGAGGATCTGCTGCTGAATGGTCACGTCGAGGGCCGTCGTCGGCTCGTCGGCAATGAGCAGGCGTGGAGAAGTGGCAATCGCCATTGCGATCATCACGCGCTGGACCATGCCCCCGGAAAGCTCGTGGGGAAAGGCGGCCTCCACGCGTTCGGGATCGACGAAGCCGACTTGCCCGAGCACCTCGCGAGTGCGTTTCCCGGCGGCCGCGTCGCTCGAGCCGTGGGCCCGGAGAGTCTCGACAACCTGGGTCCTAACTCGCAGGAGGGGGTTCAACGAGGTCATCGGGTCCTGGTAGACCATCGCGACTCCGGCACCCCTAATCGATTCCATCCCCCGTTCATCGAGCTCGGTGAGAATCTTGTCCTCGAAACGAATCTGGCCGCCGAGGACCTCCAGCGGCCTCGGGAGGAGCCGGAGCACTGAGAGCATCGTGAGCGTCTTGCCCGATCCGCTCTCTCCGACCACGCCGACCTTCTCGCCGGCCAGGACGTCGAGATCGACGCCACGCACGATCTCTCGAACCTCGTGGTCACGGCGGGAGCCGACGCGAACGCTGCGCAACGAGAGCAGCGGCAGCTCCGCCAGGGCGCTCAACTCTCCCCCGCCGAGGGACCGGCTCGTCGCACGACGAGGTGGGACGGTACACCGAGCCCGGCGCGCAGGAGGAGCGGCTTGTCACCGGGGGTGATGGACCCGAGAATGCTCGCATCGCGCGCACCGGTGCAAGAAGGTACTGAAGCCCTGAGCCCGGAACCGGTCAGGTAACCGATGAGCGCGAACGCGAGGGCCTCCTTGCATGCCTCGGGGACGCCGAAGTCCTCCAGAGGCCGGAAGGCCACGCCTGAGAGACGCTCGCGCAGCTTTGACATCAGGACGCGATTGCGAGTGCCGCCGCCCGCGGCCACCACCTCGGTTACGCCGCAGCCGATGAGCGCTCTCGCCACAGTCTCGGCGGTGAGCGCGCTCAGCGTCGCGACGAGGTCGTCGAGCTCGAGCTGCGTGCCACCGAGAGCGGCCTCGACGTAGCTGAGGTTGAAAAGTTCCTTGCCTGTCGATTTCGGTGGCGCCAACACGTAGTAGGGCTCGTCGAGCAGCGACGCGAGAAGGCCCGCGTCCACCTGCCCGCGCCCCGCGTGCCGACCTCCCTCGTCGAAGCGTTCCCGACCCCGGCTGAACGACGTCACGACAGCGTCCATGAGCGCGTTCGCCGGACCGATGTCGAACGCGACCGGCTCGCTCCCTGACGCGAGCACGGTCACGTTGGCAATCCCCCCGAGGTTCAGCGCGCCGCGGACAGTCCCGACTGGTGCGCCGAGCAGGAGGACGTCGAGCACGCTCGCGAGCGGTGCCCCATGGCCTCCCGCAGCGATGTCGCGGTTGCGTACATCGCTCACGACGGTCGCCCCTGTCGCCTCGGCGATCCAAGCAGGCTGACCCAACTGGAGCGTGCCCCGCGCGCGGTCGCCCTCCACCCAGTGAAAGACGGTCTGGCCGTGGGAGCAAACGAGCTGCACGGGCTCTCCCCCGACCTGTTTGGCGAGGTCGTACGCCACTTCACCGAAAAACTGGCCGATGGCCACATCGAGCTCGCAGACTTCACCGATGTTCGTCGAGGCGGGCGGAAGAACTGCGGCAATACGGTCCCGGAGACGATCGGGGTAAGGGACCGACCGATGGGTGACGAGATCACACTCGAGCACCTCGTCCTCCTGGAGGAAATCTGCGAGCACCGCCTCGACCGCGTCGAAGGAAGTCCCCGAGATCATCCCGATCACGCGCATTGCCGGCCCCCGATCCGAGATGGGCATCGCGCGGGCGTCATCGTTTCCTCGTGCGAGGGTCGATCGCGTCCCGCAGCCCGTCTCCGAGGAGATTGAAGCCGATCACCGCGACGATGATCGCCACCGAGGGAAAGGCCAGGGTCCACCAGGCGGTCGCGGCCAAACTGCCGGCCTGGCTCACCATCTCCCCGAGCGAGGCGGTCGGGGGCGGCGGGCCCAGACCGAGGAAGCTGAGGCTCGCCTCCGCGAGCACGGACCACGCGAGGGCGAGGCTCGTCTGAACGGCGAGGATTCCGGACACATTGGGGAGGATGTGCCTGAACAGGAGCCTGCGGCGGGAGAACCCGAGCACTCGGCCCGCGGAAACGTAGCCGGACTCGCGAAGGGCCAGCACCGGTCCCCGGACAACGCGTACGAATATCGGGATGTAGCCGACGCCGATCGCGATAGCGCTGTTTAGCCATCCGGCCCCGAGCGCGGCCACGACGATGAGGGCAAGAAGGATCGCCGGTATCGCGAACATCATGTCTGTCACCCTCATGATCACAGCAGAGGTCCAGCGACCGAGGAAGCCGGCGACGACGCCGGCGATCGTACCGATCACCCCCGCGATCGCAACGGCCAGGCAGGCGATCTCGAGGGACACGCCGAGGCCGTCGAGCACCAACGACAGGATGTCGCGGCCGAACTGGTCGGTGCCGAAGGGATGGCTCCAGGTGGGGTGCTGGAGAAGGGCAGCAGCATTCTGAAACTGAGGATCGTAGGGAGTGCCGCCGAACGAAGCGACGATCGCGGCCGCCACGACGACACCGGCGAGAACGAGGCCGACCCGGCCGTTCGCGCTGTGCCACAGAGCCCGTAGGAGGCCCTGGCGGCCCTCTGGCTGCGCGACGAGGTCGACGTCGCCGGGCATTGATGGTGCGGGCCCGAGGCCGGTCACGCTCATCGGTTCCGGATCCTCGGATCGACGACCGCGTAGAGGACGTCGACGATCATGTTCACGACGACGAAGCCGGCGGCGAAGATCATCGTGACGCTCTGCACGACCGGGAAGTCGCGGCCGTTGATCGACTCCACCAGGAGCCGGCCGAGCCCGGGCAACACGAAGATCTGCTCCACGATCACCGTCCCGCCGAGCAGGTAGCCGAGCTGAATGCCTGACATTGTGAGCACGGGGATGAAGGCGTTCAAGAAGATGTGCTTCCAGGTCACCGAGTGCCGGGAGAGTCCCTTGCCCCGGGCCGTCCGAACATAGTTCTGGCCGACCACTTCCAGCATTGAGGCGCGAGTGGTGCGCATGATCGCGGCGCCGATCCCGAGGCTCAAGGTGAAAGCGGGGAAGAAGATCTGCTGAATGTTCAACCAAGGATCGCTCGCCAGGCTCGCGAAGCTCTCCGAGGACGGGAAGTACTGGAAGACCGAGGCGAGCAGGGTCACGATTCCCGTGCCGATCACAAAGCTCGGGACGCCGAGCCCGATCACCGACACACCCTGGCCCGAGACATCGACAACGCGACCCGGCCGCAGTGCCCCGAATACTCCGAACAGGACGCCGATGAGCAGTCCGAGCAGCATTGCCGCTATGGCAAGCTCGAAGGTCACCGGCAGGGCGGCCCCTACGAGCGAGGCGACCGAGGTGCGCGAGGAGAGCGAGACGCCCAGGTTGCCCGTGAGGATCGCGTGAAGCCATGAGACGTACTGCTGAACCACGGGCTCGCCGATGCCGTAGTAGTGGTCGAGCGCCACGAGCTGTGCGTGGCTGAGCAGACCCGCGCTCACCCCGAGGGAGCTCGTGAGCGCGTTGCCCGGGAGAAGCCGCAAGACGAGGAAGACGATGATCGAAACGCCGAAGAGCGTGAGCACCATCGTCGCCAGGCGGCGGGCGACCTCTTTCAAGAGTCCCCGCGCCCGGCCTTCACCAACTAGGCGACGACCCGCCGGTGCGACCGCACCGGCGGGTCCGTCGTCGGTAAAGACCGCTGTCGTCAGGAAACGCTCGTCGACGAAAGAGTCTGCAACGAGTCGGTCAGCGACGGGAAGAAGCTGAACCCGTGCACGCCATGGCCGACCACCGCGTAGTCGTAGCTGGTGAACAGCCACACCCAAACGGCGTTCCCGGTCAGCTTCGCCGAGAGCTCGCTGTAGTCCTTCTGCTGGGCCGTGAGCGAAGACGACTCGTCACCTGCAAGCAGCAGGTTCTGTAGGACCGGCGAACTGTACCCGGCCGGCACTCCGAGGTCGGCGCCCTTGCCGAAGTAACGGCCGTACATCGTGTACGGATCAGGGTCTGCGCCGTTCCAGGCGAACGCAGCCTGGAACGTGCCCTTGAGCCAGTCCTGGATGTATGCGTCGCCCGCCAGGTTCTGGATGTTCATCTTGATCCCGGCCTGAGCCAGTTCGCTTTGTGCCGCGATCGCCTGCGCCGAGCTGGTCGGGTCGAGGGCGACCGAGGTGATGGCGGTGAAGGAGAAGCCGGATGGGTCGCCCGCTGCCTTGAGGTATCTCTTGGCTGCCACGATGTTCGTGTTGGGGCAGATCGCGGAGACCGGCCTGGAGGCGAACGGCCCGACGGGGACGGGCCCCACAACCTGGCCCTGTCCGAAGACCGAGTCAGCGACGATCTGCTTGCGGTTGATGGCACACTCCAGTGCCCGCCGGTTGTTCACATTTGCCAGCGGCCCGGTCTTGTCCTGAAGCATGAGCGCCCGGTACGAGAGATCGAGGACCTTCTGTACCTTGTAGCCGGTCAGCGTCTTTGCGACCTCCGGCTCGGTGAGCAAGCCCAGCTGGACGGTCTTCGCCTCGATCGCTGAAGCTATCGACTGCTCGGTGGGGATCGCTTCGACCTTGACCGAGGCTTGTGTCACCTTGCCGCCCCAGTAGTGAGGGTTGGCATTCAGCACCAGGTAGTTGTTGGGGCTCCAGCTGGAGAAGGCGAACGGTCCCGTGCCATCGGGAGCCGTCGCCACCGTGCCTGCCGCGATGGCCTTGGTCGAGAGCATGGAGAGGTTGACCGAGGTGAGCCCCGACAGGATCGAGGAGTCAGGCCGGCTGAGGACCAGCGTCACCGAATATGGGCCGTTGGCGACGATGGACTTCACGGCCGAAAGGTACGAGGCCGAGGCGTCGCCGGTCTTGGGAGCCAGCACCCGGTTGAGCGACGCCACGACGTTGGCCGAGGTGAAGCTCGAGCCGTCGTCGAAGATCACGCCCCTGCGGAGCTGGAAGGTGATCGCCCGGTTGCCCTTGCTGAACGCCCAGCTCCTCGCCAGGTCCGGCACGAACTGCAGCTCCTTGTTGTAGCGGACGAGCTGGTCGTACACGAGGCCGAGCGTCTGGAAGTCGACGAAGTTCGTGACGACGTCCGGGTCGAGCTTTTGAACACCCGAGGTGCTTGCGACGACAAAGGTGCTCGGCGAGGACGAATGGCGAGCCTGAACGCGCGGCGCGGCGCCTACCGAGGAGCAAAGCGCACCTGCCAGACCCAAGCTCGCCGCAAGCACTATGACACCACGCAGAACGTTTCTGTGCCTCACGTACCACCTCCAAGTCGTTAGGCCGGTGAAAATAGCACATTATTGCGGTTATGTTAAGCGTCGGACGGATAAGTTCTTCGATAGTTCTAGCGTCTTCGGACGGGAAGTCAGGGAGCGTGGAGCGGGCAAAGATGCCGTTGGCCAACCAGCAGCCGCCTCGGCTGCAGGACGGCATCTGCCTGCGGGCTGCGCAGTCGCAGGACGCGAAGCACCTCGCGGCCGTGTTCGTGTCTGCCTGGCGGCACTCCTACCGCGGAATCGTCCCGGAGGAGAATCTCCGCAGTCTCGACGAGAACGAGATCGCCGACTGGCTCGAGAAGCTGATCGGCTCGACTAGCTCCACGACGACGGCGGCCGAATCGGCTCACCACGATGTCCTCGGCTTCTGCCGCCACGGCCCAGACCCTGAGGACGCCGGGAGGGGTCACATCTTCTCGCTCTATGTAGCACCGGCCGCGTCCGGGCGCGGGCTCGGGAGTTATCTGCTGGCACACGCACTCGCGGACCTCGAGCGGCGACATCTAGATCCGGTCACCATCTGGGTCTTCGAGCAGAACGAAAGGGCCCGGCGGCTGTATACGGGCTTCGGCTTCTTTCCGGACGCGACCCGGCGCGTCGAAGCCGAGTACGGAGCCGAGGAGATACGACTCTGCCGCCTTGGCGAACGAGCCACATGAGCCACTCGGCCGGACAGGAGCTCGTTCGAGTGACCACCGGGCGCACGGCGCGCGATCTCTCTGGACTTGAGGCAGTGCTCAGCGAGTTTGTCTCCGTCGGCTTCCCGTCCGGGTTCTCCCTCGCGGTCGTGGACGCCGAGGGCCCCCTCTTCTCCGCCTACGGCGGCTTGGCCTGCCGGGTCGGGACAAAGCGCCCCGTCACCGAGCACACCTCCTACGACCTCGCCTCCCTCACCAAGGTCGTCTGCAGCGTGACTCTCATGCTCCTATTCGCGCAGCGCGGCTCGCTAAGCCTCGAGGACTCGGTCCAGGCGTGGCTCCCACAGTTCCCGCGCTCGGACACAACCCTGCTCGAGCTTTTGACCCACACCTCGGGGCTCGTCGCCCACAGACCCTTCTTTGAGTCCCTTAGCGGCCGGGACGCGATAGAGGCAGCCGTCCTCGCCGAAGCGACGCGATCGGCACCGAGCGGGGAGGTCGTCTACTCGGACCTCAACTTCATGCTGCTCGGCTGGGTGCTCGAGGCGTGCGGCGGCGCTCGGATCGACGAGCTGTTCGCAGGAGAGGTCGCAGGCCCGCTCGAGATGTCCCGAACAGGGTTTCGACCGGGTCCGGGGCAGGAGACCGCGGCGACCGAGCTCAACGGGGACCAGCGGCTCGCACCGGGACTTATATGGGGCGAGGTGCACGACGGCAACGCCCATGCGCTCGGAGGGGCGGCGGGTCATGCCGGGCTCTTCGCGCCGCTCGACGATCTCGTCGATTTCGCGCGCCACCTCCTCACTCCTGATGGCAGGGTGCTCAAACCTGCCACGCTCGACGCGATGGCCACCAAGTGGGCCGGGAACGCCGATGACGTTCGCGGCCTCGGATGGCGCCTCGATCCCAAGGACTGGGGCCGATGGCCCACCGACACCCTGTGGCACACTGGCTTCACGGGTACCTCGTTGCTCATCTCACGATCACTCGGTCTCGGGGTCGTCCTGCTCACCAATGCAGTCCATCCCTACCGACGCATCGCCCAGCAGACCGAGATGCGTGCCGCGGTCCACCGGCGCGTGAGCGAGGCCCTTACTTGACGCCCGCCCGCAAGCCCACAGGTCTCGGCGCACTCGATACCGAGGCCGTGCGCCCCGAGCTCTCCGAGCTCGACGTACTGGACATCGGTGATCTCGTCGCGCTCATGACCTCGGAGTCGACCCGGGCCTCGGATGCCGTTGTGGCCGCCACCTCCCAGATCGCCGAGGTCGTCACCGCGGTGGCCCGGCGGATCACCGAGGGTGGGCGGCTGATATACGTCGGGGCCGGGACAGCCGGCCGGCTCGGCGTGCTCGACGCAGCGGAGGCCGGACCGACCTTCGACGTCCCCGACGGCTTGGTTCTCGCCGTCTTCGCCGGAGGCAGCGACGCAATGGTCCGTCCTCGAGAAGGCGCGGAGGACGACGTCGAGGCCGCCGCGGTCGAGCTGCGCGCTCTGGGATGCTCGTCTCGAGACACCGTGTGCGGGATCTCAGCGAGCGGCCAGACGCCATTCGTTCTAGGCGCCATCAGCTATGCCCGAAGCGTCGGCGCGCTGACTGTCGGGATCGTCTGCAACGGCGGGAGTGCGATCGCGATCGCCGCCGAGCTCCGGGTCGAGCTCCTGGTCGGCGGAGAAGTGATCGCGGGCTCGACGAGGTTGAATGCCGGGACCGCACAGAAGATCACCCTCAACATCGTCTCCACCGCTGTGATGATCCAGCTCGGCAAGACACTTGGGAACCTCATGGTCGATGTCCGGCCGACAAATGAGAAGCTGAGAGACCGGGCGATGCGGATTGTGTCGACAGTGGCCGAGACGTCGCCTCAACAAGCCAGAAAAGCCCTCGAGGCTTGCGGGTGGCGGACCAAGCTCGCCTGCATCATCGCCGCCTCGGCGATGGACGCCGAACAGGCGAACGACCTGCTGGTGGCGAGCGGTGGCCGGCTCCGTGCCGCGCTCGAGACGATCCGCACAGGCCGTTCGGCGACAACAGGCCGGCCATCCAGCCGCTCTGGGAACCAGCGACGGCTTGGCGTGGCAGCCTTCCTCCAGCACGGCCGGCTCGTTCCCGGTGACGTCGCTGTCGCCGAGGGTCGGGTGATCGCGCTCGGCCTGACGCCTACAGGCCGCGGGATTGCCATTCCAGGGCTCGTGGACCTACAGGTGAACGGCTATGCGGGCTTTGACGCGCTCAGCGCTTCGGTGGAGGAGCTCGCGACACTCGGCACGGCCCTCGCCCGTGACGGGGTCCTCGCCTACCAGCCCACGCTGATAAGCAGTGAGACCGCGCGCACGACGACGGCGGCAGGCCGCATCGCCGAGGTGGCGACACGGGAACCAGATGGCGCACGTCTGCTGGGCATCCACCTCGAAGGGCCCTTCCTCTCGCCCCTACGGGCCGGAACGCACCCGGCTGAACGCCTCGCACGACCCAACCTCGAGCTCCTCAGGTCATTGCTCGACGCAGGTCCGGTCACCATGGTGACCCTCGCCCCTGAGCTGCCCGGTGCACTGGAGCTCGTAGCGGAGTGCCGCCGCCGCGGGATAGTCGTCTCCTTCGGCCACAGCGACGCCGACACGTCCGAGGCGCGGCGCGGATTCGATGCCGGTGGGCAGGCCGTGACGCACGTCTTCAACGCGATGTCCCCCATCTCGGCCCGCGCGCCTGGCCTCGCGGGGGCGGCGTTGGCAGACCCACGGGTGACGGTCCAGATCATCGCCGACCGTGTCCACGTCGCCGACGAACTGCTACAGGTGGTGCTGGCCGCGGCGCGGGGCCGCTGGACCATCGTGAGCGACGCCACCGCCGCCTCGAGTCTCGGCGACGGGGAACTTCTCTTGGGGGAGGTTCGCGTGACCGCCGAGCAAGGAGTGGTCAGGCGCCGGGACGGCACGATCGCCGGCTCGGCCGCCACATTGCTCGACGGCGTTCGGCGCGTCGCCGACTCCGGCGCCGCGCTCGGTGACATCCTGGCCGCGGCAAGCGAGCGTCCCGCGCGGCTACTCGGGCGCGAAGACATCGGGCGCATCGGCCTCGGAGCCCGTGCGGACCTGGTCGTGCTCGGCGACGACCTCGAGGTCCACGAGGTACTCCTCGAAGGCCGATCGGTGAAGTGACTGGACTTCAACTTCGCTGAGATGGAAAGACCCTTGAGACACCGGGACCGGCTTCTGGGCCCTGTAGGGGACGCGACGGTCGGTCCCACAGCTCTGCGCACGGCCACAGGTTGCCGGCTGTCGGCGAGAATAGGCAACAATCAAAAGCGGCCCGTCACGACCCAAGGGAGACACACGAGATGACAACCTCTGTCATCGGAGCTCGGCTGCGCGACGTGCTGCCGGAAAGCCGCATCGACACGACGGCGATCACGCTCACCGTCAATGCCCGCGACGGTGGCTTTTACGAGTACCGTCCGCAGGCCGTCGTTCGCGTCACCAACGAGCACGAGGTATGCGCTCTGCTCGCAGTCGCGCGCGAGATGCGATTGCCGGTCACCTTCCGGGCCGGAGGTACGAGCCTCGCCGGCCAAACGGTCGGCGAGGGGATCATCGTGGACGTCAGCCACGCGTTCACCGGGATCGAAGTCCTCGACGAGGGCGCGCGGGTCAAAGCCGAGCCAGGCCCGACCGCTGAGATGGTGAACCGGGTACTGCACCGGTACGGGCGCAGGATCGGGCCCGATCCGGCCTCTATCCGGGCTGCTCGCATCGGCGGGATTATCGCGAACAACTCGAGCGGGATGATCACAGGCGTCAAGCTCAACGCCTACCACACGATGGACTCGATCCGGTTCGTCCTGGCGGACGGGTCTGTCTGGGACACTGCGGCCGAGGGCGAGAGCCAGCGCTTCGCCCGCGAGCGGCCCGAGCTTGCCCGGGGCCTTGTGGCTCTGCGCGACGATGCGCGCTCGGACGCGGACCTAGTGGCGTTGATCAACAAGAAGTTCTCGATCAAGTGCGTGACCGGTTACGGCATCAACGCTCTCGTCGACTTCGACGACCCGCTTGCCATTCTCGCCCACCTGCTCGTCGGCTCCGAGGGCACGCTCGCCTTCATTTCTCACGTCGTGCTGAACACCGTGCCGCTCGATCCCGAGCGCTCCGCCACGCTACTGCTGTTCGAGAGTCTGGAGACCATGGCCAGGGCCATCCCGGCGGTCGCGGCTACGGGCCCGAACGCGGTCGAGTTCCTCGACGACGCCTCGATGCAGACCGTGTCAGGCATAGACGGCCTTCCTCATCTGGTGAGGAGCCACCCGAAGGGGTCGGCAGCCCTGCTCGTCGACTACCAGCGATCATCCGGGGACACCTTGAAGAACGCGGTCGCTGCTGCGATGCCGAAGCTGAAGGCCCTCCCGGGCCTTATCACGATGAGCAACTTCAGCACGACGCCCGAAAGCTATGCGCGCCTTTGGCGCGTGCGCGAAGAGCTGTTCGGGATCGTCGGCGGCGCCCGCACGCCCGGCACGACGGTCCTGCTCGAAGACATGGCGGTCCCCTTGGATGAGTTCGCGGAGTTGCTCACCGGCCTCGAAGTGCTGTTCGTCAAGCACGGCTACACCGACCCCGGGCAGGGCGTCCAATTCGGTCACGCGAGTGCCGGCAACGCCCACTTCGTGTTGACCGCCGACTTCACCCAGCAACGGGAGATAGACCGCTTCATGGCCTTCACCGAGGACTCCGTCGCACTCGTCGCCGACAAGTTGAACGGCTCCCTCAAGGCCGAGCACGGCACCGGTCGTGCGATGGCGCCGTACGTGGCGCGCGAGTGGGGTGACAAGGCGTACTCGCTGATGACCCGGATCAAAGAGCTCATCGATCCAGGCGATCTGTTCAATCCCGGCGTGCTGATAAACGGCGACCCGGAGGTCATCCGCAAGAACATCAAGCGCACGCCAACGGTGTCGTCGCGGATCGACAAGTGCATCGAATGCGGCTTCTGCGAGCATGTCTGCCCGAGCCGCCTCGTCACTCTCACACCGCGGGGTCGCATTCAAGCCTCGCGAAAGCACACAGAGCTGCTCGCGGCAGGCGACGACATCGCCGCCGAGGAGCTGTGGCGCCAGTTCCAGTACGAGGGGATCAACACCTGCGCGGCCGACGGCATGTGCGGGACCAAGTGCCCCGTTGGGATCAACGTCGCCGAGTACACCGCCGAGCTGCGGGCCGAACGCAACAACAGAGCCGACACGTTTCTCGGTTCGGTGCTGGCGCGCCGCTTCGCGGAGGTCGAGAAGATCGCGCGAGGCGGACTGTCGGTGGGAGTGCTCGCCAACAAGGTCCACACAATGGAAGTCCTCACGAGGGCGGTTCACAAGCTGATCCCGTTCTCGCCCGTCTGGTCTCCAGCGATCGGCAAGAGCCCGGTGCCGGTGTTCCGATCCGAGAGCGGTCCCGAAGTCGTCTACTTTCCCGCCTGTGTGACACGGATCATGGGATCCTCGAACCTCGGCAAGGCATCAGTCGCCGAGACGGTGCTCACCGTCGCCGCCCGCGCGGGCATCAAGGTTCGCCTGCCCAAGTCGGTGACCGGCGTCTGCTGCGGCCAGATCTGGAAACACAGGGGCCACGCTTTTGGACGTCGGTACATGGCGAACCATCTCGTCGAGTCCATGTGGCAGTGGACCGACGGCGGCCGGGTGACGGTCATGTGCGACGTCACGTCGTGCACTCAGACTGTCCTTCGCGAGATCGCCGACCAGCTCACAGACGAAAATGCCGAGCGCTACCGCCAGATCAAAGTTGTCGACATCGCCCCATGGCTCCTCGAGGACGTAATGCCCAGGCTCGAGGTCACCACACCGAAGCGGAGCGTCGCTCTGCACCCGACCTGCGCGTGTGTCGAACTCGGGGTCGACAAGCACGTGCAGGCGATCGGCAGGGCTTGCGCGCAAGAAGCGGTGACGCCGTCACACTGGGGCTGCTGTGGCGTCGCCGGCGAACGGGGCCTCATGTACCCCGAGCTGAGCGACGGCGCCCAGCGCGATGAGCATGCCGAGCTCGCCGGGCGCGTCTTCGACGGCTACTACTCCGTCGCGCGCACTTGTGAGATCGGCCTCAGCGAACGCTCGGGGCATCACTACGAATCGATCGTCTACCTCGTCGAGGAAACGACCCGGGCAAGCGGCACAACGCAGAAGTAGAGCTCGGAGACTCGCGGACGAAATCTGGTCCGAAGCCAGCCACAAGTCCGTGGTGTCACAGCGACCTTGAGCCGGCCCTGAGCAATCGACCGAATGCAACCAGGCGCGACGCGGCCCGAGTCAACAGCTCACTTGGACCCACGACCCTGGCGACCGAGAGCGTCGCCCGCTGGTAGGAACCTGTTGCGATGAGGAACCCGGACCGGGAGGCTACGAGGCGGCGAGCCGCTGATTGCGCGGCTGTTCGGTGCCAGAGACGGCCGTTCTGGCCCCCGCGCGAACCAACTCGCTCCACCTCGCATCGGCGACGCGGCACAACTGCTGGAGCTGCTGGCGCTCACGACTCCGGAAAGGCGGACCGTCCCGCCCCGCAACAACCACGAGACCCGACGAGTCGAGCGGCGACCAGGCCACGTCCCGAGGACCTACCAGTCCCGCCCCGCCGGTGGAAAGCGAGAGCCCTGCTCGCGCTCCGGCCGTGAAAGCTCCCAACCAGGCGGCACTCGGTGGATCGCCGGCCTCCGCCAGTACGACGGCCCGGGTGCCGCTCATGTCGAGCACCGTGCACCAGTCGCAGGCGAAAGCGGTGCAAACGCCTTGAGCCAGCACGTCGGAGAGCTCGGCCGGACCGATCGACTCGGCGAGAAGCACGGCCGCATCGAGCGGGTCGCGACCGGCATAGGGCACCTGCGAGACACGATGGCGCAGGTCTTCCACCTCCACGCCGGAGAGCTGCGACAGGGCTTCGGCAAGAGCCTCCGGGCGGAAGCCGTCGGGCAGCTCGACCGTCAGCTCGTCCACTGCCCTGGCCCCGTCCCGCTCGAGGATGTCGATGCCGACTAGGTCGCCGCCGAGCTCGCCGATCCTGGTGGCGATCTGTCCGAGCGATCCCGGGCGGTCTGCGAGCCACAGTCGCACGACTACGTAACGGAACATGTTGTCACCGTACGCGTGGCATGTGAACGCACGATTTCCGCAGCGCAAACACCTGAAGAACTCCGAGACCCCGACGCGACGACCAAGGAGCCAAGACTGCCGACACACCTCGGTCGTATGGGCGGCCGGGAAGAGGGCTCGACCCATTAGCCAGGTGCCGGGTTCGTAGGCGAACCGCGCGCCCGCGGAGGTGCCGCTATCGGCACGAGAGGCCCCGACTGCCCGACAGTTCTCCGACGCGTCCAGATACGCGAAGCACCGCCGTCGCGGCTTCGTGGAGGCGTAGGAATGCAATTCTCAGGCGATCCGACCATGCAGGAGGAAGAACCATGTTCACGAGAACCAAGCGGCTCGCCGCTGTGGGAGCAGCCCTGTTGACCGCCAGCGCAGTCGGAGTCGTGAGCCTCGGAACTGCCACGGCGTCTCCTATAGACGCAGCCGTGGTGATGCACTTCATCGCGGTGAGGACCTCGGTGTCCACGCCGACGCCGACGGGTGCCTACTACGAGTCCTACGTCGAGGTCGCCTCGGGCTCATCGGTCGGCCAAGAAGTTGCTTCCTGTGTCTCTGGCACGACCGCCGACACATGCAGTGCCGCTTTCGCCAACGCGAACGGAATAATTGACGCTCAACTCACTGTCGAGGTCAGGACTGGAAGATTGAGCGGAACCGTCAGGGGTGGCACGGGGGCCTACCTGGACGTGTCGGGCACGGTGAACGGTACTCGGGTGGATGCGGGTGAGGCTGTCACCATCGTCTACTCACGATTCCTGCCGCCGCCCATAACCCTACCTACCCTCCCGCCCATCTCTGTGCCCACGCTCCCGACTCCCGCGTGAAGTTTCACCCTCCCTCAGTCGCCACTGAGTGCACGATTGCGCTGGCACAAGCTACAGCCCTCTCTTCACCGGCCACGTGTACTGCAGGGGGCACTAGGGGCCGCGACCAGCTCGGGCTCAACGCCGCCTAGCCAGTCCTGAGGTGTCAGGACGACCGCCACGGCCGTGAGCACTCCAGCACCTCGAGGCGTACCGATCAGGCGGAACGATAGTGACTGGTTGCGGGAAGCCTCGGAGGCCACTGAGCCGTACTCACCAGACCGCACCGATGCTTGGGACGGCCACGCCGAACAAGTACTCGACCCTCGCGAAGTTTGGGGCGCGGCCATGGGCTCGGCAGACTTCGTTGCGAAACTGATCTGCCGCTTCAGCGGAGCGGGTCGACACCGCTAAAGCGTTCGCCGGTCACGGACTTGTCCTTCGTCGCTCGGACTTTCGCGTCACTCCCAGCCGTCGTCGGCTCCGTCGGACCTCTGCGCTGGGACAAGTTCCTGGGCTTCTCCTTGGGCATGCGAAATGCACCTCGGTCATGAAAGGCGCCTGCAGGTCGAACGGGAACACAGGCGGCGACCGATCTCACGACTCTTCTTGACCAACGGCCCTGATCACGGTTCGTTTCTCGGCCGCTCCAATCCTCGGCCGAGCTCTCGTCAACCGTCACTGAGAAAGGCCCCGAAGAAGTATCGTGAGGCATGGCTCGCGACGACATCGTCGACTGGTTCGAGGTCAACAGGTCGTTCTTCGAAGACATGGACAAGGCGGCGGAGAGACTGCTCCGGCCGGCGGGTACGCAGAACCGAAGGGGCTTCGAGCTTTCCGCAACGTGGCTTCTGGCCGTGCTGGTCCGAGGCGAACAGTTACCACCGATCCCCGACGACGAGGCCCAACGCCACTTCGCCGCGGGACTTGCCCGCTACAAGGAGGGTGCCGAAACCCTCGCCAGGACCGACAACGAAGCTGAAGTCGATCGCGCGATCTTGGCCATCAAGGAATCCAACGGCGAGTTCGCACGGATGTACGAGATCCTCGACCGGGCGCGCTCATCGGGTTGACAACGCGGCGCGCTCGACGACCCGCACTTCGCGCCGCGCGAGGGCCGCGAGCTTTGGTGCCCGGACAAGCAACGAATGTCGTGGACCGGGACGTTCTCAAGGTCTCCACCGCTACTAAGGGACCTTGCACGTTGTCGGCCAAGAAGCTCAAGGCGGGCACTTACAGCCTCGTCGCCACCTACGGCGGCAGCACGAACTTCGAAGGCTCGACCTCAGCCAAGGAGGCCCTCACCGTCGCCGAATAATGGGTTTGCGACGACTTGTTGTTCCGGCGCCCTTCCCTTTCGGGGCCATCGGGATCCCCTCGTTAGACGACTGGGGGTCGTGCGCCCACGATCTGTCAGCCGACCACATGAGGCGGTTCATTCTCGCCGCCCATTCCTCTGCCGATTCCGCGCATGGCTCAGGCGTCACCTTGGGCCCGAGGCGGACCGAATCATGAACCACACACGGGGTCCATCGTCAGGCGCGTCCTCGCTTCTGAGCGTTCGAAAGCCAAAGCGCTCATACCACGGCACCGTTCGAGGATTACCCGTGACGAGGAAAACGGATTCGGTCCGGCCGTCGACCCGCGCCAATCCGCTTCGCAAGAGGAGCCCACCGCAGCTGGACCCACGGTTATCGGGATCGACCGCTATGAAATCCAGATACCAATGGGGCACGTCGGGACGGTGGGACTCCACCCACGCCCAAAATGTCGTCGCCCGACGTGGGTCTCCGCCATACTCGGTCAGGATGGGATTGACCACGGCGTCAACTGCCGAATCGTCGTAGCTGGTGTTCGGAGGGATCCAGGCGGCAACCCCGTAGAGCGCGTCAGTCACCCACAGCCAGCCCTCGGGGGCAATCTGGCCGGCCACCTCGAGGAACTCGAGCTCGAGGACCGCCAGATAGCTACGACATGCCAGGCACCACCGTTCGATGGGGTCGTCGGCGAAGGCCCGCGAGAGCAATCGGGCAATGGCAGGTACTTCGCTCGCGATGGCCTGGCGGACGGTGGGCATCTCGGTTCCTAGTATCGACCGCGCCGGCACAGGACGGCGACGATGACGACACTCACTTGTGAGACCGGCAGTCCGAATACAGATTGTCCAATCCGTAACACGGACCCGCGACGCCATTGCCAGTCCGATTCGCGCCATCTCGACGGATATTTCGTCAAGATCCACGTGCCTGCGTGAAGCCTCGTACCCTGAGCTAGAGCCCCAGGGCGTTCCGTGGCAGGGTTCGGGACGGTCGGGGCGCTTGCCGCCAAGTCGGCTTGGGTCTCGGGGCCGGCGGGCACAATGAAAGTTCCATTGGGATCAGCCGCGTTCACAGCACCGTCGCCAGCGAACGCGCACGCCTACTGCGTCTGCTGGACTTCCGGATCCACGCTCAGGAACTGGCTTGTCTGCGGGTCGTAGTAGCGCCCTATCAGGTAGATCGAGCCTCGAGGATGGGTATGTGGGTCTCCGGAGCGATAGTTCGGGCAGGTGATGTGGCTACGAACCGGCAAGGTTCACGCCTCGTCAGACGCCGAGGCCAGTGTCGTGACCCCGATCGTTGGTGATCCCTCACGATCGCTGGTGCTCTTGGGCTAGCTGAAGTGCCCGCGCCCGCCACGCCTCGACAAGTCGACTCAACTCCTCGTACTGAACATCGTCAAGCTGAAACTCCGCTCTTCCGAGCCGACCGAATCGGTCCATCATCTCGGCAAATACCGTGGGCTCGAACCCTCGGTCCTTCTCGGTCGCGAGCTCGAACAGCCGTTCAAGACCGAATCGGTCTTCAAGTGCCTCCAGGTCCACGAAGTCCCTGGCCTCCGCTCGGCCGAACACCGCGAGCAACTTGTCAGCGGCTAGCTCCTCTGCAGAAAGGATCTGAAAGCCTGGACCTTGATCCGCTGGAAAGAGTCTGGCGTCGCTGGCCAGATCCAGCTCTGTCCGATCGTCCTCATCCTTCAATGACAAAGCGCGCAAAACCGGGGCCTTCCTGCACTCGCCTGACTTGCAGGTTGGCGTCTCGAAGAGCCTGTTCAGCTACGGGAACGAGACGGTCGACCGCAGCAGCGCTGAGTCCGAAGAAGTCGCGGTCTCGAGTCCTGCGATCGATGTCGCCACGGACAATCAGCGCCCCACCACCGGCGAGTGCGAAGTCTTCCGCCTCGCTAAGTCCGGCGATGATTCTGGCTATCCGTTCCTGCAGCGGACTCAGCACGCAAGGACCACCCCTCGGTGCCGTAGGAGCCAGTCTGCCCACGCTCGCCTCAGGGTCGGGGGAAGCACCAGTTCCTCGAAGAGCTCGACGAGCTCGCCAACATCGACGTAGAACCGAACGTCATCCTCAGTGCCTTCGCGAAGAACCTGCTCATAGACACGGATGCGATCGGCTCGCTGCCCGAGGTCGTAGGTGATGGACGGATCGCTCCATCGAACATGGAACGGCAGCTCGACGACGCCCGATGCCTTCAGCACCGAGGGATCGTCGACGTCCTCGGGGATCGCGACCGGGCGGGCGGCAGGTCCGAGCCATGGATTGCGAGTCCGCGACATATCTACATTGTACGGCCGAGTTCGCCCAGCTCACGAGGCTCGTCGGTGCAGACGCCCGATCGACAGATCGCTGTGCGGTGAACTCCGTCGGCGACGCTCAGGAACTGGCCCGTGGCTGGGTCGTGGAAGCGCCCTATCAGGCACATGAGGCCCATCGAATCGCCGTACGCACCCGCGAAGCCGAAAGGCATTCCCTTTCTCCCCGTCCGCTATCAGGTGGCGCAAAAACTCCAAGCGTGCACGGAGGACACCGGAGACGAGCGTTCCAACCAACGAGCGCGCGACCTGGTCGACATCCTGCTGATCGAGGAACTGGCACTCGATGACGACCAGATGTCTGCTGCTCGGCAAGCTTGCATCGAGACCTTCGAACTCCGCGGGAAGCATCCATGGCCGCCGACGGTGATCGCCTGGCCCGATTGGGAAGCCATCTGGGCTCGGCTCACCCAAACCGAGCGCCTCGACCACTCGATGGCCGAAGCGGTCATCCGGGTCCAGAACCTCGTCGACCGAATCGCTTCGACCGGCTAACGCTCAGGACGCTTCTCGCACACCACAAAGCCCTTGAGGGTCTGGTGAAGAGATCCTTGTGCCTTCTTCATGCTCGCCTCGAAATGCCCGGTAAGCCCAAGACGTGCTCTTGCACGGCCTATTCCCGTGAGCAGACGGTCGGTCAAGAGTGACAGCAACGCTGCTGCAAATCGGGGCACATCAGCGAACGCCGGCGGACATTCGAAGGAACGCTGCGACGGGTCAAACACCAACAACTACAAGGCTTTTCCCTGGTCTGAACTGGTGGGCCGTACAAGACTTGAACTTGTGACCTCTTGCGTGTCATGCAATCTGGAACCGTCCCGCTAGTGCTGTTTGGTCCTTACGGTGCTGGTCAGGCCACTAGTGCCGGACAGGACAGGACAGGGCAACACTCTTGAATAGGCAACAAAGGCAACAAAATGGGCAACAAAAAGGACCAGCCCGAAGGCTGGCCCTGTTTGCTGGGAAGGTTAGGAAATGCTTAGGGAACGTGTCGCATTGCGTCCGGCAGGATCTCGTAGACCAGCCAGTCCTTGCCGTCCGGCGCTAACCACGACTGCTCATAGTAACCACCGGCATCTAGACAGCAAAGGCAGTGAATACAACGACTGTGCACTTGGTGCCACGGCCCCAAGGGATCCAAACGGCACGGCACATGGTCCGTGAGAGGATGCTCGCACCCGCAGCCGTCTTCGTCATCCTCACCGAGTAGCTCGGCCTCTTCACTGACTGTCAGGTAATCCTTCACGACAGCACCGCCGTCATTGCTTCAGCTGCACTCTCGTACCGCTTGGTGGAAGTCCACCCGTAAACACGCACGACCATGTTCATGGACGAATGCCCGAGCCGCCATGCAACGTCTTCGCCAGAGACACCGGCCTGAAGCATCAAGACCGCAGCCGAGTGCCGGATGTCGTGCCAGTGCATCGGCGGGATGTTGAGCCGCTTGAGGATGTCTGCCCAATGGCGGCGCACTGTTGAGTCATAGATTGGGTTACCAGTATCGGCAGTGAACACAAGGCCGATACCTCCAGTGCCAAAGTAGATCTGCCGGGCTTCCTGCCACTTGAGTGCCTCGATGACTTCCGGCCCAACCTTCAGGGTGCGGCGGGATGTCCGAGTCTTTGGCGCTACTGTCGTCCGCTCTGTGCGATCTAGAGTTCCCTCGATTGAAATCTCTGAGGTTTCCCAGTTCACATCCTGCCATTTTAGTGCTAGCGCCTCACCTTGGCGCACACCTGTCGAGATGCTCAGCACGTACAAGGGGTACAGCCAATCTCCTGTCACCTTGAGTTCCGCCAAGATTCCCGTAGCCTGTTGCGCTGTGAGAACCGGACGTTCCTCGTAGGTAACCTTCGGGGGTTTAGCCTGCCTGGCAACGTTACGCCTTACAAGCCCACGATCTTCAGCAACCTGAAGGGCTGCGGTAAGAATCGACCAAGCCCGCTTTTGCGTGCTCGTGCTAGCGGGCTTCGGGCCGTCCTTACCGGTCACACCTTCAGTGGCGAGCACCTTAAGCAATGCCTCAACATGCTCGATGGTAAGAGTCGAAAGCCGTATTTCACCTAGCTTGTAATGACCTTCGACTGGAACCGGCTTCAGGTAGAAGTTGATGCAATCCCTGTAGTTGCGGACGGTGGCAGGCTTCCAGCAACCACTCGTGACGTTGATCTCGTGCCAGCGGTCCAACCACTTGCCAACAGTGGGAGCTTTCGGGGCAGCCTTGGTTGAACCAGCTTCAATTTCTTTGAGTAGTTGCTGACGCTTCGCCTCAAGTTCCTTCAGGGTTTTCGCCACTACTGAGCGGCGGACCCGCTTACCGTCTGGACCTTTCGGTAGTTCGACCGACGCCTGAAACCAGCCATCGACTCTCCGACTGATGTTCAAACCATCCTTCGCCATTTCCTTGCCTTCCCTCACCCGGTCACCACATGTGACCTAGCCAGAGTTTAGCAAGCAAGTGGTCACCGCTGCAACCGGCTTGTAGCTGGCGGGTTTTGTCACTCTGGCTTAGGCAACACGGTCAGGTTGCGGGCTCTCTAGCCAGCCGTCGAGGGCAGCCCGAGAGACAACGTACCGGCGTCCCAACCGGCGCACTCCCGGCAGCGTTCCCTCTTGAGCCAACTCGTAGGCGAGACTGCGACCAATGCCTAGAAGGCCCGCTGCCTCTTGGATGCTGTAGGTCTTACGGTCAAGGGCTGGGCGTTCCTGTACGGTATCCGCTCGCCCCTTGATATTTCGTACTCTTGTGCTTGTCTTCATTGCGATCCCTTTGCGTATCGAATCCTGCCGGTCTGTCCGGCTCATACCAAACTACACGTTCGGCAGCCGTTGTCAAACGCCCTACTCAGGGGGCATATACTGCTATATAAGATATCTAACTAATTGTCACTTATCAAGTTATCAATGTTCAATATAACTACACTCCAAGATACATCTAGTTACCTATGCGGTGAAGTTTCTACAGGAATAGAACTACCTAACAAATACTTAAGAAATACTCTGCATATAGTGGGGGCTTCTGGTATGGTGGGTGCGACAGGCGCACCAGGTTGTCCCGGTGTTAGGCCTCTGACCAGGACTTCGAGGTTCGATCTGGTATACTGGAGGTAGCAAGATTTTACAGAAAGGTGGAGGCAATGTCGCTCACACAGAAGGCTACAGGGCTACCTAGGTCGTGGCGTGACTACGCCGGGATCATTGCAGAGGCTAAGGCCGATGCGGGATCATGGCGGGAGATAGTCGAAGATCCGCCCATGACCTACCAGCAGGCTAATGACGCCGCCGCCCACATTCGCAAACACTACGCCGTTGAGCATAACCTAACGGTTCTCGTGCGTAGTCAGCGAGTGTTTGTCCGAGCCAATAAGTAACAAGGTATGCGGTGTTGGGCTATGGCAGCTCCAGTCCGGAGCGTTTGCGCCTTACCAAGGGCGAAGTGCGCTCCTATATCAATCCATTGCTGGGACTCAGATGTTACAGGGATCGTAAGGGCATTCTGTGCTACACGATCTCGCCGGATCACCGTGGTCGGGCGCATGCTGCGGTTAAGACAGATCAGGCTATGGGCAGTAAACCTCACGTTACTGCCTGTAGTGCTGATCTAGGACGTGAGGGAAGAGATGACACAGACAGTTAATGATGAGTGGCTCGAATATCTTGGAGAGCTACAAGTAGTCCAGGCAGATACAGCGTTCATGTTGGACAAGGTCCGCACTTTTCTTGGCGATTACGTGGTGTTTCCATCCGTGCAAGCGCAGATCGCCACAACGCTGTGGGTCGCTCACACCTATCTGCTGGATCACTTCGAGACAACGCCTCGACTGGTCATCAAGTCACCCGAGAAACAGACGGGCAAGACTCGCCTGCTGGAGTGCCTGGACCTGATCTGCAAGGATGCGGTGGTCACCGGCAACATCTCACCGGCTGCGATGGCACGGCTGATCAACGACCGGCAGCCAACGCTTTTGATAGACGAGATCGACACAATCTTTGGTGAGAAGGCTGCAGCGCATGAGGATACTCGGGCCATCCTGAACAGCGGATACCGGAAGGGTGCCAAGTACATCCGGTGTGTGGGCGGTGGAAACAATACTGTCATCGAACTGCCGTCT
>Ga0224555_1002082_pt1 | contig 24655 bp, 27 predicted proteins | sample 714S23034metaG_FD_180687 | JGI IMG/M metagenome (GOLD analysis project Ga0224555, IMG submission 180687) | Peat soil microbial communities from Stordalen Mire, Sweden - 717 S2 30-34 | ecosystem: Environmental > Terrestrial > Soil > Wetlands > Peat | place: Sweden: Norrbotten County, Stordalen...
CGTCCTCCGGCCAGTGGCCGCTATTCGTTTCCCTTTATGGCGGCAGAGGATCGTTATTGGGGTGGATCACGTTTAGCAATTCACTGGCAAGCCAGTTCAGCGGGCCAGCGATTTGGATCAAGGCAACTTCCAACGGATTTACCAACATAATCACCGCTCTTGGCACTCCCAAAGACGCTGCGTCTGTTGTGCCTTAAGAGCGTGTTCGAAAACCCTAGGAACAACGAAACATCATTTTCGTCTGTACAATGTAAATATATTTCCGCAGTACGCTGCCGATGCGGTACGCCACTGATTTGACAGGCGCTCAATAGCAACTCATCGGCTATTGCTATCCCAATGTCAGCAAGACGGGGCAACCGCGCCAGCACGGTTATCTGCATGAGGAGGCGTAGCTGTTGGCCGCCGGAGCGCCGGCGGCGGCTGCCTCACCAGCGGTTTGATTCAACGCCTGGTCCATCAGGCTTGCGGCAAGTGGCCTCTGAGTTTCCGGCACGACGCCCAGTTCCTGGGCAATCTGCCGGGCAAGGCGCCTCACGGCGCAGACATGCTTGCGGCTGGTCACGCAGGGAATGCGCCCATCGGGCGACTGCTCCCACGCTTCGATGGTCGGGAGCAGGCGGGCTGGGGCGCGCTGACGCAACCGCGCGAAGAGCAGGGCCAGCAACTCGTGATACTCGATCTGGGCGGCTTCCGGCGCCGCCACGATGTCCTGGATCACGTCCAGAGAGCAGTGGCCGTTTCTGTGGTGGGTCCGCGCCCAGCCCTCCACGATCGAGTTGATCACGCCCCGGATGTAATTTCGGAACGTATCCTTCGTCTGGAGGTCTTCGGGCCCTGGGTTGCGCCCTCCTTGCCCGGCGATTCCCTTCAGAACCACATACAGGGCCTGTTGATACAGATCCTCATCCCGATTGGAAGGCAGCCCAAAGTGGACCAATCGCCGTTGGGCAAACGATGTCAGCTGTGCCCGTTCGTCGTCTGTAAGCGATCGAAGGAGATTCTCGCAACGGGCATGGATTAGTGGTGAATGACAGGCCAAACATCAATGTGTTTGGCCTTGTTTCCATCCCGCGGCAGGGGTTCGACGTCGGCCAGGCAGTGCCTTCGGCCCGCCGGGCTGAGGCAGGCGCCCGGGCCTTTGCATAGTTGCTCGAATTCTCGGCGGAGGAGGCGGTTTACTCCGCAGGGACCCGGCGGCATCCATTGCCCCGCGATGCCTGAGCCGGTTGGACGCAGCTCAAGGATTCCGGTGAAGAAGACGCGGGCGCCAGGCTTGGGGAGCCAGCCGATATCAAGCACGACCCCTCCCTTTTGGGCGATGCGGCGGGTGATTCGAAAGCCTCGGGTCTCCAGGTCCCTGGCTAACAGGTCGGTGGGCGGATCAGCCTGGCGCTCTGGAGGCAGCGGTTTGGCCTCGCCTAAACTCTGGCAGAAGTTAACGATGTCTCGGGTGGTCACCGGCCGTTCCGCAGGCAGCAGGCGGTCCAGTTCCGCCAGGGCGGTGAAAATGTTGCGGTTGGCCTTTCGGCGTTCGTATAACGCCGCAATGAAAGCGGACAGGGGATAGAATGTGCCGACCGCGGTTCTCCGCACGCAGCTCGGCTGGTAATCAAAATCCTCGATCGCGTCCTCCTCGTGAATAACCACGTCTTCGAAGCCGAAGGCGTAGGGCGCGTGATCGCGCAGGTTACGGAAGAGACGGGCGCTGTGCCGGGGTGCGCCCCACCGCATCTGGATGCCCAAGTCGAGGAGCTTTGGGCTGGGGTGGCTCTGGTGTTTTACATGGGCGAAGAAGGGTCCAAGTTCAGTTGGGGCGGCTTGCATGGTCGGTCGTAGTCACAGGTATAATGGTAATCACAAGTGTAATGGTCGAACTGTCTATTCGTTTGGCGCGATATTATGGATCTTCCAAACCTTCAACAAGCGCATCGAAGCAGGATCAATGGGCAGCGACGTTTCCGCGCATGACGATCCGGTGGATCCGCGCTTGATCGCCACTCGTCGGAACAACTTTTCCCATTCTGCCCGCCGCCCTCCCCTTAAATCCCCTGCGGGGCGCGACTCGGATGGGAAGGCCGAATGGCCGCAAATCTTTCGATGGTTTCGTTTTACTGGAACATTGGCCGCGTCATCAATACCGAGCTTCAGAAGGCTCCGGGCCGGGCAAATTACGGGAGCCAACTCATCGAACGTTTGGCGGTAAACCTGAGCACGAATACGTCCGGGACTTTTCGACGGGCAATTTGTGGGATATGAAGCGTTTTCATGGTACTTTCCAAATTCTCCAGCCAGCGGCTAGAGAATCTGAAATTCTCACGCCAGTGGCTGGAGAATCCGTGTCGCCGAGCGACTCTCTCGCAATTTCCATGCTAACGCTAAACGGTTGCTCGTGGATTTCGCAAAACACTTCCACCTTGGCTGGACTCACTACAGGATTTTGTTGGGGATCGCCAATGTCCGGCAGCGCCGATTTTACTTCGACCAAGTCTGTGTGCAACGATGGTCCAAGCGAGAGTTGCGGCGGCAGATTGATGGCGCGTCGTTTGAGCGGGTATCCAAGTCCCCCAGGTCCCTGGCATCCCGTTGCTTTCCATTGTTGAATGGCCCAGTCTGGGCCAGCAACCTACTTTGGGAGCCAACGTCCAGCAACTGCAGTTGCTGCTCTGGAATGGCCATCCTAACCTCGCCCAAGCGGCTCCGCTGTGGCGCCCGATCGCTCCGGCAGCCTGACGACGGCGATTTTCCCGCAATGCCTGCTGGGCGGAGTCGAGTTGTTCAAAAATGTAGAGGCTCATAGTAGCGGGCAAATCTCATATTAATGGCTGGCGTTGAAAGGTGACATGGTGTTATCCTTTCGGCCGGAAATTCAGGCGAGTTCGCATGAAACCGTCACTCGAAAAAGCCCGTGTCAGTCGCCGCGTCAAACTGGTGGCGTGGTGGCTGGCAATCTGCCTGCCCCTCTACCTCCTGAGCATCGGTCCGGTCGCTTGGGCGACCAACGACGGCCTTCATCCCCGCTACCTGCCCGATGAAGTGAATTGGATTTACCTTCCGCTTGTCCCCTTGATGAAAGTGGAATGGATCAAACAAGCCTTTTACTACTACACGGCGGTTCTTTGGCATGGCTTTCCTGCTGGCTACACCACCCTTTAGCTCAACGGGCACCGCCTCGAGGAAACGGTGCTGACCGGCGGTGTCAAGTTGCTCAAAGATGTGCCGACTCATGGGTATTCTTTCGCGAGTGGGTGTCGGAGGGAAAACGCCATTATCTACTTACGTTCCAATTTTGATCGCCTACGCTGGCGGTGATGCAGAGCGATTTTGTTTACAGGGGCCGCACGGTCAGAGCTCAGGACATTGAGTTTATTGGGCGGTTAATCGCCGACCATCCGACTTTAAGCCGGCGTCGGCTCTCGGCCAAGCTGTGCGCGGCCTGGAATTGGGTGCAACCCAATGGCCGGCCGCGCGACATGGTCGCCCGCAGCCTGATGCTGGAGTTGCACCGAGTCGGCCACATTCAACTGCCGGCGCCACGGTTTCGCCCGCCCAACAACGCCGCGCAACACCGGGCACCCGCCGGTCCAACGGAATCAACCCGCGCGCCGTTGGCTTGCTCTTTGGTTCAGTTGCCCGGTGCTGAGATGGCATGCGCATCGCGATTTTTGCGACACCCGCACGCTTGCCGAAGCAACACAGCCATTAGCGCTTCATTCACTAAAAGCCGGTTGATTCTTCACACCATGTTTCGGCTGGGGCTACGGAAATAAGACGCGAACCGAAGCAGAAAGCGGAGCATGGCCGACGGGCCAGTTGGTGGTCTGGCCCGCAACGCGCTGCCAATTCGTGCGGAACGACAGAGTGCTGACCTGTTGAACCCTTCCATCCGCTATCAGGATGTTTCCGGCGCCATGCGACTTTCCTTCAGAATGCATTTTTAATGACCAGCAGACCGGACCGGTTTGCGAGTTGATTTGGATGGCGACATCGTCTCCTTCGCCGTTTTCTAAGAGCCTGTTTGAAAACAGATCGATGCCGGGATTGCGAGCGCGGCGCGGCGGATGGCGAGGCGCGCCGAAGGAGCATATCCAGAGGAGATCTGCGACTGAGGCGCAACGAAGCCAGACGCCCCGCCTCGCCGCAAGACCGGCGTCGAGATGTTTTCAAACAGGCTCTAAAGAATAGCCGTAGTCTTCAGCAGGTTCGACGCCGTTTTCGATATTGCGGTCGCTCGCCAGCAGCGATTGAGGATTGCCCAGGTTGGCACTAACGCCCACGAAGTAGGAGACCATCAGATTGCATTCAGAATCTGCGAAACCGCGTCCGTTCTCAGAACTGCCGAAAAACCCTTCGCCACGAGGGCGCCTCTCATCCGATGGACATACGATGATGAGCGGTGACTGCCCAAGTTCGTATTTCATGATTGCGAAATTGGTCCAGCACCGGAACCCCTGATCGGCATTCGTTAGGAACTCCATCCAACCGTCATTTGTAACCGAGGCCGACGCGGGAAACCGCCCGTTATGATCATCGGCCCAAAGGTGGTAAGCGGTGCCGAGCTGTTTAAGATTATTGACGCAACTTATCCGATCAACCTTTGCGCTGGGACCAGAACGAGCCAATCGCGGCAAAATCATCGACAGCACTAACAGCATGGAAACAATGACGATTACCACGATTAGCTCTAAAACACTGAATGCCCCCGATTTGTGAGCCGGTGCAGGTTTCATAACCCCGAGCGTCTTTTGGATTTCTGAAACCGTTGCTGGGGAAACCACGTCAACATAGCCATTCCGCCTCCCGTTGGCGCGATATCTCGCAATGCCGCGGTATTTCACCGCCTTGCCTCTTTGTTTGGCGGTCGCATTCATCCCTTTCAATTTACGTGCGAAGCCTCCGCCTTGCAATTTTTTCCGTCACTGTGGCAGCTCCACGGCGCAATAAAAGCGGGACCCGTTTGGGCCGACCGGGTTCGCATGGAAGACCAGCGCGCATCTGGCTGGAAGCGTGAAATTGGTCACCGGCGTCCACCGCGCCATAGCCGCCAGGCTCGTCAAGGACTCCACCCAGCAGTTGGTGCCGGCAATCGCCGGCCCTCACAGCTTGTCCGCCACCCCCAGCCTCGGTTTCCACAGTATCGGAATCAACTAACACTTGCAGCCATTTTCGGTAGTGGATTCAGGCGAAGCGGATGACCAATCGCTTGTCTCCAAACCAGGGCATAGGCGTTGGTTTACCGGCCAGACCCGAGGAGACCCAGAACGGGTTGTGGGCGCGTTTGTCCAACTTCACGATCACTTCTTGCTCTTCAACGGTGATGGTGGCCGACACATCCAGCAGGTTGCGAAAGATCTTCTTGGCTTGGGAAGGCCTAATCTCATACTGCGTTGCTGGAATCGGCATGGGTCGCCGCTCAACTTTATTCAACTGCTGTGCCGGGCTCTAGCGTTCAACATGCAACAATCAAATTCAACTACGGCGGGGAGGGGCCGAAGCCCTGGACGACGAAGTAGCCGCCCTTTTCGGCTTTTTGTTGTGTCGCACATCATTGCTCGCTATAAATCAGCATGGCTGCGAAGAACAAGTTTGATGCGAGAAAAATGATGGAAAGGGCCATTGAGGTGATGAAGCAGTCCGTCAACGAACCTCGTGCCGACGCGGAGCAAACGGTGTTGCGCGAGCCTGCGCTCCTCGGAGTCGGGCCGGTCGAGTTTCTGGCAAAGTGGCTTATGAAAAATCACGCAACATCAGGCGGAATATGGCTTCAGTTGCCGAACTCAAAAAATCGTTTTTCGCCGAGATCGACAAAGTGGAAAACCGCGTTGAGGCCGCGGAACAAGCGAAATGACACAACATGAAAAGTAAAAAGACGGCAATTACCATCCGAAATGGTTTGAGCGTGACGAAGGCGGTTACGGCGCTGCTGCCGCAAGTCCGCTCTCTTATTGAAGCCGCGCGCCACAGGGCCGTAATGGCCGCAAATCTTTCGATGGTTTCGCTTTACTGGAACATTGGCCGCGTCATCAATACCGAGCTTCAGAAGGCTCCGGGGCGGGCGGATTACGGGAGCCAACTCATCGAACATTTGGCGGCAAACCTGAGCCGCGAATACGGCCGGGGCTTTTCGACGGGCAATTTGTGGGATATGAAGTGTTTTTATGGTGCTTTCCAAATTCTCCAGCAACTTATCCTTTAATGAACGCCATGAAATGGGCTTGCAGCATTTGAAGGCAGCCAGACAAATCAGCAGCGCGGAGTAGCAGCAACTTACGAGCACCAGCCAGCAAACGGCGACGCGCGATCTTTACGATTTGGTGAAGAAGAGCCGCTGAGAGAGCCCCTATCCTGAGGGTGAAGGCTGGAAGGAGTCGCCCAGAAAATAAAAACAGTCGAGGGCGGCTCATCGTTCTGGTGGTGTCAGCGTGGATGGCATGTCTGGAAGTGACAGCAGGGTATCGGCAAAATCTGGTCCCCGTGCATGCTGGAACCAAAATGGGGATCGCTCCACTGCCCAACGGCGCGCCCGCCCTCGGGCGGAGGCCCCTGGCGACGAGAAACAAGCCCGACTATTTCCCAGTGTATCCTTGCGATGGAAAAATAAGCCCTCATTTGGGCGATTGCGCTACCGGTGCTGTCTGAACAAATGCGGTAGATCGTCTTTGCCCTTCGGCTATTTGGTCCGCACTGAGTCGGGGTCGCAGCCTTTCCATGTTTACTTTTGCGTCTCCATTGCCCTGGGCGATGGCCAGCGCGTACCATTTATAGGCCTCGACTAAGTCTTGCTTGACACCGACGCCCTGATCGAAAGAGTAACCCATCGAGTTTTCGGCCAAAACGTAACCTTGCGCCGCCGACAACGCAGCCCATTTGGCCGCCGCGTCCATGTCTTTAGGGATGCCCGTTCCATGCCGGTATTGCCACGCCAGGCTGAATTGCGCGATGGCATCCCCAGCATCTGCGGCTTTACGAAACCAGACGACGGCCTGTGCGTCATCCTTTTCTACAAACTGACCTTTTTGGTAAAGCTGCCCCAGACCCAATTGGGATTTTGCGTAATTTGCTTCAGCCGCTTTGCGCAGCCATGCCAACCCTTCTTCAAGGTTGGTTTCTGTTCCGATCCCGAAGATCAAGCGGCGTCCGAGGTCATCTTGGGCTTCTGGAAGTCCGCCTGAAGCAGCCGAGCGCAGAAACGCGAAGGCTTCCGTATCATCATTAGGTACGCCGTAACCTTTCGAATATAACCCGGCGATTTGATACTGGGCATGCGGTTCCCCTTGACCGGAGGCCTTGAAGAGCCAATTCGTCATCGCCGTCAGGTCCTTGTATGGCGTTTCACCGCCATAGGAAACGCCGAGCATGAACTGGGCGTTCTTTTGGCCGCCTTCGGCCGCCAGCCGAAGCCACCTGATTCCCTCGTCCAGATTCCCTTTTATACCTTGGTGCTGGAGATAGGCTGCACCAATTGCGTATTCGGCGTCCGAATTCCCTCCTTCCGCGCCTTTCAAATACCACTGGGCTGCGTTGGTCGGATTCCGCTCCACACCCCAACCATTGCTGTAAAGCGAGCCCAACAGGTATTGCGCAGTGGCGTCGCCAGATTTTGCGGCCAGGCTGAACCATTCAAAGGCCTGTTTGTAATCTCTGGGGATATCGGTTCCTGCCAGATATAATCGGCCGAGCATGGTACTGGCCTCGCCATGGCCGTGTTCGGCCGCGCGGCCCCACCATTTGACCGTTTGAGAAACATCCTTTTCCACACCATGCCCGTATAGATAGAATTTGCCCAAATAGAATTCAGCGGCGGCATATCGGTGATTGGCTGCTTTGGTATACCATTGAACCGCTTCTGCCACGTCCACCGGAACGCCATTGCCGTCGTTATAGTCGGCGCCTACCCAAAATTCTCCTACGGGCGATCCCTGCTCTGCGGCTTTACGAAACCATTCAAACCCTCTTGCCGCATCCTTGGAGACTCCATTGCCAAGTTGGTAGCAAAAACCCAAGCCAACTTCTGAATCAGGGTAATAATGATTTGCGGCCTTCTGATACCATTGGGCCGCCAGAGTAAAATCTTTGGAAATACCCTTTCCATTGTAATAGGCATTTCCCAACGCGTTTTCAGCGCGATGGATTCCGCGTTCTGCCGCTTGCCGAATCCAATTTACCGCCTCCCTATCATTCTGTGGAACGCCGTTCCCGTTGAAATAACACAGTCCCAGTTCACACATGGCATCCCCGTTTTCTTGCGCGGCGGCAAGTCTCAGGCATTTGATACCCGCCTCCTTATCCTGCGAAACGATGTCTCCATTCAGGAATCCCAAGCCCAGGTAATACTGACCATCTGGATCCCTTTCATCTGCCGCCTTGCGGATCCAGTGGCCGGCTTCCACCAGATTTGTCTCCACGCCAAAACCATACATGTACATGATGGCTATCCCCACGTACGCAGACGCGCTGCCTTGATCCGCTCCTTTTCGATACCATCGCATGGCTTCTGCATAATCTTGCGGCACGCCTTCGCCCTTCCGGTATTGCACGCCCAGATTTGCCAGTGCCGTTGTAAAACCTGCGACTGCCGCAGCGCGATATAATTTTACCGCCCTTTCTGCGTCCTTCGGCACACCGAAGCCGTTCGCATAGCAAACGCCCAAGGCGTTCATCCCATATAAATCACCCTGAGCCGCCGCTTTCGTGAACCACATCGCCGCTTCAAAATAATCCTGCGTCAAGCCGTCGCCCGCTTTGAGTTTCGCGCCCAAATAGGATTGGCTCGCAGCCAGCCCGTGTTCGGCGGCGCGACGAAGCCACTTGAGGCTCTCCACCTCATCCTGCGGCACTCCATATCCGTTCGCATAACAGTAGTTGAGACCAAATTCCGCCCAGGGATATCTTTGGTCAGCCGCTTTCTGCAACCATAGAACAGCCATTTTCCAGTTCTGTTTGCCCAAATCCGGAGACGCATAGATCCACGCCAGATTCCGCTGGCTTTCCAGCAGGTTTTGGTCAGCCGCCTTGGAAAACCATCGTATCGCCTCGTCCACGTTAGTATTGACACCACGACCCCTTAGATAGAGAGAGCCGATGTTGTGCAGCGACAAGACAAATCCCTGTTCGGCGGCCTTCCGATACCAGCGCATGGCCTCCTTGTCGTCTCGTTCGACCCCCTCCCCTTTGGAATAGCATAAACCAAGGTCATTCTGTGCTTCCTTCAAGCCTTGGTCAGCCGCTTTGTGATACCATTTGACCGCTTCTCTGGCGTCGTAATAAGGCCCATCTCGCCAATCATAAGTTTGTGCTAAATGATACTGTGCGGTCGCATCACCATTCAGCGCCGCGACGCGCAGCCGCTTCAAATCAGCCAGATTGTCTTCACCGGCATGGCTGCCTCCCAGCATTTCAGGACCATTCGTCAACTCGAAAATGGCATTGACCAAAGTCCGTTCCGCTCGCGGAAGGTCGGCCCAGCCAAGGGACGGCAGCGCCAACAACACGGCGAAATAAATCAATCGCAGCAAACCTCGGGATTGCAATTCTAGTATTCGCATGGTTACCGATGTTGGTAAAGATTTAACCGGCCATTGCAAGAGAAGCAACATAATTGCTCGGGATGACGAACGTCGCCTGCAACAGGCCCCCAGGAAGGCGCAAGCGCCGAACGCACGGTCTGGGACGCGGTACCATGCCCCTGGCGATGCCGCCGTCCGGAAGTTGTGGTATTCTCCCTCTCCGGCGATTCTGGACAAACTTGGCGCTGTCCGCCAGCGTTGGTGGATGAACACGCGGCCAACAACGAAATCGAGACCGAAAAAAGAAGAAAACCCATACTTGCTCGCCTTAGGCTAGATCCGACCGACTATCCTGTTATCATGAGCGAGGAATATGCGGATCGGTAACTGGAAGCCATTCACCAGCAAGTTGGTGGGTAGTCCGATGGTTTCGCCAACAGCCCCCAGTATGAGCCCGTGCCGAAACTCAAAAAGACAAGGCTTCGGGCATTGTCCGGTGCTTTCCCGCCACGGCGACGGTCTGAACGGCCCCAGACCCACGAAAATTGAAGAGATGGCCCGCTACGTGTACAAATTGGAGAAAATGCAAGAAACCCGCCCATGAGCAGCCCAAGAATGGCCAAGAGAACCGCCACGACCAAAGCGACCAGCCACACGAAGCAATGTTTCGTCGAACTGCTGGCCCGCGACCCGGAACTTTCAGCGCTCCGAGCCGAGCACGCGCGAAAGCCCACGACGAAGTGCCGGGCGGCGGCGGAGTGGGTTTATGATGAAAGCATCAGCAACAGCCTGTTTGGGGCAGCGCTAGCGCGCCTTCAGGGCGAACGATTGCTTGCGCCCAGGTGGCCCCAGCCTTTGGCGCCTTGGCCATTGACCCGAAATATGCCCCTGCCCTGCTGACGGTTGGCTATGAACACGGCGGCGGCCGACGTGCCAAACAAAGTGCATCGTGGCGCCACATGGCCGAGCAATGGGCCGGTTTAACCCCCAAAATGGTCCGATTGGACTTGACAAAATGACCTCGAAAAAGATTGTTTTCGTCGGGGGAACGTTGCATTCTTGGTTTATGCGTCTGCTCAAGGTTGGATTTTTCGCTGGCATGCTCTTCGTTGCCAAGGTCGCCAACTGTCAATCGAAGACGATTCACGTTCCGGCGGATTATCCGACAATTCAGGCGGCCATCAATGCCGCCAGTGTTTTGACAAACGACACCATTCTCGTTTCGCCTGGAATTTATAATGAAGCCCTCAATTTCAATGGCAAAGCAGTTTCGTTGATCAGTGCTGATGGCCCGGTTGCAACATTGATAAACCCGCCTGCGGGATTGTCCGCCATTACGTTCAGCACTGGCGAATCCTCAAATTCGGTCGTATCTGGTTTTACCATCACGAACGGCGGGATCTTGGTTGCGTTTTCGTCGCCGACGATTGTTTCCAATACGATGACCGGCTGCTCCGGTGTCGGGCTTGACCTCGAAGGAGCACACACTCCCATAATCCAAGGCAATATTATTCAAAATAATGGATCCGGAATTTTTATGGATGGGGTCCAAGCGCCACTCATTGTCAATAACCTGATACAAAACAATCAGGGGGACGCCATTGGCACGGTCAACGGAGGCGCGACCGGTATCATTCAAAACGTCATAATTGGCAACGCCGGCGATGGAATTAACGCTGAGGTGCCATATAGGGTACCCGGGCCGTCGGTAATTAATAACACGATCGTTGGAAATGGCGGCACAGGCATTTATGAAGATGGGTATCCAGCAATTGGCCAGATTGCCAACAACATCGTGATGGGAAATCCCGCGCTCAATATAAGCCCGTGGGAGGGAACAAGCCCGCCCAATATTCAATTCAACGATTTTTGCTCTGATGAGGGCAATGTTTATGAAGGCGGAATTGTCACCAACTTGAACGGAATTGGCGGTAATATTTCCACCAATCCATTCTTTGCCTGTCCTCCCAGCGGCAATTTCCGTTTGTTGGGCGGATCCCCGTGTATTGATGCGGGTGCCAATGGAGCGCCTGAATTGCCAGCGGAGGATTTTGACGGAAACCCGCGAATCCTGGCCGGCAAAACCAATGATGCTCCGACTGTGGACATGGGTGCCTACGAGTTTAATCCCGCCTCGCCGCCAATTCCCTGTCTTTACATGATTTGGCCTTCCAACGTTGTGGCTGTGGCTGTTGTTGGACAGAATTCGACGCTGGTTGATTATCCCGCTCTGGATGTCACACCGGGTGCAACGGTTGCTTGCGTGCCAGTTTCGGGGTCAGTTTTTCCGGCTGGTACCAACGCTATTGTTTGCACTCTCGTTTATGGAACCAATACCTTGATCGCCACCTTCACCGTCACCGTCGAAGTTCCGCCTTACATCACCAACCAACCGTCAATTATCAGCGTTTTGGCCAACAGCAACGCCACCATGACCGTTGGCGCGCTCGGCACGGCTCCGATGAGCTATCAGTGGTCATTTGACGGCGCGGCGGTTGATGGTGCCACGAATAGCACCCTGACTGTGTCCAACGCGCAATCGCTCAACGAAGGCTATTATCAAGTCATCCTGACGAATAATGTTGGCGCGGCCACAAGTCTGCCCATTTTTTTGCGGGTATTGCCTTCCGGGGTGGTGATTGTCTCCAACCCGGCGCCTCTTTCTGTCCCGGCAGGAACTCAAGCTGTGTTCAATGCCGATGTGATTGGCAGCGCGCCGTTGACTTTCCAGTGGTTTAAGGATGGGGCGCTCCTGGCAGGAGCAGATTCACCCCAACTGGTTATTTCTAATGCGCAAGCGTCTGGTGCCGGCGTTTATCAACTGCTGGTTTCAAACTATTTGGGCTCAGCCATCAGCGCCGGCGCCACCTTGACGGTGCTGGCAACCAAGCCGTCGTTTGTCTTGCAACCACTTCCAGCGGCTTCGGTGGCCGGCAGCAACGTGGTTTTTACAAGTTTGGCCATCGGTTCGGACGATGATTTGAATCCCCTCAGCTATGCCTGGTATTTCCAGAACAACGGAATCGCCGGGCAAACAAATGCCGATTTGCTGCTCTCCAACATCACAGCCATGAACCAGGGCGCATATTACGCTGTGGCCTCAAATTCGTATGGCGTCGCCACCAGCGCCGTCGCCCAACTGACGGTCTATCTGCCTCCCTCGTTCCAAACCGGATTATCCAACCAGGTGGTGACGGTGGGGCGAACAATCGTGTTGAGCGCCGGTGCCACTGGCACGCCGCCGCTGGCCTACAGTTGGAATTTCAACACCACCCAACTTTCCAATACTGCTGCGTCCCTTTCCATGACGAACATCACCCCGCGGCAGGCGGGATTTTACTCGGTCACGGTCACAAATCAGTATGGCAGCATTTCATCAACCGGCAGAGTGAGTGTTTTTTTACGGCCATCCCAGGTTGTGGCCTGGGGCGATAATTCGGGCGGACAAACCGAGGTGCCGACCAATTTGGACAATGCTGTGGCGAATGCGGGTGGGGACTATCATTCGGTTGCCCTCCGGGATGACGGGACGCTGGTGGCCTGGGGATTTGATGACGAGGGACAAATTGACGTGCCGACCAACTCCTTGCCTTTTGTGTCGGTGGTCGCCGGAGCGGAGCATAATCTGGCCATAGCTGAAGACGGCAGCGTTGTCGCCTGGGGAGCGGATGATTCGGGTCAAACGGATGTTCCCAGCACGGTGTCCTCCGTGCTCAATGTGGCTGCCGGAGAGGCTCACAGCGTGGCCTTGCTGGCCTCTGGAACGTTGGTGGCCTGGGGAGATAACACGTATGGGCAAACGTCCATTCCGGGTATCTTGATCCCAACTTATTTCGTTGATTATGGGTGGGGACGATACGGGGTAATAAATGCGAATTGGATGCCTGTTGAGTCGATTGCTGCTGGACGAAATCACAACTTGGCGTTGCTGACCAATGGCACCGTGGTGGGATGGGGAGACAATGGTTTTGGCCAGGCGTCGCCGCCATCCAATCTGTCAAATGTCGTCGCCATCGCTGCCGGTGATCTGCACAGCGCGGCATTGTGCTCGAACGGAACCGTGGTGGCTTGGGGTGATGACACATTTGGCCAAACCAATGTGCCTATGGGTCTCTCAAATGTCGTGGCCATTGCCGCCGGCGATTTCCACACCTTGGCGCTCTTGTCGAATGGCACTATTGTGGGGTGGGGTGATGATACATTTGGCCAACTGTCCGTGCCGTCAAGCGCGACGAATGCCATCGGGATTGCGTCCGGGTATTACCACGGGTTGGCCCTGGTTCCCTTCATTTCGCTCTTGCAGGCAAATTTGACCCAAGGCGGGCTGGTAATTCGATGGAACGGAACGGGTAATCTGCAATGGGCTCCCACCGTGACAGGGCCTTATCTCGATGTGGCGAGCCAAGGGAATAGTTGGACAAACATGGATATGTCCGCTCCTGCAAAATTTTTCCGTTTACGCCGATGAAAATACAAATTTATTGGCGCTCAAGCGCCCAACTGATAACCCGATCACCTCGGCAGAAAGAATCGAACATTCGAGCCGCCCCAAAATGCTGTCCGCTCTATCATCCTCGTTTTGTTGCATTTGTCGCTGGCATGATGGTCGTTGCCAATATTGTTAACGGTCAATCGACGATTCGAGTCCCCGCGGATTATCCGACAATTCAGGCGGCCCTCAACGCTGCCAGTGTTTTGACCAATGACACCATATTGGTGTCGCCTGGGGTTTATGCTGAATCCGTCAATTTCAACGGCAAAGCAGCACTGTTGATCAGCGCGAATGGGGCCGCTGAAACATTGATAAATCCACCTGCGGGATCATCTGCCATCACGTTCAGCAGTGGTGAAACCTCTAATTCGGTCGTTTCTGGATTTACGATCACAAACGGGGGGATCTATGTCAACCTTTCGTCGCCAACTATTATTTCTAATTTAATCGTGAACTGCGGAACGGGGGTTAACAGCGTCGCTGGTTCTCCGAACATTATAAATAACGTTATTATAGGCGGCAGTGCTGGCGACAATGCGCCTTATGGCAGTGGCAGCGGAATTAATCTGTTCGGAGAGGGCGCCGCAGTGATTCAAGGTAATGTCATTCAAAGCAATGCAGGGGGTATTGCCATGTGGTCAGCCGGAACACCAACGATTGTGAATAATTTGATTCAAAACAATCAGGGAGACGGCATCGGCATGGTCAATTTGTCCAATCCCAATATCATTCAAAACGTTATCACTGGCAACGCCGGAGATGGCATCGACGCCTTCGTGGGATCGGGCGTGCGCGGACCGTGGGCGATCAACAACACGATTGTTGGAAACGATGGCGCTGGCATCTACATAGGCGGCTGGCCTGGTAGTTGCGAACTGGTCAATAATATCGTTACAGGAGATCCTGCTCTCAACGTCAGCCCGTGGTATCAAAATGGCCCCCCCATCATGCAATTCAACGACTTTTACTCCGCTGAGGGCAATGTCTATGAAGGAGGGGTTGTCACCAATTTGCATGGAATTGATGGCAATATTTCCACTGATCCGTTCTTTGCCTGTCTTTCCAGCAGCGATTTCCGTTTGCTTGCCGGTTCGCCGTGCATTGATGCGGGCACGAATGGAGCGCCTGATTTGCCAGCGCTGGATTTTGACGGAAACCCGCGAATCCTGGCCGGCAAGACCAATAATGCTCCGACTGTGGACATGGGCTCCTACGAGTTTAATCCCGCTTCGCCGCCCATTCCCTGCCTTTATTTACACGCTCCTTCCAACGTCGTGGCTGTTGCTGTACTTGGACAAAATTCGGCAGTGGTCAGTTACCCCGCGCCTGACGCCACACCAACGGCGACGGTAACTTGCCTTCCGGCTTCCGGGTCAGTTTTCCCGGCTGGCACCAACGTCGTCGTTTGCACTCTTGTTTATGGTACCAATACTTTGACCACCAGTTTTACCGTCACGGTTCTGGTTCCGCCGTTCGTCACTAACCAACCGTCCATTATCAGCGTTTTAGCCAACAGCAATGCCACCATAGCCGTTGGCGCAATTGGGACGGCTCCGATGAGTTATCAATGGTCGTTTAATAGTGCCAACATCGCCGATGCCACCAACAGCACCTTGACCGTGTCCAACGCCCAATTGCTGAACGAGGGCTATTATCAAGTCACCCTTGCAAATGATTTTGGCATGTTTACAAGTCAGCCCATTTTCTTGCGGGTGTTGCCCTCCGGCGTGGTGATTGTCTCCAACCCGGCGCCTCTTTCTGTCCCGGCCGGAACTCAAGCTGTGTTCAATGCCGATGTGATTGGCAGCGCGCCGTTGACCTTCCAGTGGTTTAAGAATGGGAATCTCCTGGCAGGAGCAGATTTAGCCCAACTGGTCATTTCCAATGCGCAAGCGGCCAGTGCCGGCGTTTATCAACTGTTGGTTTCAAACTATTTGGGATCAGCCATCAGCGCCGGCGCCACCTTGACGGTGCTGGCAACCAAGCCGTCGTTTGTCTTGCAACCACTTTCAGCGGCTTCGGTGGCCGGCAGCAACGTGGCTTTTGCAAGTTTGGCCGTCGGTTCGGACGATGACTTGAACCCCATCCGCTATACCTGGTATTTCCAGAGCAACGGAATCGCCGGGCAAACAAATGCCGATCTGCTGCTTTCCTCCATTACACCCATGAACCAGGGCGCATATTACGTTGTGGCTTCAAATGCCTTCGGCACGGCCACCAGCGCCGTCGCTCAACTGACGGTCTATCTGCCTCCCTCGTTCCAAACCGGATTATCCAACCAGGTGGTGACTGTGGGGCGAACAATTGTGTTAAGCGCCGGTGCCACTGGCACGCCGCCGCTGGTCTACAGTTGGAATTTCAACACCACCCAACTTTCCAATACTGCTGCGTCCCTTTCCATGACGAACATCACCCCGCGGCAGGCGGGATTTTACTCGGTCACGGTCACAAATCAGTATGGCAGCATTTCATCAACCGGCAGAGTGAGTGTTTTTTTACCGCCATCCCAGGTTGTGGCCTGGGGCGATAATTCGGGCGGACAAACCGAGGTGCCGACCAATTTGGACAATGCCGTGGCGATTGCGGGTGGAGATTATCATTCGGTTGCCATCCGGGATGACGGGACGCTGGTGGCTTGGGGGTTTGATGACGAAGGACAAATTGACGTGCCCACAAACTCCTTGCCTTTTGTGTCGGTGGTCGCCGGAGCGGAGCATAATCTGGCCATAGCTGAAGACGGCAGCGTTGCTGCCTGGGGAAAAAATGATTCGGGTCAAACGGACGTTCCCAGCAGGCTGTCATCCGTACTCACTGTGGCTGCCGGGGAGTCTGACAGCTTGGCCTTGCTGGCATCGGGAACCGTAGTGGCCTGGGGAGATGACACTTACGGGCAGACGAATCTTCCTTCGGTGCTTACGCAAGGAGGCTACTGGGTTTATAGCTACTGGTCGGTGGCATGGGTGCCGGATCCGACACAAGCGATTGCCGCAGGGCGCGATCACAATTTGGCATTGTTGTCCGACGGCACCGTGGTTGGATGGGGGGACAACAGTTTTGGCCAGGCGTCACCGCCGTCCAATCTCTCAAATGTGGTGGCCATCACTGCCGGTGATCTGCACAGCGCCGCAATATGTTCCAACGGAATCGTGGTGGTTTGGGGTGACAACTCGTTTGGACAAACCAATGTGCCTGCGGGTCTCTCCAATGTTGTGGCGATTGCTGCCGGCGATTTCCACACCCTGGCGCTTTTGTCGAATGGCACCGTTGTCGCATGGGGCAATGATACGTACGGCCAACTGGACATGCCTCCCAGCGCGACGAACGCTCTCGGGCTTGCATCCGGGTATTATCACGGGTTGGCCCTTGTCCCGTTCATTTCGCGCTTGCAAGCGAATTTGACCCGGGACGGTTTGGTAATTCAATGGAATGGGTCGGGTAATCTTCAATGGGCTCCCACCGTGACAGGGCCTTATCTCAATGTGGCGAGCCAAGGGAATAGTTGGACAAATTTGGACATGTCTGCTCCTGAAAAATTCTTCCGGTTACGTCGATGATATCGCCCAGAGTCAGGGCAATGCACCACACAACCATGAGCAAGGATTTGTTTTTTCATGCCTTCAACATATCCGGCCATCGCGTCCGAATACCCTTGGCTCAGGAGATCGCAACCTTATCCGGACAATTATCCGGACATTATGTCCATATCACACCGCTGCACAAAGCAACGCGCTCCGATGCCGTTTGCATCGGATCATGGAACGCTGACCTTGGCGGTAGCCGGACGGCTTGGAAATACCGGCGATGGGCGGTTGCTGGAGGCGCGTGGACGATCCCCCCGTGTGCTGTTTGGGAGGTCAACCCGCATCTGGAGAGGGAGGAGGCGCAGCCTATGAATCTCACCGGATGCAGCACTTGTGCTTTGCACGAGGCCTTTCCGACGATCCCTCGGCGCCAATTGCGGCGCCGCGAGGGCTGCGTTCAGTGGGGGGCTTGAGGTTGGGATTCTCCTGCATCCGCTGGAGCATTTTCTTCCGGTTGTAGCAGATAAGCCGGTCACTCCAGTGTAAGCGGTAAAGGAACGACCCCCCTTGTAACCGTGCGGAGTGTGGTAAGATGATGGATTTTCCCAGACGCCGAAGGAAATCAAGCGGCCAGCTTGACCGGAGCCTGACGTTCTTTCTTCCAGTTCAACGGCGCCAGTTCGCCCACTTGCTGGTTGGTCATTGTCGGCAGGCGTTCCAGCACGTCTTTGAGATACGCGTAGGGATCCATGCCGTGCATCCGGCAGTTCTCGATCAAGGTGTACATCACCGCGCTACGCTGGCCCGCTTCTTCTGATCCGAAAAACAGCCAGTTCTTTTTGTTATGCACAGCTCTGCATAATGCTTAGCGGTGTATCCGCAATGGTTCGGCCCGAAATCGTGGAAAACGACTTGGACGTCCCCCGAACCATTGCGGATACACCGCTAAGCATTGAACTGAACCGCTGAATCAGTGACGTGCTATAAATACTACAGGGGAAAGCATCCGTGTTTGATTGACTGAAAATGGTCCCAGCGGGTGAAGAAAGGAGGCGGCGAGAGGCGAAACCACCGCCCGGGGGGCCTGGAAAAGAAAGTCCGCGTCGCGGGCGTAAGGTTGGAAGCCTATCTGGGCCGGAACTGACCCCCACCATGGTCGTGAGCGACAAAAGCCTGGTGAACCCGGCCGCTCCCAACGGAAGCCGGCCGGCGACGCGCCGGCAAATCCATAAGACCTGAAGGAGGAATTCATGAGGTATCCCAAATGGCAGTAGCTTTAGGCCGGTTGATGATGGCGACCAGGACCAGAGCACAGTGGCCACAGCGCGGACAGACCAGCGGAGGCGCTTCCACATGCTTGATGATCAGGACGGCTTCCTCTGGCTCCTCGGATGGAGAAGGGACCTGAGCCAGAAGCGCGCGGGCTTGAGCGATCCGGGCGGAGCGATTTCGGTTTGAGAGCAGGCCGTAATGGCGGATTTTCACGAAGCGCAGCGGCAAGATGTGAAGGCAGAAGCGGCGCAGAAACTCTGCCAGCGGGAGGGTCATCGACCGGATTTGGCTTTGGTGGGCATAGTCCTTGTAGCGGAAGGTGACCGTCCCGTTTTGAAGGTCCAAAGTCTCCAAACGGCTGTTGGTGATAGCGACCCGATGGGTGTAACGGCACAAATACGCCAGGACCGCCTGCGGGCCGGCAAAGGGCCGTTTGGTGTAGACGACCCATTTGTGGCGACAGAGACGACGCCGCCAGTGAGCAAAGACAGCCGGGGCGGCCAGACGCGGTTCCGAACTGGGGAACTGTAGTTGACCGTCATTGAAGAGTTGCTGCAACCCATCCCGGAACTTCGCACGGAAAACCACCGACAGCGCGCGCACAGCAAATAACCAGTTGGGGGGCGCGGACACCCAAGACGGTCCGTCCAAGGCGAGGCCACCTCCGGTCACCACGCAATGGAGGTGATAATGGTCGCCGAGGTTTTGCCCCCAGGTGTGGAGAACAGCGGTAACTCCCAAAGTCGCCTTGAGGTTGTTCCGGCCGAACTCCAGCAAGGTCGCGGTGGCGCTGGCGAACAGGAGGGCGTAGAGGCTGGCCTGGTTGTGGCGGATGAGCAGGTTCAGTTCGTGCGGGAGCGTGAAAACGACATGGAAGTAAGGGATGGGCAGCAGGAGCTCGGTCTGCTGCTCCAGCCACTGGGCGCCATTAAGCTTTTGGCAACTGGGACAATGGCGGTTGCCGCAAGAGTGCGGCACGAAGTGCCCTGCTCCGCAATGGGCACACCGGTACTGGTGGCCGCCCAGCGCTGGGGTGTGACAGGCGGCGATGGCGCGAAGGACCTTCCAATGATGGGCCGGCAGACGATGCGCCTGGGAAAAGCTGGGCAATCCGGCTCGCACAACTTCGCCCAGGGTAATGGACTTCGCCGGACCGGCCCCTGAGCAACCGGACATAGGGTTCGAGCAAGGGTTAATCGCTCTGCCGGGCCCGGCTAAAATCGATCAAATCCAAGGCACTGCTGATTTGGTCCAGCCGCTCTTGACGAACATGGAGATAAGTGGTCGTGGTCGAGAGACTGCTATGGCCCAGCAATCGTTGGAGGCTGAGCAGGTCGACGCCAGCTTCCAGCAAATGCGTGGCAAAACTGTGACGCAGTGAATGAATTCCGCCGCGATCGGGTAATCCCACGCGTTTCACCGCCCCGGTGAAGGCCAGTTGCACGGCGGACTCGGTGATATGACGATCGGGATAAACTTTGCTGGGAAACAGCCAGTCCTTCGGACGGTAGAGCCGCCAGTAGGATTGCAGCTCCACCAAAAGTCGCGGCGAAAGTAAAGTATAACGGTCCTTCTTTCCTTTGGATTGAACGACATGGATCTGGTGCCGGTCGCTGAGCAGATCTCCAATGCGCAGTTGACAGACCTCGCTGACGCGCAGTCCCGCGGCATACGTGGTCATCAATAGAGCGCGGTGTTGGCGATTGAGGCCCGGGCACCCAAAGAGTCGCTCCAACTCCTGCACGCTGTAGACCCTGGGGCGCAGGACGGGTTTCTTCATCCTCGGCAAGGCCTCCTCGATGGCTTTGGTGGGGCGGTGGAGCACACGACCATAGAAAAAGCGCAGCGCACTGACCGCGACGATGATGGAACCGACGGCCAGCTTCTTGATCCGCAACAGGTGCAAGAGGTAGGCCTTGATCTCGTCGTCCGCGATTTGATCGGGAGAACGGTGATAGAACCGGGCTAAGCCCGTGACGCAACGCTCGTAAGAGTCTTGCGTGTGCATGGAGAATCCACGGAGCTGGATCTCGTCGATGAGTTTTTGACGTAATGGAGTCATAAGGACTCCAATATCGCCCATCGCTAACGAACGCTCCTGCCGCCTTTAACTACCGCGAAGCGGTTTAGTTCAAGCGTCAAAATGCGGCGCGCCGGGAAATGCCGAGTGGAGTTGCATAATCCCCCCGTTTCCCACGTAATTCCCACTTTCTTAGCTTTTGGACTCGGCATTTCTCGGGTGTCCTTTCTTCACCTGTGCATAACCACACAGACAAGAAAGGATATTCATGTTTAATCAATTCCAGTTAAGTCCCGTAGATATCGATCGGTTTCGGATTGGCCCTCTGGGGCCACACATTGCCCGTTTTGCCAGTCTGCTATCAGAGCAGGGCTATTCCAAACAAATGGGCATGCAGAAGATTCGGTTAGTCGCGTTCCTGAGTCGCTGGCTTGGAAAGCGGAAAGTCAGGATTCGGCAAATTGATGAGCAGCGAATCGCTGATTTCCTGAAAGCGCAACGGCAGCCATTGCGCCGACACCGTCAGGTTCAACATACGCTCGCCCAATTGCTTCAACATCTTCGCCATTCGAAGGTCATTCCCGATCTTCGGACCTCTCAGGCCGAAAGCCCGATTGAACTGCTGATACACGATTACGGGCAATTCCTTGCCCGGGAGCGAGGACTCAGCCAGCTTACTTTGGACAATTATCTTCCCGTGGCGCGGCGCTTTTTGTCCAATTCGTTTGGCGTGAAAACAGTCCAGCTTGGCAAGCTCACGGCAAAAGATGTCAACAGGTTCATCCTCCGCGACAAAGCCACCTTCAGCCCAAAGCGGGTGCAACTTACAACCAGTGCCCTGCGCAGTTTCTTGGGCTTTCTTTATCAACACGGGCAACTGCCAGTTCCCCTGGCCACCGCAGTTCCCACCGTCGCGATTTGGCGCTTCTCGGAACTGCCTAAGTTTTTGGAACCAGAGCAGGTGGAGCGACTCGTGCAGAGCTGTGACCGGAGCAACCTTTGTGGGCGACGCGATTACGCGGCCTTGCTGCTCTTGGCCCGGCTAGGCCTACGAGCCGGCGAATTAGTTCACTTATGCTTGGAGGACATCAACTGGAACGTCGGCGAAATCTTGATCCGAGGCAAAAGTTCTCGCGAGGATCGACTGCCGTTGGCGCCCGATGTGGGGTGCGCACTGGCCGCCTATTTGCAGAAGGGGCGGCCTGCTTGCTCCTCGCGCCGCGTGTTCATCCGCATCAAGGCACCCCATGTGGGTTTTTCTAGTTCCGTCGCCATTTGCGATATTGTCCGGCGTGCTCTCTTGCGGGCTAACCTCCACCCTGAAGGCAAGGGATCTCATTTGTTGCGCTATTCCCTGGCCACTCAAATGCTCCGCGGAGGAGCCTCGTTGACCCAGATCGGGCAGATTCTTAGACATCAACTACCGCAGACGACGGAGATTTATGCGAAAGTCAATTTGGCAGCGCTACGAGCGCTAGCCCAGCCCTGGCCTGGAGGTGTGCGATGAACGCGCTCAACAGACACTTGGAAGAGTATTTGAAGCTGCGTCAACGCCTCGGCTTTAAAATGTGCAGAGCGAGTTATGAACTCCATAGATTTGTTCGCTTCGTTCAGCAGGAAAAAGCATCCTGTGTCACGACAAAGGTGGCTCTGAAGTGGGCGATTCTACCTGTAGGTGCCAACCCAGCTTGCTGGGCCGCTCGATTGGGCATGGTGCGCCACTTTGCCGAGTATCTTAGCGCGGTGGACCCGCGCACCGAGATCCCTCCGCAAGGGTTGCTGCCCCACCGTTATCATCGCAAAAGCCCTTATTTCTACAGCGACCATCAAGTCGCCAAATTGATCCAAGCGGCCCAAAAAATTCCTTCCCCTAAAGGCCTGCGAGCCGCCACGTATTCGACTCTGTTCGGTTTATTGGCAGTGACGGGAATGCGTTTGGGTGAGGCTATCGGTTTAGGCCGGCAAGATGTCGATCTGGATCAGGGCCTACTCAGGGTTCGCCAGGCCAAATTCAACAAGTCCCGCTTGGTTCCCATCCACATCACCACCCGAAATAGACTTCAGCGATATGCGCTTCTGCGGGACCGTTTGTATCCTCACCCCAAGAGCCCCGCCTTCCTTATCTCGGAACAAGGCACACAGTTGAACGGGTTGATCGCACGTCATTGGTTTATCCGCTTATCCCACCAAATCGGATTGCGACAGCCAACTGACCACCATGGCCCACGCATTCATGATCTTCGTCATCGGTTTGTCATTGGGATAATGAGCAACTGGTATCGGACGGGCGAGGACGTCGAAGCCCATCTGCCCGAACTGGCAACATACATCGGCCACGGCCACGTCAAAGACACCTATTGGTACATTTCGGCGACGCCGGAGTTGCTGCGATTAGCCACCGAACGTCTCGAAAGGCAGAAAGGGGGAGAGGTATCATGAAGACCGAGCCCAATTTCGCGGCGTTGCTTCAAGCGTATTTTACGGACCGTCTCATGGCGCAACGCAGCGCCAGTCCGCACACTATCGCCAGCCACCGCGATACTTTCCGTTTGCTCCTTGAATTTGCCCAAAGGTCTCTCAAAAAGGCGCCGACAATGTTGGCCGTCGGCGATTTGGACGCCTCTTTCATTGGCCGCTTTCTCGATCACGTGGAGAAAAACCGTGGGAACACGCCACAAACTCGCAACGTCCGCCTGGCGGCGATACATTCATTCTTCAACTACGTGGCGCTCCAAGAACCGAGCCTATGCGTATTGGCTCAGCGGATATTGGCTATTCCGGGCAAACGCCACAAAACTAAACCGATAGATTTCTTAACCCGCGACGAAATCGATGCGCTGGTATCGGCACCCGACCAGAGTAGCTGGTCGGGCCGCCGGGATCGCACCTTGCTGTTGGTGGCGGTTCAAACCGGTTTGCGAGTCAGTGAGTTGATTGGGCTGCGCTGTGAGGATGTCGTATTGGGTGTCGGAGCTCATGTTCGGTGCTTGGGCAAAGGGCGCAAGTTGCGTTGCACCCCATTGCGTAGCGACGCGATAAGCGCCTTGCGCATCTGGTTGCGGGAGCATAAAGGTCAACCCTCAGATCCGCTCTTTTCTAACGCCCAAGGCCGCCCTCTGAGCCGGGATGGGGTCGAATATCTTTTGACTAAACACGTGGCTACAGCCTCTTTGAAGTGCGCCTCACTGAAGCACAAGCGCGTTTCTCCTCATGTGTTGCGACACTCGCTTGCAATGGAATTGCTGCAACACGGTGTAGACCGTTCAGTCATTGCTCTGTGGCTTGGCCATGAATCCATAGAGACCACGCAAGTTTATTTCCATGCCAATCTTGAGCTAAAAGAGGCCGCCCTTGCCAAGACAAGCCCGCTCAATGCGATCCCACGCCGTTATCGCCCCGGCGACAAACTGTTGGCCTTCCTGCAAGGTCTCTGAAAATGCCGAGTCCAAAAGCTAAGAAAGTGGGAATTACGTGGGAAACGGGGGGATTATGCAACTCCACTCGGCATTTCCCGGCGCGCCGCATTTTGACGAAGCGAATGAATTCCGCCTCGATCGGGTAATCCCACACGTTCCACCGCACCGGTGAAGGCTCTCAGCACGGCATCCGTGGTGAGAGGACGATCGGGATAAACTTTACTGGGAAACAACCAGTCCTTCGGTTGGTAGAGCCGCCAGTAGGATCGCAGCTCCACTAAAAGCCGGGGCGACAGTAAAGTACTGGACAGTGGAACGTTCAGGCAGCCTTTTCCAGTCCAAGAATGTCGGCGTAGCCGCAGCGGGCGAGACTGATTTTGGAGGCGAGGAATTTCTTGAGGGTAACGCTTTCGGGTGAACCGGCGAGA